>Ga0302256_10000001_pt1 | contig 39470 bp, 26 predicted proteins | sample I_Fen_E3_4_FD_194571 | JGI IMG/M metagenome (GOLD analysis project Ga0302256, IMG submission 194571) | Peat permafrost microbial communities from Stordalen Mire near Abisko, Sweden - I_Fen_E3_4 | ecosystem: Environmental > Terrestrial > Soil > Wetlands > Permafrost | place: Sweden: Abisko...
GCTCGCCGCCGCTCATCAGCGCGACGAGCTCCGAGCCGTGGTCCGCGTGCGCGAGGCCCGCGTAGGTCTCGAGGATCGCTTCGAGCCGCGCCGCGGGCGTCCCCGAACGCGCATGCGCGGCCTCCAGCTCGGCGAGATGGCTCGCGACCGAGCGCTCGTGCCAGGCCACGAACACCGCGTTGACGTCGCTGAAGTACTTGTACAACGTCGCGCGCCCGATCCCCGCGCTCGTCGCGAGATCGGACATCGTCACCGAGGCGAGGCCACGCTCCGCCACGAGCGCCCCCGCGGCATCGAGGATGGCGCCTCGCACGTCACGACGATGGCTCTCGAGGTCGGCGGTCCAGATCTTCGGCAAGGCGTGGGCGATGGCAGCACACCAGCACACCCGGCGTCCCCGGCCGCACAGACGTAGCGCCGCTCGCGGGGCGCGGGCCGCGCCCGCATCGCGAACACTTTGCATCGAAAAACACGTGAACACTCTGTCTCCTTCACGGTAGACAGTTTGTATCGAAACCGCGATCGCGCGCCGCGACCGCGGGGCCCAGAGGCAATGGATCGCGAGCGCGGTCGCCTTCCTCGGCTTCGAAGCCACGTACACGACCGGAGCCGAGCTCCCCGTCGACGGTGGCTGGTCGCAGCTGTGACGCCCCGGCGGGGGTCGCGCACGGCTTCGGCTTGATTTGGGAACGATTGTCCCCTATATACGCGGCATGGCGTCATCACGTGCTCGCGCGGCCCCGCGCGGTCCCGGCCGGCCGCGCGAGTTCGATGTCGACCAGGCGATCGACCGGGCGATCGCCGTGTTTCGCGAGCGTGGCTATCACGCGACCTCGATCAGCGACCTCCAGGGCGCGATGGGGCTCACCGCCGGAAGCATCTACAAGGCGTTCAAGGACAAGCGCGCCGTGTTCATCGCCGCGCTGGATCGCTACATGGCGCTGCGCGATGCACGCCTCGCGCAGCGCCTCGCGACCGCACGAACCGGGCGGGAGCGGTTGCGCCGGCTGCTGACCCTGCAGGCCGAGGCCTCGTTCGGCGAGGAGGGGCGACGCGGGTGCCTCGTGGTCGGCAGCGCCGTGGAGCTGGCGCTGTTCGACCTCGAGATCGCCCGCAAGATCACGGCTCGGCTCACGAGCAACGAGGCGCAGATCGCCCGGCTCATCGCGGAGGGTCAAGCCGACCGATCGATCCGGGCCACGGTCGATCGCCAGGCCACCGCGCGCGTGATGCTGTGCATCCTGCAGGGCCTGCGGGTGGTGGGCAAGCCCGGGCGGTCGCGCGACGAGATGCTCGCGGTGGTCGATGCCGCGCTCGGCCTCGTCGCATGAGTTTTGCGCAATTAGGAACCAATCACTTCCAAATATGACAGCACACGGGAGGTCTGACATGCACTTGGATTCGACAACGTATCGGACGGAGGCGCGGCGCGCGCTGGCGGGCCCGCGCCGCGGCTGGCTCGGGCTGGTCGTGGCGTTCAGCTTGGCGGTTCCGGTCGCGGCCCGCGGCGATCGCGCCCAGGCGGGCGACGATCCGGGCGCCGCGAGCTTCTGGAAGACGTTCCACCATGGCACGGCGAGCGCCAACGGCGTGCGGCTCCATTACGTGGAAGGCGGCGCCGGCCCGCCGATCCTGCTGATCTCTGGATGGCCCGAGAGCTGGTATGCGTGGCGCCGCGTGATGCCCGCGCTGGTCGCCGCCGGGCGTCACGTCGTGGCGGTCGATCCGCCCGGCTTCGGCGACTCCGACCACCCGTCCGCCGGATACGACGCGAAGTCGGTGGCCGCCGATCTGCACGGCCTGGTCGCCGCGCTCGGCCTCGCGAGGTCGGGCCCGATCGACGTCGTCGGCCACGACGTCGGCACGTGGATCGGCTATGCCTACGCCTCCGACTGGCCGGGCGACGTGCGCCGCCTCGCGATCTTCGAGGCCGCCCTGCCCGGTATCACGCCACCACCCCCCGCGGGCATTCCGAGCGACACCGCCAACGTGAAGACGTGGCACTTCGCCTTCAACCGACTCGACGATCTTCCGGAGCTGCTCGTGCAAGGCCACGAACGCGAGTTCCTCGCCTGGATCTTCGGCAACAAGGCGTTCAAGAACTGGGCGATAGGTCCAGCCGACCTCGACGAGTACGTCCGCGTATTCCGGGCGCCGGGCGCGGTTCGCGCCAGCTTCGCGTATTATCGCGCCGCGTTTGCGCCGGACGGCCTGGCACAGAACCAGGCACGGGCGCAGCGCAAGCTGACGCTGCCGGTGCTGGCGATCGGCGGCGAATATGGCGTGGGTGACGGCCTCGTCAACACGCTGCGCACCATCGCCACCACCGTCCGCGGCGGGACGTTCGCCGGCTGCGGTCACTTCATCCTCGAGGAGTGCCCCGAGCGCGTGTTCCACGATCTCGAGGCATTCCTCAAGTGATCGCCCCGGCCGAGCGACGCGCGTTCACGCCCGCGAGCTGGGGGTTCTCGGATCCGGCACCGCTGCGTGATCTCGCGCACCGATCGCGCTGACGCCGCGCGCTACACAGCCCGGACCGCCGGACACGATCTCCGACGAAGTTCCGCGGCCTCGAGCGCGGAACCGACCGCGGAGGTCTCGGGATCACCGCGGCCACGTTTTGTGGGCCCCCACCCCCACAACGGCGCGCGCGTGGGGGGCGAAAGCCCCCGGCGCCGCCGGTCGCCGCGGGCGCCGACCTGCGTGAAATAGCCGGTTTGCGAATTTGGCGCAGGGCTCGCAGTCGGCCGCAGCACGCGGGCTCCGAAATCCTTGTCGATGACCGCGTGATGTCGTAGCACACCGCACCCGGGGCCCCGAACGCTGGTTCGTCGCGCGGTGAGCTCACCGCATTATCGCACATTGCTTACATACGTCGTCGCGACAATGTCACTGAACCGAGATCCGATCGTTGCGAGTGGCGAACGCAACTCGGACGAAGTCAATTCTTCTACCTGCTACGCAAACAGCCAGAAAGCTCAACGATGAGATGTAAAGTCATTACCGTACTGTCCATCATCGCAGGATGCGGAGGGGGCAGCTCCAGCCCCGGTGGGACCGACTCCGGCCCCGGCGGGATCACCGCGGACCTCGGCAGCGATGCCACCGGCCCAAGCGGCATCACCGACGCCGACTACGTGCCGCTGTTTCCAGCGGGCACCGCGGTGGCCGAGCAGATCCAGTACAAAGAGGCCGACGGAACCCTCGTCACCATGGCGGGGTTTCGGCCGACCAACCGGCACGCCCGCGAGGGCGGCGAGCCGTGGACCAGCACGGTCGATCTGGGGCCGGGTAACTACCTGACGTTCCCGACGTTCTACTTTCAGAATCGGACCTACGGGTTGATCATTCGAGACGAGGTGCCCGCGGGACGCCAGAAGATCACCGTCTACCTGAAGCCGAACTTTGGCACGTTCGTCAACAACGGCTTCAGCGCATTCCGCCGCATCGATCCGGACGTGATCGAGTACGGATGGAAGATGGGCGTGGGGTTCGAGAACAAGATCGAGAACAACGAGCGCTGCCACGCGGGCGACCAGATCGACACGCTCTGCGTCGCGCAGACGATCAACGACAACTGGCGCTCCGCGGAGGACGGGGAGCCCAATAACCTGCTCCGGATCGGCACGAAGATCGAGATGTCACCGGCGCAGTTCCTCGACTACGCGCCGGGCAGCGACAAGGCGTTGATCGACGGTGGCGGCATCCGCTACTACTCGCTCGAACAGCTCTACGTCGTCGGCAAGGGCATGGTGCCGTGGTACGGCGTCGCCCCGAAGCTCGATTCGAGCCCGCTGCCCGACGACGCCCTGCTCGGCGGCCAGGCCAGCGTGTCGTACGACTACTCGGAGGAGCCGCACCGCGCGTTCCAGCAGCAGGCCAACAACATCGGCATCGCCGACATGCAGCGGTTCGTCGAGGGCCGGCGGCTGTTTCACATCTCGTACGTCGACGGCAAGCATTCGGAGTCGCCCGACGTCAACCCCGTGTTCAAGGAGCACGCCGGCCAGCTCGGGGCGCGGTACAACGCGGTTCGCTGCCTCGGCTGCCACGAGCTCAATGGCCGCAGCCCGGCCGCGACGGTCGGCAGCAAGCTCAACACGATGGCCGTGTTGACGGCGGCCTCCAGCTCGACCGGCGCGATCTCGCCCGACCCGACGTACGGGTTCAACGTGCAGGAGCTGGCGCGCGATGCCACGGCCGCCGATTACGGCGTCACGATCGCCTCGTTCGAGACCACCGTGCGGCAGCTCCCCGACGGAACGAGCGTCGAGCTGCAGAAGCCGGTCTATCACTTCACCGGCCCCACCCCGGCCCAGTTCTCCGTGCGGCAGGCCGCCCAGGTCATCGGCATGGGCCTGCTCGAGGCGGTCGACGAGACGACGATCCTCGCGCTCGCCGACCCGAACGACAGCAACGGCGACGGCGTGCGCGGCGTGCCGAACTGGTCGATCGACCCCGAGACCGGCGAGCGCCACCTCGGACGGTTCGGCTGGAAGGCCGGAAAAGGCTCGTTGCGCCACCAGGCCGCGAACGCCTTCTTGCTGGACATGGGAATCACCACGCCGCTGTACAAGGACGCCGATTGTCAACGCGGTGGTCCTGCGTGCAAGACCTCGACGGCGACGGTCTCGATCTCGTCCGACGAGCTCGACCGGGTCGCGGGCTACCTGCAGCTGCTCGGCGTTCCCGCCCACCGCAAGTACCGCAGCGGCTACACCGACGGTGTCGTCATGCCTCCGGAGCACGACGTCGACGAGGCGACCATTCGCCAGGGCAGCGCGGTGTTCGCGCAGGTTGCCTGCACCGGCTGCCACGTCGCCCAGCTGACGACCGGCAACACCCACCGCTTCGCGGAGCTCCGCAACCAGGTCATCCATCCCTACACCGACCTGCTGCTGCACGACATGGGGCCCGGCCTGGCGGACACGATGACCGAAGGCCAGGCCTCTCCGCAGATGTGGCGCACGCCGCCGCTGTGGGGGCTCGGCTCGCTCAAGTACGTGCAGAGCCAGAAGACGGGCGCCCTCGAAGGCAGCGCGGACCCGGACCAGGTGCGCTACCTGCACGACGGCCGTGCCCGCACGGTGCTCGAGGCGATCGCCTGGCATGACGGCGAAGCCGCGCGCAGCCGCGCCGCGTTCGAGGCGCTCAGCGCCGCGGATCGCAACGCGCTGATCGCCTTCATCAACTCGCTCTGACGCCGGGCCCCCTAGCCGCCAAGATCGCCCAAGTCGGCGCCGCGCGCGTGGCCTACACTGCGGCGGTGTCCATCCAAGATCGCCGGCGGCTCCGGTTCTGGCGGCCCGATACCCCCTCGGTGACGGGCATGTTCCGGGTCGAGCACGAGGACCGGCTCAAGACCACCTACGCCGAGCGCTTCGCGGTGGTGGTGGTGTACGCCGGCGCCTTCGATGGCTGGTACCGCGGCGAGGCGCACACCCACGTGGCGGGCTCGCTCAAGCTCAAGGAGCCCGGTGAGGTCAACCGCGACCTGCGCGTCCACGCGCCGTTCACGCTCCAGGGCGCCGCGCTCGACCCCGGGAGCGTCGCCGCCGCGGCCGACGCGATGGGCCTGCGCGGCGCCCCGCGGTTCAAGGCGGCCCGGTTCGCGCCCGGCGCGCGCGCGACCCGGCTCGCGTTCGCCATGCACGACGCGCTGGTCCGCGACGACGCTACCGAGATCGAGCGCGCCACCCTGGTCGCCGAGACGCTCTGCGAGATCGTCTGCGCGAACCCAGCGGGCCGCGAGCGGTCGCCGCGGGCCGTGCGGCGTGCGCGCGCCTACCTGCACGACGCGCTCGCCGACAAGATCACGCTCGACGACCTCGCCGCGCACGCGACGCTCGACAAGTTCCACCTCGTGCGCGCGTTCCGCGCCGAGGTCGGCCTGCCGCCCTACGAGTACCTGACCTACCTTCGGGTGTCGCGCGCCCGGGAGCTGCTCGGCCGCGGCGTGCGCGTCGCGGAGGTCGCGCAGACCGTCGGGTTCTGCGACGAGAGCCAGCTGTACCGGCACTTCCGGCGCATCGTCGGCGTCGCGCCGGGCGCCTACGCGCGGAGCCTGGCGCCCTCGCGATCGAGCCGCCAACATCGCACAAGTCAACCGGGTGCCGGCGGCGGCATCGTCGCCACATGAACGAACCCCGTCGCACCACCGGCTACGCATTCGGTCCCGCCACCGTCCGCCTCGGAGATCTCGAGGTCCAGCGCATCGGCTACGGCGCCATGCGCCTGCCCGGCAAGGATGTCTGGGGCGAGCCCGACGATCCAGCGCGCGCGCGCGACGTCCTGCGCCGCGCGGTGGCGTTGGGGGTGAACTTCATCGATACCGCGTGGTTCTACGGTCCCTTCGTCGCCAACCGGCTGATCGCCGAGTCGCTCCATCCCTACCCGCGCGATCTGGTGATCGCCACCAAGCTCGGCGGCAAGCGCCTGCCGGACCGCGGCTGGGCCGCCGCGCTCCGCCCCGAGGAGCTGCGCGCCGGCGTCGAGGACGATCTGCGCACGCTCCGGATCGAACGGCTCGACGTCGTGCACCTGCGCCACCTCGCCGGGGCCGGCGTCCCGTTCCTGGAGTCGCTCGACGCGCTGATCGCGATGCAGGCCGAGGGCAAGATCCGCCACCTGGCGCTGAGCAACGTCCATGCCGCCGAGCTCGAGCAGGCGCTCGCGCGCACGCCCATCGTCGCCGTACAGAACATGTACAACGTCTCGGGCGGCGGCGGCGCGCTCGCCAGGCAGACCAACGCCGAACTCGACGACCCCGACGCCGTGCTCGACCTCTGCACCCGCAAGCACATCGCCTACCTTCCGTTCTTCCCGCTCGCCGTCGGGAACGTCGCCCAGGCCAAGCCCATCCTCGCGACGATCGCCGAGCGCCACGGCGCCTCCCCGGTCCAGATCGCGCTCGCGTGGCTGCTCGCGCGCTCGCCCATCATGCTGCCGATCCCGGGCACCAGCTCGGTCGCGCACCTCGAGGACAACTGGGACGCGCGCCGCATCGCGCTCGCGCCCGACGAGATCGCCGCGATCGCCCGTCAGGGTTAGCCCCGCGATCAAGCCCGCGACCGGCGGCTGCGCGCCCGCGCCGCGGACGCCTCGAGCGGGCGCAGCCCGGCGCGCAAGATCGCGGCGTAGCGGCCCGCGCTGGCCTCGCGGTCGCCTCCGACGCGCACCGCGTGCTCGAGCCCGCACACCAGCCGCCGGAGATCGTCGAGCTCGATGTCGGCTCGCAGCGCGCCGGCGCGGCGCGCGTTGGCGAGCAACGCGGTGACCGGCGCCACGATCTGCGCCAGCGCCGCGGCGCCGCGGTGCGACGTGACCACCGAGGACAGGACGATGCACACGCTCGGATCCGCCAGGACGATCACCACGATCGCGTCGATCAGCTGATCCAGCCCGCGCGCCGGATCGGGCTCGGCGAGGGCCGCGTGCGCGGCGCGTTCGAGCTCGCGAAACGACGCCTCGGCGAGCGCCTCGAACAGCGCCGGTAGATCGGCGAACGCGCGATACACCGTGCCGACCCCGACGCCCGCGCGCCGCGCGAGCTCGTTCCACGCCGGCGCGACCTCGCCGGCGGCCACCGCCTTGCGGGCGACGTGGAGGATCCGGCTGCGGTTGCGCTCGGCGTCGCTGCGCAGCGGACGCGACTTCCGGGGCCGGGCGGCGACACTCACGCGCGGAGCGTAGCCGATGCCGCGCCCGCCACCAATCGGATAACTCTTCCGTTTCCAGTCCTGCGTGGTACCGATCCAAACGGATACTTGTTCCGTTTTAGACCCAACCCGCAGGAGCCCCATGTCCCGAGCCTCCGTCACGCCATGGACCGCCGCCGATCTCGGCGATCTGACCGGCCGTAGCTTCCTCGTCACCGGCGCCAACAGCGGCCTCGGCCTGGCCACCACGCGCGAGCTCGCGCGCCACGGCGCCGACGTCATCCTGGCGGTTCGAGACGTCGCGGCCGGCGAAGCCGCGCGCACGGCGCTCCGCGCGGAGCTCGGCGCGCCGCGGCTCGAGGTCTGCGCGCTCGACCTGATCGACCTCGGCTCGGTGCGCCGCCTGGCGAGCGCGCTCGTCGCCGAGCGCCGCCCGATCGACGTCCTCGTGCTCAACGCCGGGATCGGCGCGCAGCAGCTCGTGCCCAGCCCCGAGGGCATCGAGAGCACGTTCGCGACGAACCACCTCGGCCACTTCGCGCTCGCCGGCCTCCTGCTCGAGCACCTCGCCGAGCGCCCGGCCCCGCGCGTCGTCACGGTGTCCTCCGGCTTCATCAAGCGCGGCGGCCGCATCGACTTCGACAACCTCACCGGCGAGCGCGGCTTCTCGGCCATGCGCGCCTACGTGCGATCCAAGCTCGCCAACGCCATGTTCGGCTTCGAGCTCGACCGCCGGCTGCGCGCGGCCGGCTCGCCGATCCGCAGCATCGTGGCGCACCCCGGCGTCGCGGCGACGGCGATGCATACCAAGGCGCGCGGCGCGGCGCGGATCGCCGCGTGGCTGGTCAGCAAGCTGGTCGCGAAGTCCGCCGACGTCGGTGCCCGCGCCGTGCTCTACGCGGCGACCGCGCCAGAGCTCACCGGCGGTGAATTCATCGGCCCGGGCGGCCACGTGCGCCCCGCCGCCGAGCCTCCGGGGCCGTCGTCGGCCGACCCGGCGGTGTGGCGCCAGCTGTGGGAGGTCTCCGCGGCGCTCACCGGCGTGACCCCGAAGATCTCCGCACCGCATGACCACCCGACGCTCACAGCGGCAGCTCGGTGGAGAGCTTGATCCGCTGCATCGGAATGTCGGTCTTCACGGTCTGAACACCGTTGCGCCGGCTCAGGTTCGCGACCTGGAATCGGCGATAGTCGTCCAGATCCGCGGCCACGACGCGGAGCAGCGCGTCGCATTCGCCTGCCATGATGTGGCACTCCACGACCTGCGGCAGCTGCTTGATGGCCTCCGTGAAGTGATCGATGGTCTCGGCGTCCTGCGCGACCAGCGAGATCCGCGCAAACACCACCAGGCCGATGCCGACCTTCGAGGCATCGAGCAGCGCGGCGTAGCGCTCGATCACGCCCTCGTCGTCGTGGCCCGGCCACCTGCCGTTTCCGACGTCGCATCCGCTGTGGGCCGGGCATCTTCCGACCACGGCGTCCGACATCCGCGCACGGCTCGCGGCGTTCGATGCCGTGTTCGCGCTCGGAGGCAACTCCGCCATCACCTACCTGTACTCCGAGGGCCCGGCCGTGCCGCCGAGCTGCCAGCTGCTCCAGCTGTCGGCCGACGTCCGCGAGCTCGGGCGGACCTACCCCGCGGCGCACGCGTGCGTCGGCGACATCCGGGCCTCGCTGCGGGTGCTGTTGCCCGCGCTCGAGCGCAAGCTCGCGCCCCATCGCGCCGCGATCCTCGCGCTCCGGCAAGCCGCCGCCCGCGGCCGCGCCGCGCAGCGGGTGACGCGCCACCAGGCGGCCGCGGCCGAGCGCGACGCGCCGGTCACCACGCCGCTCGTCGCGGCCGCGGAGATCGTCCGGGCGGTCGGCCCGCGGATCGCGATCGTCGACGAGGCGCCGGTGACGATGCGCCTGGTGCGCGGGTTCCTCGACTCGCCGTCCGCGCGGCAGTACTTCTTCATGCGCAGCGCGATCCTCGGCTGGGGGATGCCCGCCGCGGTCGGGGTCTCGCTCGGGCTCGGGCGCGAGCCGGTGGTCTCGCTCGTCGGTGATGGCTCGTCGCTCTACTCGCCCCAGGCGCTGTGGACCGCCGCCCGCGAGCGCCTGCCCGTGACGTTCATCGTGATCAATAATCGCGAGTACAACATCCTCAAGAACTACATGAGGAGCCAGGCGCACTACCGGAGCGCGCGCAACGACCGGTTCATCGGCATGGACCTCACCGACCCCGCGATCGACTTCGTGGCGCTGGCCGCCGCGATGGGCGTGCCGGCGCGGCGGATCGAACGCGCCGGCGAGATCGCGGGCGCCGTCGAGGCCGGCATCGCCTCGGGCCTGCCCAACCTCCTCGAGGTGCGGGTCAGCCCGGCGTGAGCCTGCGGTAGGCCCGCCAGGTCGACCACAGCCAGGTCGCGGTGAGCAGCGCCAGGCAGGCGACGCCGACGACCACGTAGCGATGGACGATCTGCGCCACGGTCCAGCGGTAATACTCGTCGAGCTTCGATGGATCCGACAGGCCCACGCCCTCGATCTCGCCAAACGGGATCACGTCGGGATCGGTGCGCGCCGTCCACCACGTCGACAGGGTATCGACGAGCGCGGCGGCGCCGATGCCGAGCAGGCCATAGCGCAGCCCGCCGTCCCGGAGCTTGGAGTCCGGACCGACGAAGAACGCCAGCATCAGCCCGGTGCCCAGGACCATCGCGCCGGCATCGCCGCCGAACGTGATCCACATCTGCGCGCAGGCCACGGAGGCCGTGGTGGCGACCAGCTGGCAGACGCCGAGGCCGAGGCCGAGGGCCGCGAGCCACGTCCGATCCGAGCTCCAGCCTCGCCAGATCGCCAGCGCCGTGGCTGCCGCGACGATGCCCGGCAGCACCACGCCGCGGGTCTCGGGGATCAGCGTCTTCCACAACGACGGGATCGCGGCGAACCCCGACCACCACGCCGTCACGGCGTGGCCGAGCTCGTGGAGCGGCATGGTCAGCGCGGTGCGCTGCACGAAGTGGCCGGTGTCGCAGCTGTGAAAGAGCAGCGCCGCCGCCAGCGCGACGGGGATCGCGCCGGCGCGCAGCTTCCACTCGCGAGCTCCGGACATCGGACCATCGTACGCCTTCTCGCGCCGGCGCTGAACCGCGGCGCGCGCCTGGCCCCCACGCCGGCTGGCAACTTCTCGCACCCAGCGCCGCGCTGCGCTGTGCCATTCTCCGCGCGATGGCCACGACAACTCGATGGATCGCGGTGTTCGGCTCCTGCCTCGTCAGTCTCACGGCCCCGGCGTCCCCGGCGGCGCGGGCGGCTCCGGCGACCACCGCCGCCGACGTCAAGGCCATGCTGCGCGGCATCTCGGCGTCGCGCATCGAAGCCACGGTGCGCAAGCTCGCCGGGTTCGGCACCCGGCACACGCTGTCGGATACGACGAGCACCGAGCGCGGCATCGGCGCCGCGCGGCGCTGGATCAAGACCCAGTTCGACGCCTGCGCCCAGCAGTCCGGCGGCCGGCTCCAGGTCGAGCTCGATAGCTTCATCGCCCCGCCCAACCGGCGCATCGCCCAGCCCACCGAGCTGGTCAACATCGTGGCCACGCTGCCCGGTGACCAGGCCGCGTCGGTGGATCGCATCTACATCGCCAGCGGACATTACGATTCCATGCCGTCGAACGTGCTGGATCCGACGAGCGACGCGCCGGGCGCCGACGACGACGCCTCGGGGACCGCCGCGGTCCTCGAGCTCGCGTGCGCGATGTCCAGGCTGCACTTCGACGCGACCCTGGTGTTCATGGCGGTCGCCGGCGAGGAGCAGGGCCTGGTCGGCTCGACCCACGTCGCCGACGAGGCGCGCAAGGCCGGCAAGCAGATCGCCGGGATGTTCACCGACGACATCATCGGCAACTCGCGGTCCGAGGATGGCCGGGTCGATCGCAGCCGGGTGCGGCTGTTCGCCGAGGGCGTGCCCGAGCTCAAGGAGCTGCCCGAGGAGCTGCGCGTGCTGGTCCGCACCGGCGGCGAGAACGACACGCCGGCCCGCGAGCTGGCGCGGTTCATCAAGGAGCACGCCGAGCGCGCCGTGCCCGACATGAAGGTCGACCTGATCTGGCGCCGCGACCGCTACCTGCGCGGCGGCGACCACGCGCCGTTCCTCAACGCCGGCTATGCCGCCGTGCGGTTCACCGAGCCCGCGGAGAACTATCACCACCAGCACCAGAACGTCCGGGTCGAGGACGGGGTGCAGTACGGCGACCTGGCCGATCTGGTCGACTTCGCCTACGTCGCCCAGGTCGCGCGGGTCAACGGCGCGGCACTCGCGGCGCTCGCGCTCGCGCCGGCAGCCCCGCGCGCCGCGCAGATCGAGACCACCAAGCTGGAGAACGGCACCACGCTGCGCTGGGACGCTAACCCCGAGCCGGATCTCGCCGGCTATCGCGTGGTCTGGCGCGATACCACGGCGGCGTTGTGGCAGAACCACAAAGACGTCGGCCCCGTCACGCGCGTCACCCTGCCGATCTCCAAAGACAATGTGATCTTCGGCATCCAGGCGATCGACAAGGACGGCAACGCCAGCGTGGCGAGCTTCCCCACGCCGCTCGTGGCGCCCGCCGCGCCGGCGCCCACGACGGCGACGCCCAGGCCCTGATCACCCAGGTGCGCCGCGGTGCGGCGCGATCGCGTCGTGTGCGCAACGCCGATATCACGACACCCGCATTCCGTAACAAACCGCGTCGTTCGCGACTCCCGAGCACCGGAATCGTCGGTTGCCGTTAGAAGTATCAAGCCAGCGGAAGAAACATCATTCACCTGTGCGGCGAGCGCGGCGATACTGACCACCTAACCACGCGACGGTCGTCCGGCGTCTCCCGTGGAGCCGCCCGCGCAGGACCTTCGCGCCCAAACTCGTCGCCGTGTGCGACAGGTGGAGGTATGCGCACATGGAGTTCATCAAGACTCACACGTTTGTGATCGCCGCCGCGCTCGTGCCGCTGATGTTCGCGTGCACCGAGCCCGAGGACGCGCCGGCGCCGCCCGAGGCGTCGGTCGCCACCGATCCGGTCGTGGTGGTGCCGCCGACGTCGGAGCGCGTCACGATCGATCTGTCAGCCGGCATGCCCGGCCAGAGCCACTGGCGCTATCTGAAGGGCCAGGACAGCACCGCGTTCGCGGCGACGGCGTTCGATGATTCGACCTGGAGCCAGGTCGGCATCCCGCACGGCGCGAACTATCTCACCACGTTCCTCAACGCCGTGGCCGGCGGCGGCGACGGGTTTCTCGACGGCGGCAGCCAGTGGTACCGCCTGCACTTCACGCTCCCCACGGCCAGCGCCGCCAGCAAGATCCAGGTCGAGTTCGAGGGCGCGCACACCGGCGTACAGGTCTACGTCAATGGCACGCTGGCCCCCGGCATCAGCGCGGTCGCCGGCGACGCCCAGGCCACGCACGTGGTCGGCTTCCTCCCGTTCATCGTCGACCTGACGCCGCTGGTCCACGCCGACGGCCAGGCCCAGAACGTGATCGCGGTCCGGGTGTCGCGCGGCGCCGACTGGTTCACGCAGCCCGGGTTCTCCGGCGCGTTCCGGTTCGGCCAGGCCGAGGCCGGGCTGTTCCGCCCCGCCAAGATGTTCATCACCAACAAGGTGCACATCCCGGTGAACGTGTACTCGAACCTGAAGACCTGGGGCACGCACGTCGCCACGGTGTCGATCGCTGCGTCGCAGACCTCCACCGCGCTGGCCGATTCGGCGGTCGTCGCGGTGCAGACCAACGTGCTCAACGAGACCTCGGCGACCCAGCAGGTCACGCTGACCACGCAGATCGTCGACGCCGATGGCAAGGTCGTGGTCGCCGCGCCGCCGGTGACCCAGGCGGTCCCGGCGATGACGCCGGCGAGCTTTCCATCGTCGGAGGTCGCGATGTTCGATCAGCGGATCTCGGTCCCGACGCCGACGCTGTGGTACCCGAACAACAGCACGTTCGGCAAGCCCTACCTCTACAAGGTCTTCCACGTCGTCAGCGTCAACGGCGTGGTGGTCGACGCCACCCAGACCACGCTCGGCATCCGGACCATCACGTGGGGCAAGGACCTGCCGTCGTTCAACGGGCACCCGATGTTCCTGTGGGGCGGCTCGGGCCGCTACGATTACCCAGGCCTCGGATCATCGGTCCCCGAAGAGCAGCAGTGGCGCGATCTCGAGCTGTTCGCGGCGGGCGGCGGCAACCTGTGGCGCCCGGGCCACTCGACCACGAGCGAGGAGTTCGTCGACGCGGCCGACGCGTACGGCGTCATGATCGTCCAGCCGAGCGGGGACGGCGAGAACGGCTTCAACACGCCGACCGCCGACGACGTCACGCTGAAGAAGGAGCTGCATCGCGACATGATCATCAGGGACCGCAGCCACCCCTCGATCCTCGCGTGGGAGTCGGATAACGGCGTGACCAACCATGCGGTCGGCGCGGCGCTGATCGCCATCGACCAGACCTGGGATCCCATCAACGCGCGCGCCGCGGCCGACCGCACGCCGGATCCGGCCAACGGCCTGCTGCTCGGCTGCACACTCGAGGGCTGCGAGATCGGCGTCAAGAATCAGTTTCCCAATAACCCGGCCTGGGGCTCGGAGTACTGGGGCAACGGCACCGCGCGCGGCCTCGCCTACGACTTCGAGCTCGCGTTCGTCGCGCCGTTCCTCAACGACTGGCACAAGTCGCGGCAAGCCAACGCGTTCGGCATGGCGCAGTGGTACTTCGCCGACACGCCGGGCGAGAACGGGCTCTACGCCGAGTACCAGGCGGCGCGCGGCACCCCGGACGAGGCCAGGCTCGCCGGCACCGTGCGCTCGCTCGGCGCGTCGGCGGTCGACGTCAACCGGTTTCCCAAGCTGCTCTACTATGCCTATCAGGCGGCGTGGACGCCGTTCGCGGTGAAGCCGGTCGTCCGGCTGGCGCACCATTGGAACCGCGACGGCGCGGTCACGGTCAACGCGTTCAGCAACTGCCCCTCGGTGCGGCTCCGCATCAACGGCGTCGATCAGGGCACGAAGACGCCGAACCCCGCGACCTCGGACTCGAGCTCGAACCTCACGCAGTCGACCACGCTGTTGCCGTTCCAGGCGTTCTGGAACGTGACCTTCGCGGCCGGCACGCTGACCGCGGAGTGTCTCGACGCGTTCGGCGCCGTGGTCGCGACCGATAGCAAGCTGACCGCGGGCGCGCCCGCCAAGGTCGTCCTCAAGGTCGTGCCCGGTCTGGTGAAGCCAGATGGCTTCGCGTTCCAGGTGACGGCCAATGGCTCCGACGCGGCGTTCATCGCGGCCGAGGTCCAGGACGCCAATGGCGTGGTGGTCCCGACCGCGGCGAACCTCCTGACGTTCGCGGTCACCGGCCCGGCCACCTACCTGGGCGGCACCGAGCAGTACGTCGCCACCGGCGCGGACGCGTACTCCACCTCGGCCGGCCACACCGCGGTCAACTACCACGCCCCGGGCGACCCCGAGCTCGCGGCGGAGGGCGGCCTCGCCAAGATCGCCCTCGTGAGCCAGTTCACCCCGGGCACGGTGACGGTGACCGCGACCTCGCCGGGCCTGGCCACGGGGACCGCGAGCTTCTCCATCCAGGCGGTGCCGTCGTTCCAGCCGCCCGCGACCGCGCCGGCGATCATCCTCCAGCCCGCGAACACGGCGGTGACCACCGGCCAGCCGGCGACGTTCACGGTGACGGCGACCGGCACCGCGCCGCTGTCGTTCCAGTGGCTGCGCAACGGCGCGGCGATCGCCGGCGCGACCGCCGCCAGCTTCACCACGTCGGCGACCACGGCGGGCGATAGCAACACGCAGTACACCGTGAAGATCAGCAATGGCCTGGGCACGGCGACCTCGAGCGCGGCCACGCTCACGGTGGTCGCCCCCGCGGCCGTGGCGATCACCACGCAGCCCGCGAACCAGACCGTCGCGGTGGGCCAGACCGCCACGTTCTCGGTCGCGGCGACCGGATCGCCGGCGCTCACCTACCAGTGGCGCAAGGCCGGCGCGGCGATCGCCGGCGCCACCGCCGCGAGCTACACCACCGCGGCGCTCACCGGCGCCGACAGCGGCGCGAGCTACACCGTGGTGGTGGCCAACCCGGTCAACTCGGTGACCTCGGCCGCGGCGATCCTCACGGTCAACCCTGCCGTCGCGCCGACCATCACGCAGCAGCCGGCCAGCGTCTCGGTCCGCGCCAACGACCCGGTGAGCTTCTCGGTCACCGCCACCGGCACCTCGCCGTTCAGCTATCAATGGCAGTTCGGCGGCACGAACATCACCGGCGCGAACGGCCCGAGCTTCACGATCCCGCAGGTCGCGACCAGCGACGCCGGCACCTACACGGTCATCGTGAGCAACGCCGCCGGCGCCACCGCCAGCGCGCCGGCCACGCTGACGATCGCGCCGCCGGGCGTGAACCTCGCGTTGCACCAGCCGACCACCGCCAGCAGCATCCAGGGCGGCGGCCTCGAGGCGATCAACGCCACCGACGGCGATCTCACCACGCGGTGGGCCTCGGCGGGCGGGGTCGATCCGTCGTGGCTCCAGGTCGACCTCGGCGCCGTGAAGCCGTTCAACACCGTGGTCCTGGCCTGGGAGGCGGCGTTCGCCGCGCAGTATCAGATCCAGTATTCGAACGACGCGCAGGCGTGGACCACCGCGGCCACCAACCCCAGCGGCCACGGCGGCGTCGAGACGGTGACCTTCCCGACGGTCCAGGGCCGCTACGTGCGCATGTTCGGCACGCAGCGGGCCAGCACCTTCGGCTACTCGCTGTTCGAGCTCCAAGCCTACAACGTGGCCCAGTGCGGCGGCGCCGGCGAGCGCTTCACGGTGCTGTCGAGCGCGCTCGTACGCGATAACCAGAGTGGCCTCACCTGGCAGCGCGCCGAGACCACGTTCGCCGATCAGGGCCAGCAGTACACCCAGCCGATCGCGCAGGCGTTCTGCGCCGCGCAGAGCATGCGGCTCCCCACCCAGGCCGAGGCGCTCGGCATCGCCTCTGCGAGCTCGGCCGCCTGCGCGTTCCCGCTGCCGTGGAGCACGTGGACCTCGACGGCCGACCCCGGCGACGCGGCGCGCGCCGCGTTTGTCAGCTTCACCGGCCAGTCGACCTTCCAGGTCGCGACCAATTACCCCGGCGGCGTGGTGTGCACGTCGGGCTCGACGGCCGCCGCGCCGGCGATCACCACCCAGCCCACCTCGCAGACCGTGGCGGCGGGCCAGACCGCCACGTTCAGCGTGGTGGCGACGGGCGCGGGCACGCTGAGCTATCAGTGGTCGAAGAACGGCGCCGCCATCGCCGGCGCGACGGCGGCCAGCTACACGACGCCGGCGACCACGGCGGCCGACACCGGCGCGCAGTTCCAGGTCGCGGTCGCCAACGCGGGCGGCGCGGTGGTCAGCAGCGCCGCGACGCTCACCGTCACCACGCCGACCGGCTCCGGCGGCGGGACGCTGCTATCCCAGGGCAAGCCGGCCACCGCCTCCTCGACGCAAGCCGGCCTCGATCCGCCCAACGCGGTCGACGGCGACCCCGGCACGCGGTGGGGCAGCGCGTTCACCAACACCGAGTGGATCTACGTCGACCTCGGCGCGACCGCGACGATCAATCGCGTGGTGCTGATCTGGGAGGCGGCGTTCGCGACCGGCTACCAGATCCAGACCGCGGCCAGCCCGGACGGCCCGTGGGCGACGATCTTCTCGACCACCACCGGCGATGGCGGCACCGACGACCTCGCGGTCTCGGGCACCGGCCGGTTCGTGCGCATGAACGGCACGCAGCGCGCGCTGACCGGCTTTGGCTACTCGCTGTTCGAGTTCCAGGTCTACGGCGCGACGACGGCGGCCCCGACCCTCTTGTCGCAGGGCAAGCCGGCCACGGCGTCGTCGGTCGAGACGATCCTCGTCGCGGCCAGCGCGTTCGACGGCGACCTCGGGACGCGCTGGGGCAGCGCGTTCACCAACACCGAGTGGATCTACGTCGACCTCGGCGTCAGCTCCACGATCAGCCGCGTCGTCTTGACCTGGGAGGCGGCGTTCGCGACCGGCTACCAGATCCAGACCGCGGCCAGCGCGGCCGGCCCCTGGGCGACGATCTTCTCGACGACCACCGGCGATGGCGGCGTCGACGACCTCACCGTGTCCGGCACCGGCCGGTTCGTGCGCATGAACGCCACGCAGCGCGCGCTTACCGGCTTTGGCTACTCGCTCTGGGAGTTCCAGGTCTACGGCACGCAGCCGTAGCGGCCGCGGCCGTCGAACAGGCAACCCCATGGTCTCACCGGTGCGCCGACGGCACCTCGCGGCACGAGATCGTCGCCCCTCGCTGCTTCCAGCCCTCGCGCAACAGCCACGTGCCGGGCCGATACACCCACAGCGGCTCGTACGTCGCGGGCCATCGCCACGACCACGCCGCATCGCCGTACTCGGTCCAGTCCGGGAACGTCGCGGCGCTCGAGAACCAGTCGATCCGCCATCCACGCGTGGTCTCGGTGCGATCCTCGCCGTGCTTGCGCCAGTTCGACAAGACGTACCGGAGAGCATGGCGCGCCTGCGTGGGCGACGTGATGAGATCGGCGTGATAGCGATCCGGGAACACCGAACCTCGCCGTCGAGGCCCGGGCCGGCCCTCGAACGGCGCGGCGCGGACCGCGCGGCGTCACTGCCGAGGCGGCAGGGGCAAACTGCGGCAAGTCAACAATCGTCACCACGGATACGAGAGTCGTCCTGTCGGCACGAGACATACATGCGCTGGAATCCCACCGTCGAAACGTTGTATTGGTCACGCGCGCCGCGGTAACGCGGTCCTGTCCTAACGCAAAGCCACCGACGATCGCCGTCGCCGCGAGGTATGATGGATCCCCGAAACGGGGGGCGCGCGTGGCGCCATCCGCCTCTTGACGCGCGAGGTAATCCCATGATGTTCGACCCTCGACCTGGTTCGCCGTGTGCTCTGATCATCGCGCTCGCGCTCGCCGCGTGCAGCGCCTCCTCGGAGGGCCCGCCGCCACCCGGCGACGCCGATGACACGGCGTACGGCGGCTCGTTGCCGCGCGCCCCGCATCCGCGTCCGCACCGCGATGCCAGCGTCGCCGACGCGCCGCCGGCAGGCGACGCGCGGGCCCGGGATGGCGGTGGCGGCGCGGATGGCGGTGGCGGCGCGGATGGCGGTAGCGGCGACGCCGGCGGCGGGACCGGGAGCGACGGTGGGCTCGGTGGCGGCGGCGCCGTCAGCTGCTATTCGAGCTTCGATCCCGGCGCGACCTGCGCGCTGCCGAGCCACTGCTGCTTCAGCAACTACAGCGCCGAGCACGCCGGCAGCTGCGACACCGCTTCGTGTACCTGGGGAACGATCGACTGCGACGGCCCCGAGGACTGCGGGCTCGGCGAGCGCTGCTGCGCCCACGCGATCATCGATCCCGAAAACGGCCTCACCGGCTACAAGCTGGCGTGCCAGGCCACCGCGTGCGGCGCCGCGCCGGTGAACGTGGAGCTCTGCCATCCCGGCGCGGCCGCCGCCGCCGGGACGTGCAGCAGCGGCACGACCTGCGTCTCCGCCGCTGATCACGACTACGACCTTCCGCGCACACTCTCGATCTGCCAGTGACGCGACTGCCGTGCTGCTGCCGCGCGATCGCTGCGGCAACAGCGTCCCGGTGCTGGCGCGGCTTGACCGCGAGATGGCGGCGAGGCCGATGCGTTCATCGCCGGCTACTGCCAGATGGCCGCCCAGCTCCACGCCCGCGGGCTCGATGTCATCGGCGCGACGATCCCGCCGTGGGGCGGGTTCGACAACAATCCGCAGCACGAGGTGATGCGCCAGAAGGTCAACCTGTGGCTACGGACCCAGCGCGTGCTCGACGGCGTGGTCGACTTCGACCGGGTGCTGCGAGATCCGGCCGATCCGACCCGGATGCTGCCGGCGCTCGACAGCGGAGATCACCTCCACCCGGGCCCGCCAGGCTATCAGGTAATGGGCAGCTCGATCGATCTCTCGCTGTTTCGCTGAAGCACACCGATCCACGGAGCTCGCCAGGGTGAGAACGCAAGACGCGAGATCGCGGTGCGCGCGCATCGTCGCGATCGCCGCGCGGGTCCTCGCGGCCGCGTGCGGCCCGATCCGCTCACGGGGGGCAGGGGCCGCCTGCCATGTAGCTGTTGCATTTCGCACACGCCGCAATCTTGTCGTTCACGGTGGCGAGCGCTTGCTCCGCGGTCGCCTTGTCCGAGGTGCACTTCGTGATCACCTGCTCCTGCGTCGTGGTGCGCGACTGCAAGCTATCGGCCTCGAGGAGGCACGAAGCTCGCGCCGCCTGACCGGCCGCAAGGTCGCGGAGCACGCCGGTCAGCTGATCGTGACAGACATCGAGCTGCGCGTTGAGATCGCGCTGCTCGCTGCGCGTCTGATCGAGGGTCTGCGTCGCCGCTACGAGCTGGTCCTTCGTGCTCGAGAGCTCGCCCTGTGCCGTGGCGATCTGCGTGGCTAGCTGCACACTCTGGATCGCGAGCGCCTGACTGCGCTCCTTGGACTCCTTGATCTGACTTCCGAGCGCCTTCATTCGATGCGCATCCCGGCGGCTCAAGCCGGCGAGCGCTTGTTCCGAGGCCGCCTGCTTTTCGGCCTGGTCCTTGAGCAGCCTCTGCAGCTCCTCCTGCTGGGTCTTCAGCGACGTGACGCGCGCCTGGGCCTCTGCATGGTCGCTTGCTCGCTGTGCCTCGCGCGCGGCGTCGATCTTGCGCATCTCCCGCTGCGTGCGCTCATTCTGCGCCTCCGCTTCGCGGAGCTCGCCGTGCTGGTGCCAGGCAAAGACCACGCCGAGCAGGGTCAGCGCGCCGAGGAGGATCGGCAGCGCCAGCTTGCCGGTACGGATGAGCGTGCGATCGAGCCGGCGCTCGCGCTGCTCGTTGGACACCCGGACCGCCTCGACGAAGCGATCGTGCGAGAGCTCGTACCAGGTCCCCGTGGAGCGCGACTCCTCGCGCACCAGGCGATCGCGCACGAGGAGATCGATCGCGCGGTTGGGCAGCCCTTGCGTTTCGGTCTGCCCGGCGAAGATCAGGTTGCGGGTGCCCGCCGCCGTGATCAGCGCGGTGCTGCACCACGCGCGCAGCTTCGCCTCGGCCACGCCGGTCTCGCGCACCACGCGGTCGAGCGCGCGCTCGTAGTACGCCCGCGCGGCGTCGCGAACGTCGGCGTAGCTCGAGACCTCGGCGGCGGTGATCGCGGGGTTGGTCTTGTCGAGCTTTTGCCACAGCTGATCGCACACGATCTGCAGCTCCAGCGGCTCGACGAACTCGCTCACGCGCAAGGCACCGCTCGCGTCACGCGTCGTCTGGAGGCTCACGATCATCCCATCGAGCGCGTCGCTCGAGATCGTGTATCCGAACTTGCCGAGCGGGTCCTCGATCGCGCGCCTCGCCTCGGACGCGGTCAGACGATCGAGATAGTAGCGGATGTTGCACGCATGCGGAATGACGCCGGCATAGCGGTCGAGCCGCGGAAAGTACTCCTCTCGGATGACGTACAGGACGTGCAAGTCGGCGACGCGCTCGGCTTTCGACCCTTCGAACGCGGCCTTGATCTGGGCGAAGAACTCGCGGCGCAGGCGCACGCCGTCCTGCACCGGCAGAAACAATTCCTCCAGCTGATCGACGATGAACAACAGCGGTCCGGGTGGATACTGCTTCAGCGCGCTCGAGATCGTCATCCCGGGCTCCGCGGCGATCGCCGCGTCCGCGTCGACGCTGCACTGGATCGCATTCCACACGAAGCGGTTCGGGATCGCGAGGTCGGGCGTGGCGCGCCCGTCGTCGATCACCCGCGCCCGCACCACGCGGAACCCCTCGCGCTCGAGCAGCGGGCGGAGCCCCGCGTTCACGAGGGAGGTCTTCCCCGCACCCGACTGCGCATAGAGCACGGTCATCCGGTAGGCCAGCAGCATATCCAGCAGGTCCCGCGTCTCGCGGTCGCGGCCGCAGAAGATCGGCTCGTCAGTCCGCAGGAACGGGAGCGGCCCCGGGAACGGCGCCGGTGGACGCGCGGTCGTGTCACCTGAGGTCACGGCGCGACCCCCGCTGCATCGAGGCGACGCGAGAGCTCGGCCCCGAAGTCCTCGGCGTTCCCCCAGCACACCTGCAAGTCGAGGGTCCAGTCGAAATATCGCTCCAGATACGTGCGGACGACTTCGATGTTCTGGTCGATGTGCTGGTCTTCCGGCGGGAGCTGGAGCGTGACCGAGAGCCTGCGGTTGGCGCGCTCGAGCGGGCCGAGGAGCGCACGCAGGATCACGCGGAAGTTCACATCGGCGAGGCTGTAGCCCACGAACAGCAGCGTCGTCCGGGTCAGCGCGCGACGAACCGGCAGCGGCAGCGCGGCGCGCCGCTCACTGCCGATCGCGACCGGGCTCGATGACAGATCCTTGCCGATGTTGACGAGGAAGTCGAGGTAGTCATCCTCGGTGGCGACCATCGACTCGACGCGTGACAGCGCGCCGTGCAGATGGAACACGACGGGATTGAAAGCGCTCGGCTGAAACCCGTTGTCGAACTCCGAGGGCTCGTCTTCGAGGAGTTGCTTGGTCCAGCGGCACAGCTCGGGGCGCGGCGTGACGCGCTCCCGCAAGCTCAGCGCGCGCAGCATCAGATCGTCGTAGTTCGTCGTGAGGTAGATCGGTGCGCCGATGCGCGCGAGCGTGTGGTGCACGAGTGACGCCGGCAAGTCTCTGCCGATGCTGTCGAGGTCGGTGCGAAGGATCGCGTGGATCTCCTCCTTGGGTCTCACGGCGTCCCGATGCACCACCGCGATGAACTGCGCGACCCGAGCGAGGTTGTCGCGATCGGGGAACGGGAACCTGTCTCGCTGGCGCTCGTCGAGCGCGAGAGACAGCTGCGCGCCGGTTCTCAACAGCGGCCGGCAGGCGCCGGCGCCGATCACCGGCGTACACTTGCCCTCGCGGATACGCGCGACGAGCGTGTCCCAGTGACCCGGTGGAAACGTCACCCTGGCCTCGCTCCTGGGATGCTCCTGAGACGTCACCATGGCCTCGCTCCTGGTCTCCGGCATGTCGCTCGATCCCCCACGTGCTCCGCTGCCCGAGCAACGATACCTGGCGATGAGCTCACGTAACAATAGTCCGCAGGGTGCGTCCGCATGTTTCGCAGGGCGGGACGATTACCGTGGCACGAGATTCTGGACGATCCTCCGTGGCGACCCAGGTCGACGGGCACGCGTGCACGGGCGGCAAGCCTCCCCGCCTTCAGTCCGCGGGGACGCACGCCGCCGGGGCGCGGCAGCTCTCCGGCGGCCCGAGATAGCTGTCCCGGAGGCCGCCGGTATCGACCACGAACTTCTGGGCGATCGCGGTCGGATCCACGGCCCAGTACTTGAGGATATGTGGATTGGGCCCGGTGATGGTGTGGGTCGTGGGGAACCGGATGACGTTGTCTGCGACCTTCCATTCCCAGGGCTTGTTGCCATTACCGCTGTTGGCCTGCACGTTGATGTTGAGCTTGCTGGTGGCGTTGACGAGCTGGGGCGGCTCGTCGTCGATCGACACGGCGTACAGCAGCCCGTCGAGCTCGCCGCTCGCGATGCGGACGCTGTTGCGCGGCGACAGGTAGGTCCAGACCTCGACCGGATGCGATGGCGTGGGGTCTGCCAGGTACATCTGGTACTCGAGATGCGCTGACTGGCCGCCCGGAGTCCGGATCGGCGCGTTGCGCGGCAGCACCGTCATGCCGGCGCCGGTCCGGCCGATATCGGGGATCCGGATCCACGCGATGCCTCTGTCATTGATCTGCGCGGTGTAGTGATCCGCTTCCATCGACACGTATCCGCTGGCCTCGACGAACCCGGTCAGACCGCTCCACGGCACGGCCGCGCCGGCGACCTGGACCGGCCGGTTATCGATGACGGCCTGGACCGTGACCTTGGTGCCCTCGCTGCCGGAGATGGTGATCGGCACCGTGGTCACCGCCGCCGGCGCGGCGGCCCAGTCGATGTTCAGCGACAGCCGGACCTGCTTGTCGACCGTGCCCGTCGGGCCGGGGGACACCGTCACAAACCCCACGAACGCCGCGTCGGCGGTGGCCACCGAGACCGTGTAGTCGAACGCCGCGGCGCCGCGGTTGAACACGTCGATGTACTGGGTGCGCTGAGCCTGGTACGGGCTGAGCGTGGGCAGCACCGGCTGGGTCGCGGTCTCGCCCGGCCACCACTTCGCGGAGCCATCGATCGCGACGCCCATGCTCGCCGCCGTGGCCGTGGGGATCGCGAGCTGCCGCAGCGGGGGCCAGAAGAAGTCGGGGAGCGCCACGTTGTTCGCCTCGGGTTGCTGCCAGGGAGAATCGCGGCCGTATCCGATGTGCGGCTGCGACGCCCAGGCGGCCCACTTGCCACCGGCGATCGTATCGTAGTGAGCGTTCATCGCCTGATCGTCCTCGAACCGGGCGGTGGCGACCGCCGCCATGTCGTTGGTGGCCGCGCGCCCCTGGTCGGCGTACAGCGCGGCCGTGAACTGCGCGAGCCGCAGCGCGTAGAGATTGGCGCTGGCCTTCACGTTGTAGAGCACCAGCTCGTAATACGCGTCGTGCGCCTCCGGCGGCAGCTGGGCGTCGATCGCCTCGGCGTCCGCCGCGAGCGCCTGCCACGCCGCCGTGACCTTCTGGTGCTCCGCGTAGTTCACCAGGCTGAACGGATCGGCGTCGGAGTAGACCAGCGCGGCGTCGGGGTGGGCCGTCAGATCCTGGGTCCGATCCCAGGTCGTGAGCCGGTTCAGGAGCTCGGGCTTGCGGTCGGACTGTAGCAGCTCGTAGCGGCGGATCACGTCCGCGAGCGCCGGCGCGACCTCGTCGCCGAACTGCTCGGCGGCCCAGCGCGCTTGCCACGCGGGGATCCGGTCCACCGGCCAGCGCTCCGGTGCCCACGCATAGTCGAGGAAGAACTCGGCCGGGATCTCGGCATTCTTGAAGTCGCCGACGTTGACCATCCACACCCGATCGACCCCGTAGCTGTACGCGAGGTTGAGCTGCTCCCAGGTGTTGGCCAGCAGCGTCGAATCGACCCACTTGTAGTCTCGCGGAATACCCACGTAGTCGAAGTGGTAGTAGAATCCATACCCGGCGGGGCGCTCGGAGCTCCTGGTCTGGTCGGGGAGCTTGCGCAAGTTGCCCCAGTTGTCGTCGGCCCAGACGATCGTGACGTCGTCGGGCACCTGGATCCCGTCCGGTCGCAAATACCAGTCTTGCACCTCCTTGTAGAGCGTCCAGACCTTGGGGATCGCGCGGACATCGCCGCCCAGGATCTCGCTCAGCATCTGCTCCTGCGTCCCGATCAGATCCTGGATCAGCGGGATGCCATCCTCGGGCGGCAGCGAGACGTCGCCCGGGCCGCGCATGCCCATGGTGACCACGCCCTCGATGTTCTGCGCCTTCATCCGCTGGACGCCATCCCGCATGTACGCGACCACGGCGTCGCGGTTGGTGCTGAACCGCCAGTCGCCGGTGCCGCCGTAGGCCTTGGGGTGTCGGTTCCACTCCTCGATGCCGCGCATCATCGGCGCCTCGTGCGAGGTCCCCATCACGATGCCGTAGGCGGTTGCCACCGCGTGATTTTGCGGATCGTCCTCGGCGAACGCGCGGCCCCACACCGCCGGCCACAGGTAGTTGGCCCGCAGCCGAAGCAGCGTCTCGAAGACCTTGGCATGGAACGCGCTGTTGAAGCCGCCGGGGTACCCCGGCGCGAGCCCGGGGCCGAAGTGCTTGGGCGCCCAGGGGCCGAGCTGCGGGTTCTCGTCATTGATGAACACGCCGCGATACTTCACCGCCGGCGTGCCCAGCGTGTAGCGGTCGGGGTTCACGTAGAGCGCGTCGCGGTGCGCCACCGGGACGTCATCGAAGTAGTACCAGGGCGACACGCCGATCCGCCGCGAGATCTCGTAGGCGCCGTAGATCGTCCCGCGCTGATCGCTCCCCGCGATCACCAGGGCGCGCGCGACGCCGGGCATCGGTGCGTCGACCGGCTGGATCACGAAGGTCTCCCACCGGCCGGTGACATCGTGGACGTCGAGCTTGCCCGCGGCCACGAGAGCATCGACCAGCGGGCTCGTGCCGAGCGTCCCGATGACCACGACCTCCGACGCGCCGGACGGTACCTGGTCCAGCACAACGTCCGGCGCGACGCCGGTGACACGGGCGATGTCGTCCTTGAGGTCACCCACCACCCGGACCACCCCGGGATGGTCGCTGCTGCTCACCACCAGGGGCCGGGCGGCGCCTGCCGCCACCAGGGGGAACGTCCCCGTGCCCGGCGCAAACCGGATGAGCGCGCCGGGCTCGACGAACGTGCCGGCGCCCGGCCGGTGATGCCAGGCATCCACCGCCTGCGGCGCGTCGGGTGGCGGCGGTGGCGGTGGCTTGCTGGCGAGGCGGTTATTATCGCCGCAACCAACCAGCAGGACCGAGCCCGCGGCGGCGACCGCCATCGTAAGGGCTCTGCTGCGATGACGGAATACCATCTGCGACCTCCTCCATGCGGGTTGAACCACCGGGCTGGTTCGTGCTCCGGCGAGCCCGACCGATGCGGAAACATCGTCGATCGTGCGGGGTGGGCGAACTCTGCACCTTGGCCGCGGCGCAGGCAAGCGCCACCGCGCGCGCGCGTGCCGCGCGGCGATACGCGGCCTGGCCGCCGGGATCGGCCATCGTGCTCCCGCGCAGACTCGCAATCCACCCTCCCTGGCGACTGCTCGCGCTGAAAATATTCACTACGGCGACCGTGGTCTGCGGCCACGCCAGTCACCGAAATAGCGATTCGTTTGCGTGCTTACTCCGCGTTCACCGGTGTCGCGATGCGTCGATTCACCGCCAGCCGGGCAATCACCAGGTCGGGGTCCGCCGCGACCCGGGTACAGCAGCGTGGCGTTTCCGGCCCGCACCGCATCTCGTCGTGCGGATTGCCGAACCGGGCTGTAGCATGCGCTGCGAAGGAGACAGCCCATGATCTTCCATGTTCGCATCGCCGCCGTCGCGGTCGCGCTCGCCGCCCTGGCCCCTGCCTGCGCCCCCGACGAGCACGAGCCTTCCTCGACCTGGGCCCCGCGCGCCGCGACCTCGGACCGAGTCCCCGAGCCCGCGGCCTGGCGCGCGAGGACGTTCACCAATCCGGTCCTGCCGGGCGACCACCCGGATATGAACCTGTACGTCGAGGGCCGGAACTTCTACATGACTGGCTCGGATTTCGGCATGTCACCCAATGTCGAGATCCTGCGCTCGACCGACCTGGTCCGCTGGGAGCGCGTGTCGCGCGTCGTGAGCCCGGCCTGGCCAGGCCTGCAGGACGCGATCGCCGGCGGCGGTACCTGGGGCGGTTTCATCGTCAAGCTCGCCGCCGGGTACCGGATCTACTTCGCGGTCAACTTCAATCAGTTCTTCGCCGAGGCGCCGAGCCTGGCGGGCCCGTGGACCGATCCGGTCGCGGTCAACGCGTTCCCGTACACCCCGCCGGCGAGCGCGACGGCTTTCAATCGCGGCAATGGCTACGACGACTCGGTGTTCATCGACGACGATGGCAAGACCTACCTCGTGATCAAGGCCGGGCAGTGCAAGTGGAACGGCCTGACGGGCGGCCAGGAGAACAACTTCGGCATCAACCTCATCACCCAGCTCGATCCGGCGACCGGCATGCTGATCGCGGGCACGACGCTGGATCTCAGCTTCGTCAATCTGAACGTCGCCAACGGCGGGTGCGGCGATCCGGCGGGCGACCCGGCGCACGCAGACACCAGCCACTGGGCCGAAGGGCCCACGATGGCCAAGCGCAATGGCTTCTACTACTACTTCGTGACCACGCACACGGCGTGCGGGGGCGAAGAGTTCGTGTGGCGCTCGTCGCGGCTCAGCGCCGACCCGGCCGACTGGACCCCGCTCGGCCGGCTCACGGCGAACCAGCCGCCGTTCGCGGGCGCGCAGCACAGCTCGGCGCCGATCCAGCTCGGCGACGGCACGTGGTGGGCGCTGTTCCACTCGTACGAGTGCACCGGTGGCTGGACCGGCCTCGCCCGACAGGGCCTGCTCGGTCAAGTGACCTGGACCGACGATGGCATCCCGAAGGTCGGCGGCGACTGGGCGGCGCCGGCACCGGCGCCAGACCTCCCGGCCGGGACGATCCCGTTCCTCGCGCCGTTCCAGGACGAGTTCGAGGGTCCGACGCTCACCACCGGCTGGACGTTCTACGGCCACACGCCCGCGGAGCGCTATTCGGTCACCGACCGCCCCGGGTGGCTCCGCGTCAAGCCCGCGCCGGCGACCACCGTCTGGGTCGTCCAGAAGGACGCGCTGCACTCGAGCGCCATGGTCACCAAGCTCGAGTTCACGCCGAGGTCGGCCGGCGACGCCGCCGGGCTCCGGCTGGGAAATCCGATCCCGGCCGAACAGGTCGGCAGGTTCGACCCGGCGTTTCAGCCCGCGAGCCTCGAGGTGAGCCTGGCGCGGATCTGGGACGCCGGCGACAAGATCCGGTTCGCGCTGGGCTCGTTCGCCTCGGCCGCGCCGCCGACCCTGACGACGAGCGCCGAGCTGCCGGCGCCCACCGCCGGCGCGATCTGGCTCAAGCTCGTGCGCACGGCGCACCAGGCCACCGGCTGGTTCAGCACCGATCGCCGGCGCTGGACGCAGGTCGGCGGACCGATCGATATCACTGCGCTCGACGACTACAACTCGCTGGTCGACGGCTGGGTCGGCAATCAGGCCGGCGTGTTCGCGACCAACGCGAGCGGTGACTTCGACCTGTTCAGCTATCGCGACGGCGCGACCCGGATCCCGGGCAGCGAGCCGGATCAGCGCTCCGGCGGCGCGGTCGTGGCGAGCACCGAGCAGGGCCCCGTGCTCGGCGGGCTCCACGATGGCGACTGGGCGATGTACGGCGGCGTCGATCTCGGCAGCGGCGGCGCGCGGTCGGCCGCGATCGAGCTCACGCTGGCGAGCCCGGGGCCTGGGCCGGCCGAGCGGCGCGTCGAGATCTGGCTCGATCGCCCGGCCGGTGGCGAGCGCGTGGCGACCTGCGAGGTGCCGCGCACCGCCAGCTGGGAGAGCTGGCGCACGATCCGCTGCCCGCTCCGCGCGGCCGGCACGCACGACGTCTATCTCCAGATCCGCGGCGGCCAGGGCGAGGTCCTGCGCCTGAGCTCGCTCCGGTTCGACGCGCACTGAAGGATGGCGTGTCACCGCGCCGCAACACCGGGTTACCCGGCGCGTACTACCTGCGGCGGCCCGGCGATCCGGAAACGTCGGCGCGGCCCGACTCGTCGCCGGTCAAGCCGGCCTACACCCGATCGCGCGCGATGCCCCGGTGGCCGGCCGAGCTCTCCGGACACCGGATCCTCGCGCTCGCCGACTCCGCCGCCGCGTTCAAGCTGCCGCTCGTGCGGGTCGAGACCGCCGAGGTCCTCGAGCTCGCCCTGCCGGTCCTGCCGCCCCGACTCCCGCGGTGCGCGCGCTCAACCTGAGGATCGACCGGCTGTCAGTTCTTGAATGCTTTCCGGCCCGGAAAGTAGGCCGTCGAGCGCTTCACGCCCTTGGACGTGATGACGTTGTCCGCGAGCAGCTTGCGGATCGGCAGGGCGAGATCCTTGGTCGTGGTCCCCAGCTCCTTGTTGATCTGCTCGATGCGCAGCCCCGGGTTGGCCTTGACGAACGCGGCGACGCGCCCCGAGAGCGCCACGAGGTCCTCCGCCGAGCGCTTGGCGCCCCGGCCGCCGCGCGGGCGGCCGACGTGCGCCTGGCCCAGCGACGCCGCGGGCACGAGGCTGGCCGCGCTGGCAGAGCCGGAACGCGCGGCCCGGGCGCCGAACGCGGACTCGAGGGTATCGATCGCGGCGCGGCGCGCCAGCTCGGTAATTTGTGCCACGAAGCCCTGGACCGCTTGATTCATCTCACTCTGGAATTCGCTCATCGGATCTCCTCGTTCAATGACTGTAGAAGATCAGGCGATCAACCAATAGTCAAGGAGAAATCGTCAGGAGATCTGAATATCGCTGGATAACGCTGCGGCTATTTGGCAGACACGCCTCCTTGCCGAAGCCAGATTGGCGTGCTCGAGACCCTCTGCGAGCCTGTCAAAGCCGGCGTTTGATCGCCCGGAGTGCCCCTCCGATCACCGGCAGCGTCTCGTAAAACCCTTCGGCCGCGTCGAATAGATCGGTGTGCTCGGCGACCCGGCCATCGGCCGCCAGCCTCAGGTGGGTGACGCCCGGCACGACGCGGCGTGGATCGCGCGCCCGGCGCCGCCACTCCCAGCGCCATCGCACATAGCAGCCGTCGCTACCGATCGCCGAGTCTTCGGTGATGAATTTGGTCTCGGCAAGCGCGGTGAGCACGCGGTGAAAATAGCCGCGCAACGCCTCGTAGTCGCCGTGGATCGCGTGGAATGGATCGCGAAACGCGAATCCTGGTGTATACACCTCCTCGAGTCGGGCGATCCAGCTCTCGGAGAACTCGTCATAGAACCGGCGAAACCGGACCAGCGCCTCGGCGGGAGTCATGCCGCAGGATACGCCAGGGCCGCCGCGGCCGCGAGCCACCGGGCCCGGTCTCAGCCCGGTCTCAGCCCGGTCTCAGGGTGATGGCCAGTCAGGGCCGCAGATCGACTCGCCGGCAGCCGGGTGCTGAACGGCCTGACACGCGCTCACCGGTCCCGTGGTGGCCGCCGCGCTGTGCGCTGAATGCCGTCCTGGACCGACGCCCCTGGCAATTGCGAGGTTCTTGGACTCGCCGGCGCCTCGCGACTTCCGCACGCGACTTCGCGCGATGTCGAGATGGCATTTCACGCAAAACACCCCAGGGGTCATCGCGTCCAGCCTGGTCTATCATCATCGTCCTGGTGGTCGACTCGAACGAGGTGAGACGCCTCACTGGCTGTGTGTTTGCGCTCTGGCTCGTCGCGCTGTCGCGCCCGGCGTTCGCCGATGTGGCCGCGTCCGATCTGCCGCGCGGGCAATCGAGTTTTCGCGTGTTTGGCAGCGCCGATGGCCTGTACAACGTGGCGATCTCCAGCCTCGCCCAGGACGGCGATGGGCTCTTGTGGATCGCCACCGATGACGGTGTGTATCGCTTCGATGGTGAGAGGTTCACGCACGTTTCGGTGCATGACGGCCTGCGCGCGAACACGACCGGCAGCCTCGGCCTCGCCCCCGGTGGCGAGATCTGTGCGGGCAGCCGGAACGGCCTGGCGTGCTGGGACGGCGCGCGATTCTCGCAGGCCGGCGCGCGCGGCTTGCCGGACCGGCCGATCCAGACGATGGCGAGCTCGCCCGGCAAGCTGTGGGTCGCCACGACCGGCGGCGGGCTCTACCTCCGGGAGGCCGCCGGCGACTTCGTCGCGGTCACCGGGCCGCGCCTGCCCCCGACCGTGCGCGTGATGTGGGCCGATGACGACGGGCTCGTGCTCGGCAACGGCGACACCGTCGAGCTGCGCGCCAAAGACGGCAGCTGGCGCGCGCTCGGCGAGGTCGGGCTCGGCCACGAGAGCATCGCGGGAGTGCTGCGCGATCGCCTGGGCGCGTTGTGGATCCGGACGCCGACCCGGATCTGGCGCCTCGCCAAGGGCGCGCCCCGCGCCCAGGACCTCTCGGCCGGCTTGCCCGCCGGCTACGTGACCGATCTGCGGATCGCGATGGCGATCGGGCCGCGCGGCGATCTCGTGATCGCCGCCGGCGACGGGATCAGCTACCGCGATCACGATCGCTGGCGGACCCTCGATCCGGCGGTCGGCCTGCCCCCTGGCGTCGTGGCGACGCTGTTCGTCGATCGCGAAGGCACGATCTGGATGGGCGCTGCCGGGTTGATCCAGCTCCGCGGCCGCGGCTTGATCGAGCACGAGAACGTCGGCAGCGGGCTCCCCGGCGAGCTCGCGTGGACGTTCAATCGCGATCCCCAGGGCGGGCTGTGGGTGGGGACCAACCGCTGCCTCGCGCACGCCGTCGCGGGGCACTGGCGCTGCGCGCCGGGCACCGAGGGCCGCATCGTGTCGAGCATCGTGTTCTCGCCGCGCGGCGCCAGCTTCCTCGGCGGCGCGCGAGACCTGATGTACATCGACGAGGCCGGCGCCGCGACCACGCTGCCGTGGCCGGATCAGCCGACCGGCAGCGTCCAGTCGCTCGCGCTCGGGCCGGAGGGCGATCTGTGGATCGGGACGTGGGCCGGCGTGTTCCGGTTGCCCGGCGCGGTGCCCGGGCGGATCGAGCACGAGCCGCCGCCTGGCGGGCAGCCCGGGATGCGCGTCGCGGCGCTGGCCGTGGTGGGCGACCGGCTCTGGGCAGCGGCCGCGCCCGGCGGCGTCCTCGTCCGCGATCGCGGCGCGTGGCGCGCGTTCGGCCGCGCCGACGGGCTGCTCGCGGACCGGGTGAGCGTCGTCGCCGGGCGCAGCGATGGCCGGATCTGCGCCGCGTACGAGGACGCGCTCGGCGTGACGTGCTTTGGCTACGATGGCCGCACGCTGACCAACCTCGAGCACATCGGCCCCGCCGAGGGGCTGGTGACCGGCATGGTCTACGCGCTCGGCGAGGATCGCGCGCGCCGGCTGTGGATCGGCACCGGCGCCGGGCTCGACGTGGTGACCGAGCGCGGCATCGACCACCTCGACGACCGCGATGGCATCGCCGGCAACGACTCGACCGCCCATGGCTTCTTCCTCGATCGCGACGGCTCGCTGTGGCTCGGCTCATCGGGCGGCGCGACGCACCTGTTCGCGCAGGACTACCCGGGGCCGCCGCCCGCGCCGCGCACGACGTTTCTCGACGGACGACTCGGCGACCACCCGCTACGCACCGGCGACGGCCTCGCGGCGGCGCTCGAGGTCCGCCACGATCACGGCGCGCTCAACCTCGAGCTCGCGGCCAGCAGCTTGATGGACCCGCGGTGGATCACGTACGAAGTCCGGCTGTTCCCGCTGGAGCCCGCGTGGAGCACCACACACCAGCGCGAGGTGCGCTATCCGCAGCTGTTGCCCGGCACGTATCGCTTCGAGGTCCGCGCACGGCTCGACGCCGGCGAATGGGGCCCGGTCACCGAGCTGCGGTTCATCGTGCGGCCGGCGTGGTGGCAGACCCGGTGGTTGTTCGCGAGCGCCGCCTGCCTGGGGCTCGTCACCATCGCTGCCGGCGCCACGTGGCGCCAGCGCGCCGTGCTGCGGCGGCGCACGCGCCAGATCCACGCGCAATCCGACGCGAGCTTCCGCGCGGTGATCGACCTGATGCCGGAGCTGATCTCGGTCTACCGCGACGGCAGGCTGATCTATCTCAACCTCGCGAGCCGCCAGCTGCTCGGAGTCGAACCGCCCGACGGTCGGTGGGACGCCATCGATCTGACGAGCCGCGTCCATCCCGACGATGTCCCTCGGATCGCCCGGATCGCGCATGGGCTCGCCGAGCTGGCGCCCCAGCGCGTCACCGAGGTCGTCGAGCTGCGGATGCGCGGCGGCGATGGCAGCTGGCGCAGCTGCGAGGTCTCGGGCATCCGCGTCGAGATCGCCGGGCTCCCCACCGTGGTGACCAGCGGCCGCGACGTGACCGAGCGCAAGCGACTGCACAACAAGCTCATGGTCTCGGACCGGATGGCGAGCCTGGGCACGCTCGCGGCCGGGATCGCGCACGAGATCAACAACCCGCTCGCGTACGTGACCGGTAACCTCGAGGTGATCGCCGAGACCCTCGAGGACGTCGCCACCGCGCCGACCGGCGCCATCCGCGACGAGCTCTGCGCCGCGGTCAGCGACGCGCGCGATGGCGCCGAGCGCGTGCGCAAGATCGTGCTGGGGCTGCGCTCGTTCACCCGCTCGGAGGAGGAGCACAACGTCCCGCTCGACATCACCTCTGTGGTCGAGGCCGCGATCCGGTTCGCCGGCAACGAGGTGCGCCACCGCGCCCAGCTGGTGCGCGAGCTCGGGCCCACCCCGCTCGTGCTCGGCGACGATGGCCGCTTGACCCAGGTGTTCATCAATCTGCTGGTCAACGCATCGCACGCCATCCCCGAGGGACGGTCGCGCCACAAGCGCGTGACCGTGCGAACGCGCACGGACGCCCGGGGCAACGCCGTGATCGAAGTCGAGGATACCGGAACCGGCATGACGCCCGACGTCCAGTCGCGCGTGTTCGACCCGTTCTTCACGACCAAGGAGGTCGGCGAAGGCACCGGCCTCGGACTGTCGATCTGCCACGGCATCATCAGCGGGCTCGGCGGCCAGATCGCGATCGAGAGCCCGCCCGAGCACCGCGTCCGCGCGGCCGAGGCGACGCCCGGCGATCCCGCCGAGCCGGCCGAGCCGAGCGGAACCTTGGTGCGCGTGGTCTTGCCGCCCTGCGCCGGCGCGCCGGCGACCCTCGTGGCCCCGCCCCGGGCGCCGACCAGCCCGGGCGGCAGCCGACGGCCCGGGGTGATGCTGGTCGACGACGACCCGCTGGTCGCGCAATCGATCGAACGACTGCTCCGCAGCGATTACGACATCACGCTCGCGCACTCGGGACGCGAGGCGCTCGGCCATATCGCCAATGGCATGCGGTTCGATGCAATCGTGAGCGACGTGATGATGCCCGCGATGTCGGGCATCGAGTTGAATGAGGAGCTCCAGCGCGTCGCGCCCGATCAAGCACAGCGGATGATCTTCCTGTCAGGCGGCGTGTTCTCCGCGCAGACCCGCGAACGGCTGGAGCGGTTGGGGGCACCCCAGCTCGCCAAGCCGGTCGCGGCGGCCGAGCTGCGTGCGTGCGTGATGGCAATGGCGACCGAGAAGCGTGTGTCGCCGCGATCATAATCATATTAAAAGCGATCGCGAGGTTGACATCTCGTTGCACAACTGATCTTCTATCTGCAACCTTCCAGCGAGGATACGATGGCAGATTTTCAGCATGAGATGAATCAGACGGTGACCAGCTTCGTGGCGCAGATTAGCGAGCTCGCCCGTCGCGCGGCGATCGATACGCTCGAATCGGCGTTCGGCGCGCGCGGCGGCCGCGGCGCGAGCCCGGTCGCCGCGGCCGCCGCGGCCGCGATCCCGGCCCGGATCGGCCGTCCGCGCGGCGGCCGTGGTGCCAAGCGCACGTCTGCCGACATCGCGGAGATGTCCCAGCGTGTCGTCTCGTTCGTCAAGGCCAACCCGGGGCTACGGATCGAGCAGATCAACAAAGAGCTCGGCACGACCACCAAGGACCTAGCGCTGCCGATCCGCAAGCTGGTCGCCGATGGTGTGCTCACCTCGAAGGGCCAGAAGCGCTCGACCGCGTATTACCCGGGCAAGCGGGCCGGCAAGAATTGATCGCACGGCCCGCACGGCCCGCAGCCCATGGCTCGCGCTGGCCATGCTCGGGATCACCTCGCTGGATTTGCGATATCGGACACCGGCGCGCGGGCCGCGCTACGACAGCTCGGGGTTCTGCGGCCCCTCGGGCGGTTGCATCTTCGAGACGTGCAGCGCGGCGACGTTGAGCGCCGCGTCGAACCGCCCGAAGATGCGACGGGTCGCCGCGACGAGCCCGCGCGGACCGTGGCGGGTCATGAACTGCGCGTCGATCGCCGTGCCCTTCGACATCCACGACGCGAGCTCGTGCACGATGGTCTCGCGCGTCCACTGCGTCCGCTTGCGCGCACCGGCCGCCGGGCTCGCCGCGGCCGGCGGCGCGGGCTCCGCCGGGCTTGGCGGTGGCGACACAGCCCGCGACTCCGCCGGACCGGGCGCCCCGGCCGGCGACGGCGATGGCGATGGCGAGAGATCGAGCTGTCGGCTGGCCTGGGCCTCCTGGGCCTTGCCGCGCTCACGCTGCGGGAGCTCGACGTCGCCCTGGCGCTCGGCGGCCTTGGGCAGCTGGAGCTCGAGCTGCGGCGCGGTCGGCCTCGCCGGCTTGCGCTTGGCCGGGCGCGCCGGTCGGGGCTTGGGCTTCTGCCCGCGCTTGGCCGGGCGCGCCGGCGCGAGCTTGACCACGCGATCGAGCGGCGCGGTCACGCGCTCGAGTTCCCGCCGGATGACTGCCTGAACGATGTCGAGCGCCAGCCGCTGCACCTGGGCTCGGAACCGCGAGATTGCATCGGCCATCGCGGCGGCGTTGTCAGAGGCCCTCATGGAGTCGTGAGCTTCGTCCAAGCGGCTCGCCGTAGCAAGCCGGCTGCAGAGATCGGCCCGTGTCGACGGTGGCCGCCGCCGGGTAGCGAGCCGCCGGGGCCGGCCGGCGCTGCGTCCGACAACCAATAGTACCGGTCAGATAGCCGGGTGGCGGCCGTCGACGGGGAATCGCCGATCGCCCAGCGGCGGTCGTGGTGCGCGAAGGCCTCGGGCGCGTGCGCGGCCGTGCCACGCGCCCTCTTGACGTGGGCTTGCCGGCGTGACCGCACGCCCGAACGCGCCCGCCGCTACAGCACGCCGCGGCGCCGGAGCGTCGAGAGCTCGGCGGCGACCGCCTCGAGACCGCCGTTTCCGTAGAGGATCAGCAGCCGCTCCGCGCTCAGGTGGCTGAGCGCGACGTTGCGAAACCGGGGATTGTACCGCCCCGGGTCGGCCGGGTCGAAACCGAACCGCGGCGCCAGCGTGGCGAGCAGCACCTGCACGCTCGTCACGGCCGGAATCGAGAACGTGAAGTCGGCATCCGACAGGTTGTGGATCGTGTACTCGGCGAGCAGGTTGGTCTGGCCCGCGGCGGTCAGATCGACGCCGCCGAGCTGGCGGAGCGGCGGCAGGCGCAGGCTGCCCGAGGCGTCGGGAGCGAGATAGCCGGCCTTCACCGGATCGACATTGGCGATGATCGCCGCGGCGCGGATCCAGTTGACCACCTTGAATTCATTGCCGAGCGTCGGATTCGAGTGCGCCGACGCCTGCGCGATCACCAGGCCGGGCGGCAGGCCGCGCGAGATCGCCTCCGCGATGCTGAGGATGTGGTGACCGCCGGTGCGCGAGTCGCCCGCCTGGCCGAAATTGTCGAGCTTGCCGGCGCCGCCGAAGTTGAACTCGGCGAACTCGGTGCCATCGGCGTTCCACTGGAACACCAGCGGCTTGGCCCAGTCGTGCCACAGCGGCGCGGCCAGGATGATGTCCTGATCGATGGCGAACGCGCCGTCGCGTGCGAGCTCGCCGGGCTCGGTCGAATGCCCGTAGCTCTGGCGGTACTGTTCGGCCAGCGCCACACCGGCGCGGTCGTTGTTGGCCTCGTGAATCGGCAGCCCGCCCGGGTACGAATGGTGGCCGCCGAACGCGCTGCCGGGCGCCGAGCCGAACGGCTGCGGCAGCTGCGGGCACGCCGAGCCCTCCTGCAGCGCCGGCGGGAAGATCCCGGCGCGCAGCCCGCCGGGGAAGCTGGCGCCGTCGTCGGGATTGACCAGCCCTGCGGCGATCAGCTTCTGCACCACGGCGTCCTTGGCCGCGGCGGTCGCCAGCGCGATCCGGTGGCGGATGCACACGTGCGGGTTGGACACGGCGTCGAGCGTCTCGGCGCGGATGAAGCGGTCGCGGATGCGCTCGGCCTGCTCGACGAGGAAGCGCTCCGCCTGCGCCACGCGTGGCGATGCGGCGGCGGTCGCGGCGGCGGTCGCGTTGCCGGCACCGGGGACGGTCTGATCAGCGGCGAACGCCGGGCTCGCAAGGAGCACCGTCGACACCAGCAAGAAACCTGGACGGATCCGCATGACTCACCTCGGGTTGGTTGAACGCGACGGATGTACACGCCACGCCCCGGAACCGCCCGGAACCGCGGTGACGTCTCGGCGACGATTTTGCGGCCAGGAAATCACGCGCTCGACGCTCGATCTACCGGCGCCGGATTCCGGCCGCTCGGTTCCGCCCAGCGACGGGGTTCGTGCGCGGCGACAAGTACTACCGGATGCGGTCCAGCCCATGCGGCGCGCTGACCCCACCCGCCGTGGACCTCGCGGTCAGCGGCGTCGCGGGCGGGCTCGCCGGCGGGGGGACGCCGAGCAGCGTGATCGTGTAGTTGCCGCCGCCCGCGTTGGTGAACAGGTTGCCGAGCCCGGCTGGGTCGAACGTCGCACCCGAGGTCGTCACGTAGGGTTGCAGCAACAGGTCGAGCGTCGGGCTCACCACCGACGAGGTCGCCGTGAGGTCGAGGCGCTGCTTGGCGGCCCGGTAGTCCGCGTTCGTGATCGTCACGACGTCGGCGGGCGCCGTGATGGTGACCGAGGTCGTATCGGGCGCCGACGCCACCCCCGCGGCATTGGTCGCGACGATCGAGAACTGCAGGGTGGTCGCCGGCGAAGCCGCCGGCAGCTGGACCTGAAAGCTCACCGTCGCCGCGGTGATCGGGTTCGGCGACAGCACGACCGGCGCGCCGGCGGTCTGCGTCCACGTGAACGTGCAGCTCAGTCCACCGGGATCGCTGCACGTCGCGGTCAGCGACACCGCGGTGCCCGAGACCACCGTCCGCGCCGGGACGTGATTGATCGTCGGCGCCGTCGATGCGTTCACCGTCACGGTCACCGATGAGGTGGACGACCCGACCGCATTGGTCACCGTGAGCTGAAACCCGAGCTGGGTCGTCGTCGTCACCACCGGTGCGACGAAGCTCGGAGTCGCGATCGCCGGACTCGACAGCACCACGCTCGGCCCGGCGGTCTGGACCCAGGAGAACGTCAGCGGCGCGGTTCCGGAGGCCGTCCCCGCGAGGGTCACGGTCGCGCCGGCCGCCACGGTCAAGGCGGCGCCCGCGCTGGCCACCGGAGCGATCGGCGCGTTCGCGCAGACCGGGACCGTGGCGCCCGGCCACGGCGCGAGCGAGCCGGCGATCGACCCGTCGCTCAAGGTGGCGCCGCCGCACGCCAGAAACGGCATGGTGTCGAAGTTGTTGGGCACGATCGGCGCGCCGGGCACGGTCTCGGGGAAGATGTACTCGGCCACGGGCGCGTGGTACTGGCCAAACACCAGGCCGTTGGCCGCGGTCTGCGCCGGCCCCAGCACCTGCCCCTGCTGGCCCTCGATCACCGCGCGAACTTCGCGGGTCGGCGGCAGGAACGTGCCCGCCTGGTTCATCACGCACACCTTGTCGGTCACCGTCGAACCGAACGCGGCGCACGGCGGCCGGAACCGCCAGCGCCCCAGGAACGCGACGCTGTCGGGCAGGATCGTCCCCAGGTCGCGGTCGGTGCTGTCGCCGGTCGCGGGATCGAGGTCGATCGCATACAGGTGGATCGCGCGCGACGGATCCGTGGTGAACCCTTCGAACCTCGTCCGCGCCGCGACCTCGGCCGCGCCCGCGACGCTCAGCCCGCCGGTGCCCACCAGCGTCACTTCGATCTGGACGTACGCTGGGTCCGATCCCGGGGCCGTGTAGATCGCGGTATTATCGATGATCGAGTACGCGGACACATAGGTATTTGCGAGCCCGGGCCACGGTCCCGCGGTCGGGGCGGCGGCGTTGTCGGTGACCTGGATCCCCGCGAACGTGACGTAGTCGCCGATCTCGAGCGGCGCCTGGATGCGGGCATCCGGCAGCACGCCGTCGGCCGGCACCGCCATGTGGAACGACAAGGCGAGCGCGCCGGTCACTGGATCGATCGGGCGATTGCCCTGCGGGCACAGCGGATCGGTCTCCAGCCCGTTGCCGGCCGGCGGAGCGATGCGCGGCAAGCACATCGGAAACCCCGTGGCCGACATGATCGTCGGATTGTCCTGGTCGACGGTGAACCGCCGATCGGGCGTCTGGCCTTTGCTGTATCGACCGGTGTGGAGCACGTCGATCACCGGATCGTTGATCCGGACCCGGGTGCCGCTCTGCGGGTCATTGAACGCGCCGCCGACCCGAAGCTCGCCGAGCTCGTAATCG
>Ga0302256_10000002_pt1 | contig 36998 bp, 21 predicted proteins | sample I_Fen_E3_4_FD_194571 | JGI IMG/M metagenome (GOLD analysis project Ga0302256, IMG submission 194571) | Peat permafrost microbial communities from Stordalen Mire near Abisko, Sweden - I_Fen_E3_4 | ecosystem: Environmental > Terrestrial > Soil > Wetlands > Permafrost | place: Sweden: Abisko...
GCTTGGCGGTCGACGGTCCCACCACCAGGAGCCGATCCACATCGCCGAGCGAGCCCGTCACCTCGTGAAAGAATCGCTTGGCGTCGTCGGGGTGCTCCTTGGCGCCGCTCGGGCCCTTGGGGTGGCGGTGGTGCACGTGTTGCGGCGTGATGATCTTGTCGGCGTCGAACGCATCGGGCCGGACGTGCAACACGTGGGCGGACCGGTGGTCGATCCACACGATCGCGTGCACCGTCACAGCGGCTCCACGTGCAGGGCGCCCTTGGGCGGGGCGGGCGTGCTCACGGGGCCAACATCTGGGTCTGGATCTTCTGCCACGTCGTCGCGTGGACTGCGTTCCTCGGGAGCAGATTGCCCTCGTGCTTGGTGGGTCCGAACGCCTGCTGGACCCCTTGGTCGAGGTGCTGCAGGTCGATGTACTCGTCGCCCACCGTCAAGTCGTTGCGGCCCTCGGCCGAGCTCACGCGGGCGAGCTCCTCGTCGCTGAGCAGGCCCAGGATCGCATCTCGCGACACGAGCCGGGCTCGCTTGGTTTGCTGGTTCGTCGTCGTGGCGCCGGTCTTCATGGCAGGTCCCCTGTCGTTGGCTGTGGAGGTTTCGTGGAGGTCGATGGCGATGTGAAAAACGCCGTGGTGGGCGGGTTTCGTAGCGCGGGACTACGAACCTGCGATCCAGCGACAGCACGTTATGTGCCGCGGCGTTCGGGGCCTGCGATCGGCAGCCTGCTCATCGGCGGTCGGCGGGCGCGCGCGCGCAGCGCAAATCGCGCGTCGTGGTGCACGGTTTGCAGCGAGTGGAAAACCACAGGCACGGCGCTCCTCGCCCGCGCCGCTCGCCCGGCGGAAACGCCATGCCCGTGCGGGCCCACGGCGTGCAGTGGCGGGCGGGATGACGGCTCACCCATGCACGATCCGCGCGTCTGGCGTCACGCGCGCAGGCGCCCACCGGGCGCTCGCGTGACCGCGGTCCTCGCGCCTGCGCCGGTCGCCTGGCACACACGGTCTTTGTCGGACAGCGTTCGGGAGCTGGGCTCGGACCTGGCGCGCGGGCTCACCAGCACCGAGGCCGCGCGCCGGCTCGCCGCCGATGGCCCCAACACGGTGGCCGCGCCGACCACGCGTTCCGCGCTCGCCATGCTCGCGAATCAGTTCCGCAGCCTCATGGTCGCGCTGCTCGTCGTCGCCGGTGGCATCGCGCTCGGGATGGGCGACGTCATCGAGGCGCTCGCGATCGCGGTGGTCATCGTGCTCAACGCCGCGATCGGGTTCGCCACCGAGCGCAAGGCGGCCGGCGCGCTGGCACGGCTGCGCTCCGATGCCGTGCTGCTGGCGCGCGTGCGGCGCGACGGGCACGAACGCGAGCTGCCTGCCCAGGCGCTGGTCCCCGGCGACGTGGTGCTGGTCGCCGCCGGCGACCGCGTCCCCGCGGACGGCCGCGTGTTCGAGGATGCCCTGCTCGAGGTCGACGAAGCGACGCTGACCGGTGAGTCGCTGCCGGTCGGCAAGTCCGCGGGCCCGGTCGGCGATCGCGACGCCGCGATCGGCGATCGTAGCAGCATGCTGTACATGGGCACCGCCATCACCTCGGGTCGCGGCGGCTGCCTCGTCACCACCACGGGCGCGCACACCGAGATGGGCAAGATCGGGACCCTCCTCGCGCGCGTCGACGAGCGGCGGACACCGCTCGAGGCCAAGCTCGCGCAGCTCAGCCGGGCGCTGCTCGTGGTCGTGCTCGTGCTGTGCGCGGTCATCGTCGTGGCAGGGCTCCTCCGGGGCAACGGGCTGCTGTCGATGATCGAGATCGGGATCTCTCTGGCGATCGCCGCGGTCCCCGAGGGGCTGCTGGCCGTGACCACGATGACGCTCGCGGTCGGGATGCAGCGCATGGTCAAGATGAACGCGCTGGTCCGCCGGCTGCCGGCGGTCGAGGCGCTCGGCTCGACCACGGTGATCTGCTCGGACAAGACCGGGACGCTGACGCGCAACGAGATGACCGTCCGCGCGTACGAGATCGCCGGACGCCATATCGACGTCAGCGGGATCGGCTACGCCGTCGACGGAGAGTTTCGCGTCGCCGGCGAAAAGCTCCAGCCGCTGGCCGACGACGCCGCGGGCCGGGCGCTCCAGCTCGCCCTGCGCATCGGCGCGCTGTGCAACGACGCGCGGATCGATCGATCGGGGGGCCGCGCGGTCGTGCTCGGGGATCCGACCGAGGCGGCGCTCGTGGTCGCGGCGGAGAAGGCCGGGATGCCCCCGGCCACGCTCGAGCGCGCGTTCCCGCGCATCGCCGAGCTGCCGTTCAGCAGCGATCGCAAGCTCATGGTCACGGTGCACCGCCCGCCCGGGGGGCCCCTCGTCGCCTACGTGAAAGGCGCGCCGGCCCCGCTGCTCGAGGCCAGCGTGTCGATCCTCGGCGCCAGCGGCATCACGGCGATGGACCCGGCCGCGCGCGCCGCCGGCCGCGCCACCAACGACAAGCTCGCGGCCTCCGCGCTGCGGGTCCTGGGCCTGGCGTACCGCGAGCTACCGGAGGATCACCGCGACGAAGACCTCACCCGCGCGCTGACGTTCGTCGGCTTCGTCGGCATGATCGACCCGCTGCGCGCCGGGGCGCGCGCCACGATCGACACGTGCCACGCGGCCGGGATCCGCGTCATCATGATCACCGGCGATCAGCAAGCCACGGCGGCCGAGATCGCGCGCCAGCTGGGGCTCGATGTCGACGCCCGGGGCAACCCGCTCCAGACCGTGCACGCCCGCGAGCTGAACGGCCTCGATGCCGAGGGCTGGAAGCAGGTCGTCGCCAAGACGGCGGTGTTCGCGCGGGCCTCGCCGGAGCACAAGCTGAAGATCGTGGAGGCGCTGCAGCGCCAGGGGCAGGTGGTGGCGATGACGGGGGACGGCGTGAACGACGCGCCGGCGCTGCGGGCCGCGGACATCGGGGTGGCGATGGGCATCCGCGGCACCGAGGTCGCGAAGGCCTCGGCCGATCTGATCGTCACCGATGACAACTTCGCCACGATCGTGCGCGCGGTCGAGCAGGGCCGGATCATCGTCAACAACATCCTGCGCTTCATCCACTACCTGTTCTCCAGCAACCTCTCCGAGATCGCGACCGTGTTCGGAGCGGTCATGCTCGGCTGGCCGTTGCCCGTGGGCGTGTTGCAGATCCTCTGGCTCAACCTGGTGACCGACATCTTCCCTGCGATGGCGCTCGCGCTCGAGCCGTCCGCGCCCGACGTGATGCGGCGCCCGCCGCGCGACCCTCGGCAGCCGCTGATGACACCGGGCTTTGCCTGGCTGATCGTGTGGCAGGGGCTGGTGATCTGCGGCTGCACCCTCGTGGCGTTCCGGATCGCGATGCGGTGGTATGGCACCGAGGGCGCCGGGCTTCGTCACGCGGTCACGGTCGCCTTCATGACGCTGGCGCTCGCCGAGGTGTTTCATGCGTTCAACGCGCGGTCGCAGACGCGGTCGGCGTTCACGTCCGGGCTGTTCACCAACCGCTGGCTGTGGGGCGCGACCGCGCTCTGCTTGCTGCTGCAGCTCGCGGCCGTCACGGTGCCGGCGTTGCGCGAGGTCCTGCGCACGGTGTGGCTGGCGCCGTGCGATTGGGCGCTGGTCGCCGCGTGCTCGCTGGCGCCGGTCGCGGTGGTCGAGGTCGTCAAGCTGGTGCGGCGATAGGAAGGACGCGGCGCGGTGCGCGCCCCGACGGCCGGTTCACGGGCCGGAGGTCGCCGCGCTGCGCGCCGTGGTCTTGGTCGGCCGCGGACCGGTGGAGCGCAGGTTGACCGCGCGGCCGAGGAGATCGAACCAGAACGGCGCGCCGATCGAGATGGCCAGCGCGGTCAGCACCAGGCCGACGAGCTTGCGCGCCAGCCAGCCCAGCCACGACGCGGTTTGCTCGGGCCGCCGCATCGCGAGCGGATAGCGGGCGGCATCCGCCGCGGTCGTCATGCGCGTGGTGTCCCAGAACATCACATCGAGCTGCTGGAGTTGCTCGACGTCGGTCTGGAGGTCCAGACCGGTCGCGGGCTCGCGCATCGCGGCGGCGCCGGCGTCGGGTGCGACCGGGCTCGCTGGTGGGCTCGCGGCGCTCGCCGGGCGCTGGGCCGCAACCACGAGATCGCCGGCGCGCGCGGCTACCGCGCTGCGCAGCGCACTCTCGTGCGCGAAGCGCTGGACGAGCAGGAGGGTATCGGCGTTCGTCGCGGCCGCGACGACGAATCCGAGCGCGAGGAGCCAGAGCGTGACGTGTCGCTTGTACGTGCCCGACAGCCGGTCCATGGCGTCATCGAACCACTGCTCGACGCGCGCGCGAAACGCCGCCAGATCGCCCTCCGCCGCGCTCGCGAGCGAGAGCAGCGCGGTCCTGGCGTCGCTGCGTTCGGGGATCTGCTGGATGCCATCGCGCAGCCGTTTGAATGTCAACGGGTGCTCGGCGTTGACGCGGGCGACCAGGGCGTCGAACAGGGCCTGCGCGAACGTCGACGCTGGCAGGTACGACGGCATCGCCGTGCTGGTCTGCGAGGTCGCGCGGACCAGCACGTGATTCTTCACGGCGGTGAACAGCGCGCCGTCCCGGTCGGCCAGCAGGGTCTGCAGCGCGCGCTCGAGCTGCCGGGCGCGCGCATCGAAGATGCGCTGGATGTACTCGTTCAGCACCGAGCAGATCGAGCTGAGCATTCCGTAGATGAGAACCAGGCCCACCACCACATCGACCGCTGTACTGTTCATCATCTCTCCGTCTTTGGCTTTGACGCCAACCAGACCCGTTCGCATCAGGCTAGCACAGCGCCGGCCTCGCCGAGCGCAGCGCGAGCTCGCGCAACATCGGCGGCGGCTTGTCGCAGGTGTTCCGGCGTTCCATCGGGTGTCGCAGGGTGATGCCGCAGAGTGGCAAATGACCTTCCGGGGCGCGCGTTGTACATTGCCAATTCGTCGAGTTGCTGTGTGAGCGGGGGCGTGCTTTATTCCTCCTACGCAGAGCAAGGGAGGGCCCGGCGCTGCAGAAGGGGGAGGAACAAGTGGCTGAATACCTGCATCCAGGTGTCTTTGTTGAAGAGAAACCCAGCGGGGCGAAACCCATCGAGGCCGCGAGCACGTCGACGGCCTGCTTCGCGGGGACGGTCGCGCGAGGACGTCCGAGCTTTCCAACGTTCGTGAGCAGCTGGTTCCAGTTCAAGAGCGCGTTTGGCGATCTCGACAAGAACCATGATTTGCCACTGAGCGTGTACCAGTTCTTTCAGAACGGCGGCTCGCGGGCGTACATCTTGCGAGTGGTCGCCTCGGACGCCGTGGCGGCGGGCGACGCGGCGAGTAATGCGATCGCCGCTGCGGTCGCGGCATTGCCTGCCACTGCCAGCGCGGGCGACATCGAGAAGGCCACAGCGCAGGCAACGGTGACGGCCACGGCGAACTCCAGCGCAAAGGCCGCCGCGGCGGCCCAGGCGCTCGCGGCCGCGAAGGCGCAGCCCAAGGATCCAACGCTGGCGGCGGCCGCGGAGCTGGCCGTGGCGGCGGCGTCCGCGGCGGCGGTCCTCACGCTCACTCCCGACGGTGGCGGGGCACAGCTGGTCCGATTCCAGGCGGCCGGCGAGGGCCTGTGGGGGAACGCCATCGAGATCACCGTCAGCGAGACCCGGGCCGACGTCGCCACCGCGGCCGCGCTGAAGGCCGCCGGTGCGACCGCGAAGGTGACGATCCACTTCGACCTCCAGATCACGGTCGATGGTCAGCCGGTCGAGCGATGGACGAGCCTCGACGGCACCGAGGACGGCGACAAGTTCTACGCGGCGATCATCAACCGGGGCTCGAGCTACATCAAGATCCTGCCCGACACGCGCGGCGAGTTCGCGCAGGGTCAGGTGAACTTTCCAGCGACGGCGCCGCCCGCGGTGGCAGGTCCGGCCGCTGGCGGCGCGGCCGCTGGCGGCGCGGTCTCCGGAGGAGCGGTGCCCGCGGGCGCGGCGGCGGGAGGCGGCGCAAATGCGGCGGGGGGTGCTCCCGCAGGCGCGGGCGCGCCGGCCACCGCGAGAGCTGCGGCCGCGCCCGGCGGCCCGCCGGTCCCGCAGTCGTTCACGATCGCGCTCACGGGCGGGACCGACGGCGCGGCCGATCCGGTCGCGGCCGACTTCGGCAGCGCGCTCTTGACGCTCGATCGGATCACGGACATCAGCCTGCTCGCGGTGCCTGGCGTCGATGCCGAGACGGCGGCCGAGGCGTCGTCGTACGTCAGCGGCCGGGCGGCCAAGCCCGGGGTCGGCGGAGACATGTTCTACATCATGGATCCGCCGGTCGGCGATCAGTGGTTGTTCGGTCCGCGCGATCTGCGGGATTCGGCGACGCAGATCGCGGTGATCACCAGGTTCTGCCAGACGTTCCCCAACAAGGATACGTACACCGGGCTATATTTCCCGTGGGTCGAGGTCCCCGACCCGTACTCCAAGGTGAGCGGGGCGACGCGGTTTGCGCCACCGTCCGGCATGATCGCCGGGCTGTTCGCCCGCACCGACAACTCGCGAGGCGTGTGGAAGGCGCCGGCCGGGACCGAGGCGACGGTCCTGGGCGCGGTGGGCGTCGCCGCGCAGGTCAGCGATCAGGATCAGGACACCCTGAACCCGATCGGCGTCAATTGTATCCGCCAGTTCCCGGCGTCGGGCATCGTGTGCTGGGGCGCGCGCACGCTCGGCACGCTCTCGAACCCCGAGTACCGCTACGTGCCGGTCCGGCGCACCGCGAACTTCCTCAAGGTCTCGCTCTACCGCGGTACGCAGTGGGTGGTGTTCGAGCCCAATGACGAGCCGCTGTGGTCGTCGATCCGGTTCAACCTGACCGCGTTCATGAGCTCGCTGTTCCGGGCCGGTGCGTTCCAGGGCACCAAGCCGGAAGAGGCGTTCTTCGTGAAGTGCGACAAGGACAATAACCCACAGGCCACCATCGACCAGGGGCAGGTGCACATCCTGGTCGGCTTCGCGCCGCTCAAGCCGGCGGAGTTCGTGATCATCACGCTCCAGCAGCTGATCCAGCAATAAACGGCCTGCCGCCACAACGGACGATTGTTATCAGGAGATGATCCCATGGCGTTCACAGCGACAGCGCTCACCTACGATCCGTATCGAAAGTTCAAGTTTCTCGTGAAGTGGCAGAACGCCTATGTCATGGCGGTCCACAAGGTCAGCAGTATCACCAAGTCGATCGACGCGATCGACTGGCGCACCGGCGGCGATTCCAACTTCAGCGCGAAGCTGCCAGGGCTCACCAAGTGGGAGCCGATCACGCTCGAGCGCGGGCTGTCGGCCGACACGGCGTTCCAGGACTGGATGATCAGCGTCAACAAGTACACCAAGGCCGGCGGCCAGTCCGACGAGGCGGTGCACGGCTTCCGCAGAAATCTGCTGGTCGAGATGTACAGCTTGCAGAACGATCTCGTGATGACGATCAACGTCTACAACGCGTGGCCGTCCAAGCTCACCGTCGCCGACTTCGACGCCAAGGCCAACGAGCTCGCGATCGAGCACCTCGAGCTGCAGAACGAGGGCTGGGATCTGACGCCCGGGACACCGCTACCGAGCGAGCGGCCGGCGGCGGGCTGAGATCGATCTGAAAGGGGTGGAGGACAGGGTCACATGGCGGGCATCGGGAGCAATGTGCGTGCGGAGATCGCGCTGCGATTCGGCGTGGTCGATCCGCGGGGTGTGCGGGCGCGCCTCGCGGTGCTGACCCCGGCCACCGGCCACGCGGAGCTCGCCGGCGCCGAGGCGGCCAATCCATTTCGCGCCGCGCTTTATCTGCTCGCGGAGTGCGTCCAGGAGCTCGGGCCGTTTCGTGGCCCCCAGATCGGTCCCGGGCTGCTCGGCGAGCTGCTGCCGGTCGATCGCGACTATCTGCTGATCCACCTCAACCGGCTGACGTTCGGCGATGTTCGGTATCAGCGGGTCCACTGCCCGCGGACGAGCTGCGGTCACCGCCTCGAGGTGCAGTTCGCGCTGTCGGGTGCAGCGCTGCCGGACCTCGCGCGCGAGGTCACGGCAGAGGCCGGCGGCACGCTCGCGCTGCCCGGCGGACGCTGGGTCCGGTTCGGGCTGCCTGTCGCGAGCGATCAAGCCGAGCTCCATGACCTCGCTCCCGCCGATCTCGAACCGGCGTTTCTCCGCCGCTGCGTGCGCGACGACGGCGACGGCGGCGATGACGGCGGCCAGGTCCGTTGCGACGAGCTGCTGGCGATGCCGCCTGCGCTCCGCGCGGAGGTCGTCCAGCGGATCGTCGCTGCGTGTCCCGAGCTCGACCTCGCGGTACCGCTCGAGTGCGTCGCGTGCGGCCGGCCGTTTCGCTTCGTGTTCGATCCCGTGCGCTCGCTGCTGGCCGAGCTCAAGGCGTCGCGCCGCGAGCTCATCAAGCAGGTCCACCAGCTGGCGCTGCGCTACCACTGGAGCCACACGGAGATCCTGGGGTTGCCTCGGTCGCTGCGCCACGAGTATCTCGACCTCGTTCAGGCGGAGGCGGACCGATGACCGCGCTGCGCGTGCGGCTATGCGATGGCGCCGTGGTCTGGCAAGCGATCGCGCGCTGCGAGCCGGCGCTCGATGACATCGTCGCGCCCGCCGGCGAGGTGTTGCGCTGGGGGCAAGGCCTGCCGCTCGCCACGCTCGCGCTCGCCACCGCGCACGTGGGCGACCGGGCGTTCACGCTGATCGCGGCGCCCGTCGCCGGCAGCGCGTGGGTCGCGTCGTCGGCGTTGCAGCCGGGCGATGCCGGCGGCGGCGAGGTCGTGTTGGTCGCGGCGACACCGGCGTACGGGACGCGCACGCGGTGCGAGTGGCAAGCTGCCGCGGCGGCCGGTCCTGGCGACTGGGTGGAGATCGATCTCGGCGCACAGCCGGATTGGGTGTTCGTCCGGCGGTTGCATCGCGGTGCGCCATCAGGCCCGCTCGCTCGGGTCGCTCCCGAGGACATCGCCTCACGCTGCGCGTGCGAAGACGAGCTCGCCGCCTTTGCCACCGCACCGGATGCCGGCGACGCCCCGCAGCCGACCCGCTCGACCGAGCCCGCCGCCGCGACCTCGGTCGAGGCGCTGCTCCGATTCCTGGGCCTCGGCGCGTTCGATGGCGACATCGCGCTCGATGCGGTGCCTGCGCCACGCGCCGCGAGCCCCGAGGCGATGACCGAGGCTGTGGCCGCGGGGATCACCGATGCCGTCGCCGCGTCCCACGGCGCTGCGCGCGTCGATCGGATGGCGCTGCCCTGGCTCGACCCGGCGGCGCCCGCGACCGACGCGCCGAGCATCGCGGTCGATGCGCCAGCGGGAACCCGCGACGCGCGCGGTGCGTCCCGAGCGCCCGCCGCGTCGCGATCGGTGCCGGGCCCGGCGCACGAGGGTCCGGACGCCGGCCCGGCGCGAGAGGAAGTCGATGCGCGGTCCGATGCACCGGTCCACGCCGCAACCAGCGCGGCGGCGACCGCTCGTGCGGTCTCGCAGCCGACCAGGCACCATGGACCGGACGGGGTGCCGGCGGCACGTGCTGCGGCCCCGATGGCCACGACCACGCCCGAACCGCCGGTCCAGGCACACCGCGCCCGCCCGACGGGGCCGAGCACGCCCGAAGCGCCGATCCTGGCACACCGCGCCCGGTCGACGGGGCCGAGTGCGCCCGACGCGCCGCTGGACCCGCCCCACCGCGCGAGCGCCACGGGGCGGAGCGCGCCCGTCGCGCCGCCGCGCCGAGACCTCGGCGGTGACGGGGCCACGCCAGACGGACCACCCGCGCCGCCGGTGTCGGCGAGCGTGGCGCCGGCGCCGCTCCGGTCTGACGCGTCGCCCACCGCGCGGCAGCGGATCGCGCCGTCGCATGACGCGCCGGGCGATCCACGCGCGCTGCCGTCGCCGAACGACACACCCGCGGGTCCCCGTGCGCGGCCGTCGCCGTCACCGTCGTCCGGCGATGCGCTGCAGGTCCCGGCGGTCGATCCGAGGGTCACCGCGCCGAGCGCGCGTGTCGCGCAGCACGCAGCGCCCGGCCGTGCGTCCCTGGCGCCGAGCACCGCGCTCGTGCCCCGGTCGCAGGCGGCGGCCGACGCGTCGCTGATCGCGCCGCCCGCTTCGGCGGTCACCGGCGAGCCCGGGGCACCGCACGGATCGCCTCGCAGCGCCCGCCTCGAGCCCGCCGCCCCGGCGGCCTCGCCCGCGCCGCGCCCGGTCTCCGCCGCCCGGCGCACCCTCGACGATCTGCCGGCGCCGCCGGGCGTTGCGTCGGCGTCCTCCCACGCGCCGTCGGCGTTCTCGTCAGCGCCTTCAGCGCCTGGGCGGGCCGGCACCGATGCCACGCCTGCGGGCGCGCCGCCGCCACGAGCTTCCGTCGAGCCGGCGGCCCGCGCGCAGCATCGCGCGGTCGAACCCGCTCGGGTCGATCTGCTCGCAGGTGCAGCGACCGCCGCGCGCGCGGCGATGCCGGCGACGCGCGATCTGGCTTCGCCGCTGCCGCCCGCACAGGCCTGGGCTCCGCACGCTGCGGCGACCGAACCGGCGCGCCCGCGGCCGGTCAGCGCACGCCGATCCCGGGACGACGTTCCCCAGGTCCCCGCCGCGGCGACGCCGACGCACGCGAACCTCGCCGCGTCGGCGATCCCGGCATCGGCGCCCGCGCCGAGCTCGGCCGATCCGCGGCCGGTCGCTGCCCGAACGCCGGCGCCGGCCGACGCCCCGGAGCGCCCGAGCTCGGCACCGGCGCGCGGCGCAGCACCGGCGGTGATGTCTCGCGCCCCCATCGCGACTGGCGTCGGCGCGCCTGCCATGGCCGCCGGCGCACCCGCACCCCGCACCCTCGGACCAGCTCCGGGGGTCCGCGAGGCGCGTCGTCCTGCCGCGGAGGCGCCGCTTCCCGGCACGCCGGTGGTCGTGGGCACGAGCGCTGCGACCGCCGCGCGAGGCGCCCAGGCGCCGGTCGTTCCGCCCACCCGCGGCGCCGCCAGCGCGATCAACCGCGAGATCCGCATCGCCGACGTCGCGGTCGAGCTCGGAGAGCCGCTCCCGACGCGTCCCACGGCCGAGCGCGCTGGCTCGCTGCTGGCCTCGCTGCAGCGCCCGATCGCAGGGCCCCGGTGGCGGCTATGAACCACCCGCTCGACCTCGGCGTCACGATCGAGCGCGTCCGTGTCCGGTGCGGCGCGCCGGTCGACCGCAGCCGTTCGCCGCTGTCGATCACCGGCTACCTCGATGGCCGCCACGGTGCGCCGCTCCACGACCACCGCATCGTGGTCCGCGAGCTGCGGATCGACGTCGAGGCGGCGCTCGACGCGCCCCGCGCGCGCAGCCTCGGCGAGGCGGTCGCCCGCGAGCTCTCCGACCGGCTCGCCGCCCTGCAGACCGAGCGCGAGCCGAGCATCGCGCGCGCTCGAACCACCGGCGGGCCGATCCACGTCGCGCGGCTGCGCGTCCACCTGTGGGGCGAGCCGGCACGCCATCCGGCGAGCCGCGAGATCTGCGCCGCCCTGATGGTTCCACTCGAAGAAAGGCTTCGCCATGGCTGACGGTCAGAGTGCATTGACCCCCGACAACACACCATTCGTGGCGGGGGAACGCCGCACGTCGAGCGCCGAGATCCAGCGCGGGCTGAACTCCGACGTGACGCTCACGATGGGCCAGCTGTTCTACCGCGACGCCAAGCGCCGTCCGCAGCACTGCGTGTTCCAGTTCAACCCCACCGAGATCGAGCGGTCTCGCAATATCTCCTTCACGCGGTCGCGGACCGGCAATACGCTCGAGGAGCCGCGCGCGGGCGGGCGCAACGCCGCCAAGCGCAAGCAGACCCGCAAGCCCGACCCCTGGGAGATGTCGGTGACCCTGCGGTTCGACGCCGGCTACGGCCTGATCTCGTGGACCCAGCAGTCGCCCCTGCCGAAGATCCCGCAGACCGCCGAGCTGCCGGAGGACTTCACCGACACCGAGATGACGTTCAATCCGGCCTCCGCGAGCTTCAAGGACGAGATCGAGCGCATCGATCGGACGATCCAGTTCTTCGAGCAGATCGCCGAGCCCCAGCCGTTCGTCTCCGAGAACGAGAAGCTGGCCAACGCCGACGAGACCCCGCCGCCGCCGTACGTCATCCTGGCGTTCGGTCAGCGCGCCTTCCAGTGCGCGGTGAAGAGCGTCCGGATCAAGGAGGAGGACTACACCTACGATCTCTCTCCGCGGCGGTTCGAGGTCACGCTCAGCCTCGAGATCATCGAGACCACGCGCCAGAACGAGCAGGGCAAGGGGCCCAAGCAATGATCGTCCGTGGCAGCCGCTACCGCCTCGAGGACGTCTACGAGTCCCGCGATCGGTCCCGCGCCGACTATCCGATCGCCGGCGTGCGTCCTCACGTCGCCGCGCCGCTGACGTCGCGGCGCGATCATCGCGTCGCGGGCCACGAGCGACTCGACCTGATCGCGCAACGCTACTACGCCGATCCGCTGCTGTACTGGCTGATCTGCGACGCCAACGAGACGATCTTCCCCGATGATCTGCTGATCCCGGGGCGGGTGCTGCGCATCCCGAGGAATCAACAGTAGATGCCGGCCGAGCCGTCACGTAAGTGCGTCATCCGGATCGACGGTCACACGTTCGACGATCTGCACGATGATCTGATCGCGGTCGAGGTCGCCGACCGCGCGGACGAGCCATCGTCGTTCGCGATCAAGCTCCAGCTGTACCAGACCCGGAGCACCACGTGGAGCCGGGTCGACGACAGCCACGGCGAGGCCAACGGCGGGTTCCTGCCGTGGCAGCGGGTCACGATCCTCGGCGGCTACGACGCCGAACCCGACGTGCTGATCGACGGCTACATCGCCGGGGTGGTCCCGCGCTACGAGCCGACCGCCTCGGACAGCTCGCTCGTGATCTGGGGCTACGACGCCAGCCACGCGATGGACCTCGAGGACAAGGTCGTCGCGTGGCCGGACAAGAAGTACAGCGAGGTCGCCGAGGCGATGTTCCGCGCGTACGGCCTCACGCCGCAGGTGACCGACACCCAGGTGATCCACCGGGCCGCCGACAGCTTGCTGATCCAGCGCGGCACCGACTGGCAGTTCCTGCGCCGGCTCGGCCAGCGCATCGGCTTCGAGGTCCGGATCCGCGGCGCGACCGGGATCTTCGCCCCGCCCGATCTCGCCAGCACGCCGCAGAAGGATCTCGCGATCGCGTTCGGCGACGACACCAACCTGGTGTGGTTCGAGCCCCGGCTCGTCGCCGATCTACCGAGCAAGCACACGATGGCCCGGGCCAACGCGGTCGACAAGATCGTCGAGACGGCGGCGGTCGACCGCTCGCCGCTCACCGCGCTCGGCAAGCGCAACGGCGACGCGCTGCGAGCCGGCCGCGACCTCGCCGACCACAAGGCGACCGCGATCGCCCCGGCCGATCCGACCTACGACCTCGGCCACATGACCGCGGTGCTCACCGGCGCCCGCCGGCGCAGCGACTGGATCATCACCGCCGAGGGGGAGCTCGACGGCATCCTGTACGCCAGCCCGCTGCGCGCTGGTCGCACCGCGCTGGTCAAGGGCGTCGGCCCGACGTTCGCCGGGCTGTACTACGTCACCGAGGTGATCCACCGGTTCACCCCGGAGGAGTACACGCAGCGGTTCAAGGCGGTGCGCAACGCCGTCGATCTCACGAACTCGGAACAGCCCAAGGCCGAGAGCGCGGCGCCCGTCAGGGTCGCCAGCGCCGGCAGGACGGTGGCGCCACCATGACCGCCATGACCGACGACGATCTCGGCCGCCGGCTGTGCGACCGGCTCGACCGGCTCGAAGCGCGCTACTACGGCAAGTACCAGGGGTTCTTGGTCGACAACGCCGATCCGCAGCGCCGCGGCCGGCTGCGCCTCCAGATCCCCGAGGTGCTCGGACCCGACGTGGTGTCCGGCTGGGCGGAGCCGTGCTTCGCCTACGGCGGGGGGCCCGACTACGGCCACTTCTCGATCCCGCCGCGGTGCGTCGCCGCGGATGGCAAGTCCTACACCACGGGCGTGTGGGTCGAGTTCCGGGGCGGCGATCCGCAGTACCCGATCTGGACCGGCACGTTCTTCGGCGCGCCGGGCGGCACGCCCGAGGCGCCCGGCGACGACGCGGCGCCCGACGTCGCGGTCCACGTCATGCGCAGCCACGCCGGCCACGGCATGGTCATGGTCGATACGACCGGCAGCGAGCGGCTCGAGCTGCGCGACGCCGCGGGCCAGAAGCTCACGTTCTCTGCGCCGCTGCAGGACGGGGCCAAGCGCGACGCGCAGGGCCAAAAGACCACCGCGACGCTCGACATCGATTATCCCAGCACGGCGGGCAACACCGCGACGGTCTCGCTCACCGATCTCGCTGGCAACCAGCTCGAGCTCGACGCCACGCAGGGCGCGCCGACCGTCACGATCCGCAACCGGTCGCGCGACGGCAGCGTGGTCCAGACCCTCGTGATGAGCGGCGCGGGCGCGGGCGCCAAGATCACGATCACCGACAACAACCAGAACGTGATCACGATGTCGAGCACGGGGATCGAGATCGCCGCGCTGTCGGGCACGGACACGATCAAGTTGACCGCCAGCGGCACCAACCACAACGCGCCGATCATCCACCTCAACGACGGTACCCAGGGCGCGGCGCGCCGGCTCGATCAGATCCAGTCGAGCGCGGCCGACGACCCGGCGTACTGGCTGTGGGTCTCCACGCTGATGACCTGGCTCGCGACGCACGTCCATGGCACCGCGCTCGGCCCCTCCACGCCGCCCGTCGTCCCGTACCCGGGCTCGGTGCCCAGCACGCTGACCGGCAAGATCATCGGCGCCAGCGGCACCGTGATCATCGGAGATTGACGTGGAGCTCTCTGCCCAAGGCCTCGCATTCCCGCTCCGGCTCGGCCCCGGCAAGGCGCTCGCCGTGACCGACCTCGAGGACGACGTGCGCGCGATGATCGAGCAGATCCTGCTCACCGCGCCCGGTGAACGGGTCAACCGGCCGACGTTCGGCGTCGGGATCTACGCGTACGTGTTCGAGGCCAACTCGCCGTTCCTCGCCAGCCAGCTGCGGATCGCGCTCGACGAGAACGTCTACGAGTTCCTCGGCCGCAACGTCCGCATCGTGGCGCTCGACGTCACCTGGGACGACGCGCAGCTGCACGTCGACATCCAGTTCACGCTGGTCGGCGCGGTCACCGGGCCGCAGGCGATGACGGTCAGCGTGCCGCGGTTGGGGACGCCGTGACCCAGCTCGTCCATCTCGACTACGCGACCCGCGACTACGACGGCTTTGTCCAGCTGCTCGTCTCGGTGATCGATCGCCAGGACACCGCGTGGACCGAGCGCGCCGCGGCCGACGTCGGCGTCATGGTCGTCGAGCTGCTCGCCTACGAGCTCGACCGGCTCGCCTACGCGGGGGATCGCGTCGCGGAGGAGAGCTTCCTTGGCACCGCGCGCCGCCGCGAGTCGGCCCGCCGCCACGCCGCGCTCGCCGACTACGCCCTCGGCCGCGGCAACTCGACCCGCGGCTTCCAGTGGTTCCAGCTCGCCGACGGACGCCAGCTCGAGGTGCCGGCGCGCGCCCGGGTCGCGGCGCCCGCCGATCCGGCGCACCCCGACGCGCTGCGGCTGGTCGCCGAGACGATGGACCCGGTAAAGCTCGACGCGCGGCGCAACTGGTTCGTGCTCGCGCAGTCGGTCGCCGCCGGGGCGCGGGCGCTGCGGCTCGCCACGGCCGATGGCAGCTTGCCCGATCTCCGCGCGCTCGGGCTGTCGGCCGGCATGCGACTCATCGTCGGCAGGCCGCCCGCGCCGGGGCTGCCTCCGACGCCCGTGGAGGGACCGTTGCAGCTGGCGGCCGGCGAGATCGTCACGGTGGCCCGGGTCCTGCGCCACGGGGTCGAGCTCGCGCAGCCGCTGCAGTCGACCTGGCCGGGCGGCCCCGATGGCGCGTGGGTCCTGGGCAACGTGGTCGAGGTCCGGCGCGGGGCGACGTCGGCGTGGACCCAGATCGGTCGCGGGGGCGCGGCGCTCGGAGACATCGCCAACGAGCGGTTCCTGCGCGCTCGGTTCGACGTCGTCCGCCGGCTGCGCAGCGAGGTCGAGGACGCGCGCCCGGCGTGGATCGGCTGGCCCGCGCTGGTCGCGCGGTGGACCGCGGCGTGCCAGGCGGTCACCGACGTCCACGCGCTGCTGCAGCGGATCGATCCGGCCGCCTACGACGCCGAGGTTCCGGCGCAGCGCGCGCAGCTCGAGCTGCTCGACGCGCCGCTGGTCGCCGCGGCCGAGGCGTTCCGCCAGCTGCTCGCCGCGGTCGGCCGCGATCACCCCGACGAGCTCGCCGCGTCCGATCGCGTGGCGGTCGCGGGCCAGACGATCGAGCTCGACACCGGCGCCGAGCAGCCGGTGCTGTGGATGCGTCCGGACGGCGGACCGCCCGCGCGCACCGAGACCCTGGCGGTGGCGGTCGGGAGCGCGGGGGCGTGGACCCGGTGGATCGAGCGGCCGGACCTGCTGCGCTCGGCGCCGGACGATCCGCACTACGTGGTCGAGCTCGACGGCAACTCCGGCATCACCCTGCGGTTCGGCGACGGCGTGTCCGGGGCGGCGCTGCCGGCGAACTGCCAGGTGATGGCGCGCTGGGTGACCGGCGACGACGGCGGCGACGACCTGCGGGCCGGGGCGCTGGCCGCGAGCGAGACCGCGGGGGCCCAGCCGTTCCCGATCCTGGCCACCAGCAACCCGCTGACCACCGCCGGCGGCGCGGCTCCCGAGCCGCTCGAGGGTCTCGCTGCGCGGGTCGCGCAGAACCTCGCGGTGCCCGCCGTCCCGGTGACCCGCCAGGACTACCAGAACCTGCTGGCCGAGCTGGGCGGCATCGCCGAATCCGCCGTCGCGGTCAGGCGCGGCGCGATCGACATCGTGATCCGCCCCGCCGGCGGCGTCGCCGCCGCGCAGCTGCTCGCCGGGGTGCGGGGGTGGCTCGACGCCAACCGGCTCGCGGCGACCACGGTGCACGCGCGGCTGGCGCGCGAGCTCGCCGTCGATATCGCCGTGGTCGTCGACGTCCATCCCGACGTCAGCGCCGACGATCTGTTCTACCGCGTGCAGCGCGCGCTGGTCGCCGCGTTCGACGACTCCGATCCCCAGGCGCGGCTGCTCGGCGTGGTGCGCGAGCGCGCCGAGCTCTACCGCATCATCGAGGAGGTCCCGGGCGTCCTGTGGAGCCAGATCGTCGGCTTCGACCTCGCCGGCGCGGCGCCACCGGGCGTGCGCGACGCGGTCGCGCCGGCCGCGGACCAGGTCGTGCGCTGCGCCGGCGTCGAGGACCAGCCGGCCGCCGGCCAGATCACGGTGTGGGCCGCGCGCCGGTTCTCGCTCCAGGTCACGGTGACCTACGCCTCGCTCGACGCGCGCCCGGACTTCCCCGCGATCGAGCGCCGGCTCCCGGTCCTTCTGTCCGGGCCCGCGTCGCTGCCGGCGCAGCGCGGCTGGACCGAGCTGACCCCAGCGATCGTCGAGCACGCGCTCGCCACCGCGCTGGCCGGCGTCGGGGTCACGGCGAAGGTGACCCGGTTGATCGCCGGGCGCCGCGCGGTCGCCGAGATCGTGCTCGGGCCGCGCGAGCTGCCCATCCTGGACTCGGCGATCGTCATCGACGGCGGCGTGGAGGTCTCGCGATGAGCGTGCGGTGGCCCGATCTCGACCTGCTGCGGCCGCGCGACAGCGACCTCCTGCCGCTGAGCCCGCTGTCGCGCGCGCGGGCCCGCGATCAGATGATCGCGGCGCTGCGCAGCCTCCAGCCCCCGCTGGCCCACCTCGACGACAACGGGCCGGACGCCGCGATCATCGACGCGCTGGCCTCCTGCATCGAGGTCATGGGCTTCTACCACGACCGGTTCGCCACCGAGTCCAAGCTGGGCTCGGCCCAGCTGATCGAGGACCTCGGCAAGATCGTCGCGCTGATCGGCTATCGCCCGCTGCCCGCGGTCGCCGCCGCCGCGATCCAGTTCTTCGAGGCGGCCTCCGCCGGCATCGTCGAGAGCCACACCCAGGTCGCGGGCGTGCTCGCCGGCGCGCCGCTGCCGGTCGTGTTCGAGACCGCCGCGCGGATCGAGATCTCGCCCGATCACAACCGGATGGCGCTGTCGCCGCTGGTCACCCGGAGCCCGGGTGCGCTGCGCGCGATCATCACGCAGCCCGACGGCTCGGTGCTGCCGACCGACGACTTCCGCCCCGCGACCGTGGCGATGATCGCCGACCGCCAGGGCCTCGAGCTCGCGGCGGTCAGCGGCAGCCGCAGCCGCGGCATCGCGTTCGGCGGCGCGCTCACCCGGAGCTACGAACAGGGCTTTGCGGCGATCGCGCGCACCACCGTGCTGCGGCACCTGCGGTTCCCGCGCCCGCTCGCCTCCGATCGGGTCGCGTTCGAGGTGAGCGAGGCGCCGATCCTGCACCTGCCGAGCGCCGCGGCGCCCGAGCTCCTGACCTCGACGCTCGAGATCTTCGTGCTCCGGCCCGGCGACGACGCGCGCGATCCATCGGAGTGGGATCTGGCCCTGCGCTACCGCGAGGTCGCCGACTTCAGCGCGAGCGAGGCGTCCGATCTGCACTACCGGACGTTCGTCGACGACGCGCTTCACACTTGGATCGTGCTGCGCACGGCGCTCGGCGCGCAGCCGCTGCTGACCGCGGACCAGCAGACCCGGGTCTACGCGCGGTTCCTGCCCGCGGTCGGCTCGGTGCTGCCGCTGGCCCCGCCCGCCGCCGCCGCGGTCCCGCCGATCGCGGGCCCGTCGCCGCTGCCCGACCTGTCCGCGGCGACGCTCGGCCTCGAGCCCAGCTACTTCACGTCCACGCTCGTGCTGCCGGCGGTCGCCGACCACGCGGTGGTGGCGAGCGCCACGTGGGCGATGGCCGACCGCGATCTCGGCCTGGTCGCCGGCGACTCGATCGTGATCCAGGACCCGACCGGCTCGTCGGTGCGCACGCTGATCGAGCGCCCGCCGGGCGCCTCGCCGCGGCTCCTGCGCTGGGCGCCGGACGGCGCCGCGGCGACCTCGGCCACCGCGAGCCCCGGCCTGCCGCACGCCCACGATCCGATCGCCACCGCGCTCGATCCGAGCAGCGCCCGGATCGGCTCGCTCGGCGATGCCGCCGCCGGCGACCCGCTGCCGGCGTGGAGCGAGTTCTATGCCCAGCTGCCGGCGCGCACGGAGGTGGTGCGCCCCAGCGACCTGCCGATCCGCCCGGCGCGCCCTACCGCCACGATCGAGCAGCAGCGGGTGATCGCGGCCGGCACGACGTACCTGGTCGTCGCCGACGCCTCGCACATCGCGCCGGGCGACTTCCTGGTGCTCGGGCGGCGGCTCACCGAGGCGCTGCGCGCGCCGTCGCCTTCGGGAGACTGGCGCTGGACCTCGAGCGAGCCCGCGTTCGATCCACGCACGCCCTGGCTCAACGCCGAGGTGGTGCAGGCGATCGAGATCCGCGGCAACGTGGTTCGTCTCGCCACGCCGGTGAGCCAGGACTACTTCGTCGATCGCGGCCGCACCGCGGCGACCAGCGTGGCGCTGTCCGAGCTGGTGGTGCTGCCCGGGGTGGGCTCGGCCGCGTCCGGCGACCAGCTGCGCCAGCTGCTCGCGCTCTCGACCCAGTCGGTGTTCAAGAGCAATCACGACGGCGCGCTGCTCGAGACCCGCTACCGGGTCGCGACGCTCGATCGCACGCCGACGGTGGACGCGCTGCGCCGCCCCCTGATCGACGCCGGCGCGTCCGGACCGCAGGCGCTGTGGGACACGATGTTCCTCGCGGTCGCCGGCGCCGCCGAGGCCCAGCGCGACGCGCGCTGGGAGTTCGGCGTCGTCGTGCGCGGCGACCAGCTGCGCGCGCCCGCCGACCAGATCACGGGCCTCGAGGACGGCGACGGCACCGCGCTGACCACCGGCCCGATCGCCGATGCGCTCGCCTCCGAGCTCGTGGTCCGCCTGGTGTCGGCCGACGCGGCGCACCGGGTCGCCAGCGCGCCCGATCACGGCGTCGTCGCGGTGCTCGCCGCAGGTCCGGTGTGGACCCAGGTCACGGGTGCTCCTCCCGACGCGACCCAGTTCCGGATCCTCGATCAGACCAGCTTCGATCTGGTGGTGAGCTCGCCAGCACCGGATCGTCAGCTGGTCGGTCTGGCCGCGACGCTGATCCTGGTCCCGGCGTCCGGCGATCCGCCCGTGGTGTCGGCCGGCTGGGACGGCGCCGGCCACGCCCCCCGGGTCCAGGGCCAGGTCCCGGCGGTGGCCACGCCTTTCGAGGCGATCCTGGTGTCCAGCCAGGGCGCCGATCTCGCGGGGCTCACCGCGGACGACGCGGTCGCGGACTGGACGATCCCGGCGGCGCGGTTCCACGATCCGGCGTTCGCCGCGCTGCCCGCGGGCACGCTCGTCGCCGCCAGCGCCGCCGGCACCATCGTCGCCGACTGCCGGTTCGAGCCGGCCGGCGCCGAGATCGCGCTCCACGACGTGCGCGTCACCTCGCCGCTGGACCCGCTGTCGGACGCAGCTTCGGCGTGGGTGGTCGTGACGCGGCCGTTCGCCCAGCTGACCGCGCGCGCGCGCTGGGTGTTTGCGGTCGACGGCCCGCCGCTGACGCCGTCGCAGCCCATGCGCCTGGCGCTGCTCGGTGACCGCGACGCGATCGTCCGGGCCGAGACCAGCGCCGACGGTCGCACCGCGACCATCGAGCCCGCGCCCGGCGTCCGCGATCGCGATCTGGGGTTCGATCTCGACGCGGTCTGCGTGCTCGACGGCGAGCCGCTCGCCGGCGCGCGGATCGCGGAGTCGACGATCTGGACCTGGCGCGGCGTCGAGCCGCCGCTCGCCGAGCTGCCCGAGGCGGCGGACTCGCGGTTCGTCGCCGTGCTGGCATCCCCGCACGGCGGGCCGCGCGTCGTGCAGTGGCGGCGCGACGAGGTGTGGTGGGATCCCGAGCGCCGCACGCTGCGGCTGCCGACCCCGCCACCCAGGCCGCGGGACGCGCAGCCATCGGACGTCGTGCGCCTGCTCCACCTGCTGGCGCCGAGCATCGACCGCCGCGAGCTCGCGATCCACTACGACCTGACCACCGATCGCACGATCGTGACGCTGGCCATGCCGCGCGGCTGGCCGAGCGCGGCCCTGGTGCCAGCGCCCGTGGTGGTCACGACCGCGCTCGACGCCAGCGCCCCCCAGGTCCACGACCTCGCCGCGCCCGTCGAGGTCACGGCGCTGCCGGGCGGAGGCGCGCGATGGACCCTGCAGCTCGCGGGCGACCTGCGGGATCGCTGGGCCGAGCTCGCCATCGCGCTGCGCGACTGGTCGGCGCCCGCCGAGCGCGGCCTGGCCGTGGCGCCGCTGTGGCAGGTCGACGAGCCCGCGTGGCGCGCGCGGGGGGCCGCCGGCCCGGTCGTGCTGATCGCGGCGCTCCGCGATGGCAGCTTGCTCGCGCTCGCCGCGATGCCGCGGATCCACGGCGACCACCTCGCGCTGGCACCGATTGGCGTCGACGACGAGTTCCCCCCCGCCGCGTCGGTCGCCGGGCTCGACCTCGCGATCCGCACCACGACGGCCCCGGCCGGCGCGGCGCTCGCCCTGCGCGGCTCGACCCAGCTCGACATCACGGATCCCGGCGATCCGCCGCCCGAGGCGATCGCGGTCGTGTTCGAGGACGGCGCGCGGTGGCAGCCGATCGACGTGCTCGGATCCCAGACGATCCCCGGCGGCGGGCGGCGCTACGAGCTCGCCCGCGCCTTCGTGTCGCTGCTCCCCGAGGGCTTGCCCGCCGGGCAGCGCGTGCGGCTGTGCACGGCGACCACCACGCTCGCCGCGCCCCCCGAGCGCGCGGCGGGCGCGGCGACCGCGCGCGGCCTGCGGCTCCGGCTGCCCGGCACCGGCTGGGCCGGCGAGCCCGCCACCATGGCGGCCGTGTTCCATACCGCGGGGTTCGCCACGCGCGCCGTGCTCGACGCCGCGTCGCCGCCCCGGCGGACCAGCGACGCGCTGGTCGTCGAGCTCGCGGTCGGGGCCGGCGGCCTCGCCGAGGTGTACGACGCCAGCGGTGCGCTGCGCTGGCGCCGGCTCGACCTGGCGCAGCGCTGGCGGGGCCTGGACCGCGGCGCCCTGGTCGCGCAGCCGCTGCGCGTCGAGCTCGGCGCGACGCCGTACCCGCTCGCCCCGGGCGACATCGTCACCCTCGAGTTCGCCGATCAGCCCCAGGGCCGCGTCCGCGTGATCAGCGCCGGCGACGACGGCGTCCGGATCGACACGCTCGCGACGGTGCCGCCCACGGCGATCCGGCTGTCCGGATTGCGGACGCTCGTCGCGCCGGTCGACTACGCGGCGGCGCTCGATCTGGCGCCGAGCTCGACGCAGCCGCCGTGGCTGCTCACGTTCGCGACCGCCGCCAGCCCGCCGTCGCTGCTCGACACCCTGCTGCCGTACGACGCCGCGCCCACCCCATCGCCCGACGGTGCGCGGCTGCGGTTCCAGTTCTCGCGCGGCCGCGAGCTGGTCGACATCTTCCTGGGCGCGGGAGATCCCGACCAGCCGCTCTACCTGCTCACCAACCAGCGCGACGAGCTGCGCGGCGACTTCTACCGGGACGCGGCCGGCGAGCTCGCCGACGATCTCGCCCAGGGCCCAGCGCCGGCGCCGGTCAATTTCCTCGCCCAGGCCGGCGGCGCGCCGGTCCAGCAGCTGGTCCTCACCGCGTCCGCCTGGGCGGTGCGGCAGGTCGATCCGGCGAGCGGCGCCACCGCGCTCGATCCGCCGCGCGCGGCGCTGGTGTGCTCGACGCGCTGGAAGCCGGCGGTGGGCGGCCCCAGGATGCCGGCGGACCAGTTCCCCGAGCTGCGGATCGCCGCGGCTGACACCCGCCGGGTGCCGACCGGCGTCGTGGTCCAGTCCTCGCGGTTCAACAGCGGCAACTTCATCGCCGGGGTCAGCCAGGCCGCGTCGCCGGCGACCGCCGCGGCGATCATCGCCAGCGCGCTGCGGGTCTCGGCGCAGCCGCTCGATCGCAGCGGCCAGCCGATCAGCCCGAGCTGGATCCCGGTCGGCTATGCGTCGCTCGATGAGCTGGGCCGCACCAGCAAGACGGCGACCGGCCCGCTGACCGCGTTCGAGAAAATCACGTACGACGGCGCGGTCGCCGGCGGCCTGCTCGACGGCGACAGCCGGTACGCGTTCTCGACGTCGTTCTCGCCGACCGGGACCTGCACGCTGCACTTCCTGTTCCTCGCCAAGGCGATCGTCGGCAGCGTCCGGGTGCGGATCGAGGCGCAGTACGACGTCGACCCGGGCCGCACCGGCAGCGGGCTCGCCGATCCGATCTACCCGCTCGAGACCACGGTGGTGCCATTCGATCCGGCGCGCCAGCTCGCGCTGCTCGCGCCGGGCCCGCTCGCGCCCGGCGCGCTGCTGTTCGTGCGCGTGCAGCCGCGCGCCGGCGCGGTCGAGCTGCAAGGCCCGATCGCGGGCGGTGGGGACCCCGGCGGCGCGGGAGGCAAGACCCAGCTGCAGTGGACCAGCGTCGCGGGGGTGACCGGGCCGATCGTCGATCTCGCGTCGCCGATCGCGTACGGCGATGGCGCGGCGACCGAACCCGTCGCGGTCACCGGCATCGGCAAGCTGACGCGCGCCGCGCAGCTCGACGCCGACTACTACGCCACGCTCGCCAGGGCCAAGCTGACGCTGCCCCCGGCATCGCAGCCGGCGGCGCTGCCGCTGCCGCTCCGCGATCGCCTGCCGCTCCGCGTGCTGCGCAGCGCCGCCGACGAGCCGTCGCTGGTCAGCGCGCTGGTCCCCGGCGACGTCCTGCTGGTGTTCGACGAGCGCTGGCGCAGCGCGTGGGCGGCGCGCCGCGGCACCACCACCGGCGCGCCGACCGCCGAGGACTGGCATGACTGGCCCGATCGCCAGCACGAGGCCGTCGTCAAGCAGGTCGATCCCGGCACCGGCCTGGTCGTCCTCACCACGCCGCTGCCCGACACCGTGCAGATCCGCTGGACCTACGATGCGTCCAGCCAGCGGCTGACGCCGATCGCCGAGGACGTCGCCGCGCTGCGCGTGCTCCCGCACTACCGCGCGCCGGTCCAGGGCCCGAAGCTGCTCGCCGCGCTGGGCAGCGGCAGCGCCCAGAAGTTCGCGCGGTTCACGTCGGCGCTCGAGACCGCCACCGGCAACGCCACCCTGCCGGTGTTCGCCGCGACCTCGGCGTCGATCCCGGCGTTCGCCGATGGCATCACGACTGGAAACCTCGAGGTGCTCGCGTTCGACCCGGTCAAGGCTTCCTGGAGCCGATGGCTGCGCTACGATCGGCTGTCGCGCGCCGGCAAGAAGGACGCGGCGGTTCTGCTCGGCTTTCGCCCGGCGGTCGCCGGCCAGGTCCCGGTCAGCGTCACGTTCGGTGACGGCATCACCGGCCAGCTGCCACCCGCCGGCCTCGGCAACCTCTACCTGCGCGCGACCCGGATCGGCGCGGCGGCCCCGTGGCTCGCCGTGGCGCGCGCGGTGCGCATCGTCGCGGTCCCGGCGCCGGGCGCGACCCCGCCGACGGCGCGCACGCCGAGCCTGAGCCTTCGGCTCGAGGCGGCCGCGCCCGAGGTCCTGTCCGGAGGCACCGACCTCGGCAGCGCCCAGTGGCGATCGTCGCTCGCGATCACGGTCACCGCGTCCGGCGGCGGCGCGCTCGCGCTGCGCGAGATCACGCCGGCCCAGGCCGCCGGCGGCGTCTCGGGCTTCGTGCTCGTGGCGCCGGACGACGCGCCGTTCGGCGCGCTCGACGCCTACCTCTACGCGCCGGGCGCGCTCGCCGCGTCGCTGCCCGCTGCGCAGCAGGCGCCGGGCACGCAGATCTGGACGCTCGATCCCGCGTTCTACGACGCGCTGTCCGACGCCCACGATCTGACGTCCGCCCGAGGCGCCACGGCGCTCCAGCTGCTGTCGACCACCGGCCTGCGCACCGGCTCGCAGCTGGCGATCTTCCGCGACGACGCGAGCCCGCCCGATCTGGTGCGCATCGCGTCGGTCGATCCGCCGACCTGGAGCGCCGCGCTGGTCGATCCGCTACCGCAGGTCTACGACCTGGCGCGATCGACCATCCGCGGCAACCTGGTCGAGGTCATCCAGGGCGTGGTCGAGACCACCACGCTGGGCAGCAGCGACGGCACCACGCCCTCGCTGCGGCTGCCGCTGCAGAACCGCCAGCCGCTGCTCCACCGGGTCGATCCGGACGGCGCGCCCACGCCCGACATCACCGTGTGGGTCGGCGGCCAGCGCTGGAACCGCGTGCTCGACTTCACCGGCCAGGCGCCGACCAGCCGGGTGTGGCGGCTCGACATCGACGCCGACGGTCGCGCGTCGGTCGTGTTCGGCGACGGCATGCACGGCGCGATCCCTCCGGCGGGCCGCGACACGATCACCGCCGCCGCGCGGCTGGGCGACGGCTCCGCCGGCAACCTCGCCGCCGGCGCGATCACCAAGCTCGTGTCTGGCAACCTGGCCGTCAAGGCGACCACCAACATCACGCCGTCCGCCGGCGGCAGCGCGGGCGACGACCCGCCGGCCGCGCGCGACAAGGCGTTCGCGCACACCCTGCCCAGCGAGCGCGTGGTGTCGGCCGGCGACTGCGTGCGCGCCGCGATCGGCGAGAGCGGCGTGATCAACGCGGCGCTCGATCCCACCGCGCCGGACGGCACGGTGCGGCTCGTGGTCGCGATGGCGGACCGCCGGGTCCCGAGCCCGGCCGATCTCGCCGCGATCGCGCAGCAGGTTGGCGACGCGATGCCGGCGGCCGCCCGGGTTTCGCTCGAGGTCGTCCCCGCGATCCAGACGCCGGTCTACCTCGTGATCGAGCTCGACATCGGCCCGGGCCCCGAGCCGGGCGACGTGTTCGCCGCGGTGACCGCCGCGCTCGGCACCGGCGAGGGCGCCCTGTTCGCCGCCGACGGCTGGGAGGTCGGCGAGCCGCTCCGGCTCGGCGCGCTGTACGACGCGGTGCTCCAGATCGGCGGGGTCGCGCACGCGCGCGTGCAGTGGATGGCGGGGACGCCGCTGCCCGATGGCGCCGCGCCGCCCGACGCCGTCCCCGACATCTTCGATCCCGGCCCGATCGGCGTCGTGCGCTGCGACAACGATCCGGCCGGCGACCCGTTCGGTCGGGCCGGCACCTTCCGGCTCGTGCAGCGCCCACCCAAGGAGTCGTCATGACCGCCAAGCCGTCGTCCCGTCCCTACGCCGCGCGGCTGTGGGACCGCGTGCCGGTGTGGACCCGCGTGCGCGATCAGCAGGCCGATGGCCTGCTGCAGGCGCTGGTGTCGGCGCTCGGCGTCGGCCTCGACGCCGTCCAGGCCGACGTGCTGCGCCTGCTCGACGACATGTTCGTCGACACCTGCGATCCGCGGCTGATCCCTTTGATCGGCGACCTGGTCGGCGTGCAGGTCGATCGCGAGATCCCGCTGGCGCGCCAGCGCCATCAGGTGAAGTACGCGGTGCACCTGCGGCGCCGGCGCGGGACGATCGAGGCGATCGAGACCCTGTGCTGGCAGCGCACCGGGTTCCGCGCCACCGTCACCGAGCCGCGCCGCACCCCGGCGTCGCCCGGCCGCGCGCGCACCGCGGCGATCACCGGCGCCGCGCCCGCGGCGCAGCTGGCGACCGCCGCGGTCAGTGCGCGCGGCGCCGCCGATCTGCAGGTCGCGCTCGACGTCGCCCGGCCGGTCCAGCGCCGGCAGGTCCAGCTCGCGCTGCTCCACGCCGGCAGCGACGTCCACGCGATCGCCCCCGGCAGCGCGGTCGCGATGCGGCGATCCGACGGCACGCCGATCTTCCGCACCGACGATCCGGCCGCGCTGGTCGGCCCCGGCCTGCCGATCGAGCTCCTGCTCGACGGCGGTGACTTCCCGGTGCTCGGCGATCTGGTGCCGCGGTTCATGAACCTCGCCGGCGACACCGCGACCTACGTCGCGGGCCGAACGATCGCGATCGATCCCGAGCTCGGCCGCGCGGTCGGCCCGACCCCACCGCAATCGGGCCTGCGCGCCCGGCGTCGCTACCGGCTCCGGTTCTGGCAGGCGCGCGGCGGCGCGGCGTTCTACAACCAGCCCGCCGCCAAGGCGGCGACCGGCACAGGCAGCATCTACACGTTCGCCGCCGACGGCTCGACCGCCGGGCTGACCGACGACGACGGCAACCTGCTGCGGCTGGCGATCGAGGGCCAGAGCGAGCGCCGGAGCGCGCCGCGCCCGGACGAGCGGCTGATCATCGCGCTCCAGGTGGCTCGGTCGCGCGGCCGGACCCCGGGCCCGGCGTTCGTGCTGCTGCCGCCCGGTCAACCCTACGCACCGGCGCTGCCCGCGCTCGACCACCCGGGCGCGCTCGCGCTCGACACATGGGGCCTGGCCCGGCTGTTCTCGGTCGAGGACCCCTGGGGCTGGGATCGCTACCCGACGGTGCGGCTTGTGCGCAGCTTCGCCCCCGAGCCGCCGCCCGACGCGACCGTCGAGATCGACGTCGAGCGCGGGCGGTTGCGGATCGGCCCGCAGCTCGCGCCGCCCGCGCTGTGGGTCCGCTACTTCCGCCGCTACGACCTCGCGGCGGCCAAGCGCACCAGCGAGCTCACCGTCACCGCCAACACGCCGCTGGGCCGCACGGCCCGCGTGACGTTCAAGGACACCGATTCGCAGCCCGGGAGACCCTGACGATGCGACAGCCCGTTTCGCGTATCTCGTTCGACCGCCGGCGCGGCTTTCTCGGCGCGTACCTCCAGGAGGGCGCGCTGTTCGTCGACGCCGTGTGGAACGAGGCCGCCGATATCGCGTGGTCGCAGCTGCGCGACGCGATCATCGCGGCCGGCATCACGGGCAGCGCCGGGCACGAGCTCCGGATCGACCCGGTGATCCGCGATCAGCGGCTGGTCAACCTGGTCGTGCGCGGCACCGGCGCGCTGCCACCGCGGCCGTTCTACGGCAACGGCCTGCCGGTGCTGTGGCCCAGCGACGTGCTGATCGACGCCCAGGCGATCGGCGATGGGTTCCGCGCCGAGGCCACCGGTCCCGCCGCGGTGCCGGCGGGCCGGACGTGGATCGATCTGCTGCAGGACGTCGGCTACGAGATCTACCTGCGGGCCCGGGTCGAGACGCTCGATCGACTCGATGATCCGGACCTCGACGATCCCGGGCTCGATGCGACGCGCGGCAGCTTCCGCAAGCGGGTGGTGGGCGAGGTCCGGATCGCCCGGGCGCGCGACCACCGGCCGCCGCTCGCCACCAACATCCAGCTCAGCGTCGACGGCTCGTATCGCTCCGATCTCAACGCGCTGTACCGGGTCGAGCTCGATGCGCTGACCGGGACCCGCAGCGCCCCGGCGGCCTCCGTGCTGTGGGATCCGGACGCCGCTGCCACCGTCGCGCGCGTGGTCGACCCCGCGCCGATCGGTGCCCGCCAGGTCGTGCTCGACACCACCGAGGGGTTCGACGGCGGCTTCGTGCGGTTCGAGGGCCCGGGCGCCGGCCCGGAGCTGTACCGGGTGACCCGAGCGCCGGGCGCCGAGACCACCGCGATCCAGCTCACCCGCCACCGCTGCAACCGGCCCGAGCTGTCGCTCGCCGCCTGGCAGACCTCGGGCGCCGTCGACGACCTCCAGCCCGGGCAGTTCGCGATCGCGTTCGTCACCCCCGCCCCGGCGCCGGTGCAGGTCGGCGATCTGCTCACCGATCTGCCGGACGCGCTGTATCCGCCGTGGCCCGACGCCAAGGTCGTCGCGGTCAGCGCGTTCGACGCCAGCCGCAACGCCGTGACCCTGGTGCTCGCGAAGCCCGCCCCCGACGAGCTCAGCCCGCGCGCGCTGTCCGTCGCCGCCTGGCGCGCGGACGGCCCCGCGACCGGCAACACCGACGCCACGTTCACCGCCGTGCTGATCGCCCCACCGGCGATCGAGCCCGGCGACGTCGTCGTCTCGCTCCCGCCGGTGCGCGGCGCGCCGGACACCGGTCCCTGGGTCGTGCTGCGCGTCGAGCCGGTCGCGCCACCGTCGCTCGCGTCGACCGCCGCGGTCGCGCGCACCGCCCCGGCCCCCGTGGCGAGCTCGTCCGGCGGTCGGACGCGCTCGCCGTCGAACGCGGCCGCGCTGGCCCGCGCGACCCCCGCGACGACCGCACCGGCGCCGCCGCGCGCGACCGCCGCCGCACCGCTTCCTGCCCCGGCGCCCGCACCGGCGTCCACGCCCGCACCGGCCCACGCGCAGCCGCTGGTGCGCGTGACGTTCGGCCCGGCCGGCCTCGCCCGGCCGCTGTCGCGGCTCGACGCCGCGCGCGGGGCCCCCCTGGTCGCGCCGGCGCACCCCAACGACACCACGATCGTCGTCGCGTGGCGCGACGACTGGCGGCCCGGCATGCGGATCTGCATCGCGCCGGCCGCGGACCGCGCGGCGTCACCAGGGGCGGGCATCGCCCCGCGCGAGGAGCGGATCGTGGTCCGCGTCGAGCCGCTGCCTTCCACGGAGCCCGGCGGCACGCCCGCGCGAATGGCAGTCCGGCTCGATCAGCCGCTGTCCTACGACCACGCCAGCGGCGACCACGCGGTGCCCGAGCGGCTGATCCGCGCGCGGCGTTACGCCGGCCACAAGTGCCGGCAGCCGATCGATCGGGTCGACCCGGCGCGCGACGGCGTCGCCAGCATCGCCAACTTCGCGTCGGGCCTCGCCCTGCCGCACGGCCTGGCGCTCCACCTCACGATCGAGCAGGCCGCCGGCGCGCCGCGCCTGACCCGGGGCGATGGCTGGAACTTCGCCGCGCGCAGCGACGGCTTCGTCGAGACCCGGCTGTTCGCCGCGGTCGACGACGAGCCGGCCAGCGAGGTGCCGCTCGCGCTGCTCACGCTGTCGGCGCATGGCCACGAGCTGATCGACCTTCGCCCGATGCCCGCAGGGCTCGCTGCCGACGAGCCGCTCGCGCGGATCCAGGCGGCCGCCGGCGCGCTCGCCGGCGCGCTCGGCGACGACCCGGCGCTACCGGTGATCGAGCACGCCGCGGCGCTCGCCGGCTACCCGCGCGCGCAGCGCGGCTTGCTGGTCCGGCTCGGCGAGCTCGCGCACACCCATCCCACCAAGCTGCACGTGAGCGCCGCGTGCCGCTACTGGCTCGACCGGCTGCGCGAGGCGGTCGCCGGCGTCGGCGACCACGAGCCGACCCTCCGCCAGCTGACCGCGATCAGCGGCGCGCTCGACGGCCTGACCTTCGCGTTCACCAGCGCGCAGCCGCCGCACCGCCGCGCGCCGTCCACCCAGCCGCCGCCGAGGAAGCCATGACCGACCTGCCTGTCACGCGGTTCTTGCTCGACCTCCGGCTCGACACCGTGCCGGCGCGCGCCGTGCTGTCGGATCCGACCGACCCGGGGGCGATCGCCGCCGTCGAGCTCGGCGCGGCGCCGTACCAGCTCGGCATGACGTTCACCGCGGGCGGCGCCGACGGCAGGCTGGTCCCCCAGCTCGGCAGCTTGACCGCCATCCCGCCGCCGGCGCCGCCGCCGTTCGATCCCGCGCTCGACGGCGATGACGGGGTGCTGTCGATCGACTGGGACCTCGTCCACAAGCAGCGGCTCGAGACCCAGGACACCGCGCGGCTCCAGATCCGGCTCACCAACCGCTCCAACTACTACGAGGCCGATCACCTGAAGGTCGTGGTGCGCGCGCGGTCGCCCGATGGCAGCGAGCTGGTCGCGACCCGCGGCGACGGCAGCGCGCTGCTCTCGCTGTGGCCGGCCGAGCAGGAGCTCGGCTGCCTGCGCGCCCACCAGACCGCGCGGCTGGACTACCTCGTCGTCGCCCGCGGCCCGCGCCCCGACCTCTACACCCTCGCCGTCGACGTCCACTACGAGCTGGTCTACGTCTATCGCGAGTTCTGCCGCGCGATCGGCGCGATCGCGCATCTCCCGCTCCGCATCCACGGAGCCGGCACACCCGCTCTTCCGGGCCCGCTCATTCCGGCGCCGCCCGCATCAGCCATCGAACGGATCGCGATTTCACACAGGAGGCTTCACATGTCAGACAATGAAAAGACCGAGTACGGCCAACCCCGGCGCCACGAGCTGCACGCCATCGAGCGCAAGGTCATCCTGCCGGGCGGCGGCGAGCTGGTCGTCCGCTACCGGCTGGTCAAGGGCTCCCACGCCCGCCCCGACGACAGCCGCGGCAGCTTCGGGATCAACCCGGCGACCCGCGAGGTCGAGTCGTACTTCTCCACGTCCGATGAGGCGGCGATGGAGATCGCGCTGATCAACAAGAGCGAGCTGCACCTCAAGCACGTCCGGCTCGCCAACGTGCGGCTGTTCGCGATGAACGACGACGACAGCGTCGGCCCGGCCGCCGACTGCGAGAAGCTGCCCGACGGCAACCTGTTGTTCGAGGTGCTGCCCAACGAGGTGTACTTCGGCCAGATCTTCCAGGACGACGCCAGGATCAAGTACCTGGGCCTGGTCACGCGCGGCGTGCACAGCGGCCGGTTCTTCGTCCGCTTCGATCTGCAGTACGAGATCGTCGACGGCTGCGCCATCGTCCACCTGCCGCTCACCGTCAACCCCGACTGATCGCCCGATGAGCGACGCCAGCGTGATCAAGGATGTGAGCGATACCCTTCGCTCGATCCTCGACAATCATTTCAATCCCACGGGATCGGCTGGCGGCGGAAACCCGGCGGGCGTTGGCGCTCCGGTCACGGTCACGGTCGACAGCCCCCAGCGATCCGCGGCGGGCGACGACCTGCGTGTCAATCTGTACCTTTATCACATTCTGCAGGACGAGAGCCGGCGCAACACCGGCCCTCGCGTCCCGCTGCCGGCGCCGCCGGGGACGGGCCCCCTGCTCACCACCAGCTTCATCGCGGAGCCCTTGCCGCTCAAGCTGTATTACATGGTCACCGCGTTCGCCCCGGATGGCGGCACCGAGCACCGGCTGATCGGCGAGGCGATCCAGGCGTTCTACAGCAACCGCGTGCTCGGGCCTTCCGTGCTGCAGGGCAACCTGCGCGCCAGCAACATCAAGGCCGGCCAGATCCAGCTCGTCCTGCTGAATCAAGATCTGGAGACCTTGCACCGCATCTGGGGCAACTTCCAGGAGGCGCTGCGGCCCTCGGCGACCTACGAGGTCGAGGGCCTCTACCTCGACGCGTTCCCCGAGCTGCCGCCCGGCGATCGGACGCGCCGCAACGTGCAGACCCGCGCGATCGACATGGTCGCCATCCCGTATCTGGTCGACGTCGCGCCGCGGGCCGCGCGCCGCGGCGACACCGTGCGGCTGTACGGCGCCAATCTCGATCTGCGGTCACCCGACGGCGCGACGAGCCTGGTGCAGATCCTGCTCGGTGGCGCGCCGGTCGCCCCGCTCGCGGCGAAGCGCACCAACCGCGCGCTCAGCATCGCCATTCCGGCCGACGCTCCCCTGGGCTCGACCACGCTGCAGGTCCAGATCGGCGAGTTCGCGAGCCGGACCGTGGACTTCGAGGTGCTGGGATGAGCGGGCTCGGCGAGTCAGCGGCGGCGATCGCCTCGCACGCGACCGGCTCGGTGGCCCGGGGCGATGCGCCGCGCGCCCCACCGACGCCGACCGAGCGGGGCGGTCACGGCGAGGCCGCACCGGCGCAAGGCGCACCGGCGTTCGGCCCGATCGAGCACCTGCTCGCGGAGCTCCGGCGCCTCGACCTGCTGCTGCTGCACGCGCTGCCCCGGCTGCGCCGCGCAACCGGCGACCCCACTCCAGTGCTGGCGATCGCCTCCGACGACGACCCGGAGACGGCGCTCGCCGCGCACGCCGCCGCCACCCGCGCATCGCTGGTCGCCGCCCAGGCGGCTGGCGTCCGGCTGCCGCTCGTCGAGCTGTGCCGCAATCTCGGGCTCGACGATCTCGCGCTCGGCGTGCTCATGCTCGCGATCGCGCCCCACGTCTCGCGCCACTACGAGGACGTGTTCGCCGGGATCCAGGGCGACGCCGCGCTCCGTGCCCCGCAGCTCGACCTCGCGCTGTCGCTGTTCGCCGGCTCGACCGCCGACCTGCTGCGGCTGCGCCCGCGCCTCACCGCCGGCCCGCTGTTCACCAGCGGCTTCGTCTGGCTGGCCGACCCACCCGACGGGTGCACCGCCGAGCCCGCGCGGCTGATCATCGCGTCGCCCCGCCTGCTTCGGTTCCTCTGCGATCACGCCGGCGCCGATCCCGGCGTCGAGGCCGTGCGTGCCCGCGAGCCGCTACCGCCGGTCACCGCCGCGCTCGCGCGCGAGCTCGCGGCCCTGCGCGGCCTGCCGGTCTCCGCGGCGCCGATCGCGGTGGTCCAGACCGAGGATGGCCTGTCGGCGCTCGCCGCCGCCGCTCAGCTCGCCGCCGATCTGGCGCTGCCCGCCGTGCTCGTCGATCTGTCGCGGCCGCACGCCGAACGCGCGCCGATCGACGCCACGCTGAAGGCGGTGTTCGACGAGGCGCGCCTGCAGGGCGCCGTGCTCGCGATCGCCGGCTACGACGACCTGGCCCCCGCCGTGCGCGACGCGGCGCTCGCCGCCACCGCGGCCCAGCTCGAGACGTTCGGCGGCGCGTTCCTCGCGATCGTCACGGCGCCGTTCGATCTGCGCCACGAGCTGCGCCATCGACCCGTGCTGACCCTGGCGGTGCCACCCCCCGACACCGACGAGCGCACCGCGCTGTGGCGGGCCCAGCTCGGCGAGCGCGCCCCCGACGCCGGCGTCGTGCTCGAGGTCGCGCGCGGCTTCCGGCTCGGCGCCGGCCAGATCCGCGACGCCGCCCGCATGGTCGCCACGCTCGACGCGGCCGCCGGCCCCCGGGCCGAGCACCTGCGGATCGCCAGCCGCGCCCAGAGCCGCCACGACCTCGGCGACCTCGCTCAGCGCGTCGCGCCGTGGGGCCGCTGGGAGGACCTGGTCATCCCCAGGTCCAGCGTCGACCGGCTCCACGAGCTGACCGACAGCCTCCACCACCGCGAGGCGGTGTTCGTCGACTGGGGCCTCGCGCGCAACGTCGCCGTGTGGCGCCGCGTCACGGCGCTGTTCGCCGGCCCACCCGGCACCGGCAAGACCCTCTCCGCCTCGCTCGTCGCGCAGGCCCTCGGCCTCGACCTGTTCCGCATCGACCTCGCGGGCGTGGTCAGCAAGTACATCGGCGAGACCGAGAAGAACCTCGACCGCGTGTTCCGCGCCGCCCACCGCAGCAACGCCATCCTGTTGTTCGACGAGGCCGACTCGCTCTTCGGCAAGCGCACCGAGGTCAAGGACGCCCACGATCGCTACGCCAACGTCGAGACCAGCTACCTGCTCCAGAAGCTCGAGTCGTTCGAGGGCCTGGCGATCCTCGCGACCAACTACCGAAAGAACATCGACCCGGCGTTTCTCCGCCGGATCGACGTCGTGGTCGACTTCCCGATGCCGGGCAAGGACGAGCGCCGCCGGCTGTGGCGCAGCCTCATCCCGGACGCGATGCCGCTCGCGCCCGACGTCGACCTCGACTTCCTCGCCGATCGCTTCGAGCTGTCCGGCGGCTCGATCCTCAACGCGGTGCGGTCCGCCGCCACCCGCGCGGCCGCCGATCGCCAGCCGGTCGGCATGGCCCCGCTCCTGCGCGGCGTCCGCGACGAGCTCCACAAGCACGGCAAGCTGATCAGCGCCCACGACCTCGGCCGGTATGCCCCGCTGCTCGACCCGGCAACCGGCGCACTGGCGAGGGATCTCTCCGTCGACCCTGCGACCGGCGCATCGGCGAGGGATCGCTCATGACCGGCAGCACCCACGCGGCTCCGATCCCGAAGCCAGCGCCGCCACAGAAGCGCCCCGACGCTGCTTCGCAAGCACCGACGCTGGGTTCCCCGGACAACCAGCGCGCGCAGGATCGCCCTGCACCCGACGCCGCCGCGGTCCGTCGACTCGTGGGCGCAGCTGACGCCGGGCAGCCGGTGCAGCCCAAGCCCATCGACGCCGGCTATGGCGACATCGTCGCGGCGGCCAGCGCCTCCAGGATCCCCCCGGCGAGCAATCCCGCTGCCGTCGCCGGAACATCGACCGGCGGTCGTGCGCCGGCCAAGCCTGGGGTGAGCTCACCGTATGGGCGGAGATGTGACGTGCCGAGTCCCGGCGTAACTCCGAGTCGCTACTCCAGGACGTCCGCGGCGCTGCTCGCGGTGATGGCTCGATCGAGCCAGCGCTCCAAGGTCGCGAGGTCGGTGCATGCTTCGACGCGCGCGTCGTCGTCCTTGCGCAGCGTGAGCTGCCGGCGCGCGAGCACGCGGCGCAGCGAGGCGCGTGTACCGGTCAGCCGACCTTCTGACCGACCTTCTGACCGACCTTCTGACCGACCCTGCGACAGCCCCTTGTCGATGAGCTGCTGCTGCATCTTGGGGTCTTGGTCCAGCAGGACCTTGAGGATGTACTGCCGCCGGGCTTCGATCTCGGGATCGTCGACCGGGCCGAACCTCTGAAGCAACTCGTCGCGTGTCGGCATCGACATCGGTAGGTACTCTAGCATGGTCAGCGCCCACTCGGGCGGCCGGCGTGGCGCCACCCATCGGCAGAAGTCATCCAGCGAGTGACCTGACCGGGCTAGCAGGAAAGGAATGAGCTCGTCGCGCAGCGGAAGGTCATTGGCCGCCACCCACAGGAAATCCTGCCGCGGTGGGTCGATCCAGTAGCAGCCCGGTGCGAAGCGCACGGGCCGGCGCAGCTCCCCCAGCCAGTGGGGCACGTGCGGGGCCAAGAGCCAGAGCGGCACCTCGCCGCGCCAGGACGGATCGACCGCGCGCTCGAACCACAGGCGACTCGCCGCTGAACTGGACGCCCGCATGGCCAGTGGCGACAGCGGCAAACGACGCCGGCGATAAAGGCGTTGCGTTCATGAAATCGGCTCGTTCTATTCCTTGGAGGAATTAGTCTTATCCGATATTACGCCATTATCGTCGCCTTTGACATGACCTATCTTCGCAACGCCAGCACCTCCCGGGGACGAACCGGGGAGGCACACCAAGGGAAGATGTTGAATTGGAAGACAAGGTCCCCGTCGTCGGTCTTCCTCGCCGAACGTGGGCAACCCGTCACGCCCGTCACGCCGATGTTCCGTGTCGGCCGTGTCGGAGAAATGGATCCTTCATGACCGTGCGACGTACCGATCTGTTCGCCGCAGCACTTCACGGCTTCCCCTCTCCGGTACCGACCCAGAACGTATCGAGCGACGAGTCGATCCCTCGCCCTCAGTCGCGCCAGCAACGTGAGGTCGAGATGCGGGTCACCGAGCTCGCCGACCAAGAGGCGAAGCGCCACGGATTCACGCGCCGTCGCTTCTTCCAGACAGCGTCGGGGATGGCCGCCTCGTTCCTCGCGATGAACCAGGTGTTCGGCTCGCTCTTCACGGTGAGCTGCGCCGAGGTGCAGACCCCGGAGCTCGCCCGAGCGCGCGCTGTCGCGCTGAGGAACCAGTTCATCTTCGACTGTCACACCCACCACCTCCACGAGCCGCTGTCCCAGGGGCTGTTCGATATCTTCCTCGGCCTCCGCCGCCACGCGCGCGAGGCGGGGTGGAACCCGGCGATCCCCGACCGGCCCGGCAAGCACGCGGATCTGCTTTACGAGAACTACGTCAAGGAGATGTTCCTCGACAGCGATACCAAGGTGGCGCTCATCAGCAGCGCGCCGGCCGACGATCAGGATAGCTATTTCCTCACGAACGCGCAGATGGAGGATGACCGCCGGCGCATCAACACCACGGCAGGCTCGCGGCGCCTGTTCTCCCACGGCATCATCGAACCCGGCCGGCCGGGTTCGCTCGACGACATCGATCGCCAGCTGTCGACGACCAAACCGGACTCCTGGAAGGGTTACACCATCGGCGACCCAACGGCTCCGATGCGCATCGGCAGGATCAGCTCGTTCGCGTGGAGGATGGATGACGAACACGTCGCCTACCCGACGTTCGAGAAGATCGCGCGATCGACCGGATCGAAGATCGTCTGTAT
>Ga0302256_10000003_pt1 | contig 36618 bp, 30 predicted proteins | sample I_Fen_E3_4_FD_194571 | JGI IMG/M metagenome (GOLD analysis project Ga0302256, IMG submission 194571) | Peat permafrost microbial communities from Stordalen Mire near Abisko, Sweden - I_Fen_E3_4 | ecosystem: Environmental > Terrestrial > Soil > Wetlands > Permafrost | place: Sweden: Abisko...
CGGTTGGCGAGGTAGCCGTACACCTGGTCGACCACGGCGTGGTCGTCGAGGTGGTCGCGGATCGCCGCGCCCATCCGCGAGGTCGGCACGACCTCGCCGGCGCTGCCGGCGGGCGCGATGTCGGCGGTGCGGAAGCCCGCCGCGATGGTCGCGGCGACCGCCTTCTCGACCGCGCGCGCCTCGGCCTCGAGATCGAGCGAGTGGCGCAGCAGCATCGCGGCGCTGAGGATCGTGCCGATCGGGTTGGCGATCCCCTGGTTGGCGATGTCGGGGGCCGAGCCGTGGATCGGCTCGTAGAGGCCGCACTTGCCGTCGCCGAGCGACGCGCTGGGACACAGGCCGAGCGAGCCGGCGAGCACCGAGGCCTCGTCGGTCAGGATGTCGCCGAACATGTTCTCGGTGACGACCACGTCGAACGAGGCGGGCGCGGTGATCAGGCGCATCGCCGCCGAGTCGACCAGCTGGTGCTCGAGCTTGACGTCGGCGTAGTTCCTGGCGACCTCGGTGGTGACCTGGCGCCACAGCCGCGAGGTCTCGATCACGTTGGCCTTGTCGATCGACGTGACGTGGCGGCGGCGGCCGCGCGCGAGCTTGAACGCGAGGTCGGCGACCCGCGAGATCTCGTGGTCGGTGTACTCGAGCGTATCGAACGCGCGGCGCTTGCCATCGACCTCGTCGCGGCCGCGCTTGCCGAAGTACAGCCCGCCGGTCAGCTCGCGGATCACCAGCACGTCGACGCCGACCAGCCGCTCGGGGCGCAGCGGCGAGCAGTCGGCGAGCTCGGCGTACGGCTTGACCGGCCGCAGGTTCGCCCACAGGCCGAGCGCCTTGCGCAGGCCGAGCAGGCCCTGCTCGGGGCGGACCTTGGCGTTCGGATCGTCCCACCTGGGTCCGCCGACGGCGCCGAGCAGGATCGCGTCGGCCTGGCGACACGCCGCGAGCGCGTCGTCGGCCAGCGCGGTGCCGCGCGCGTCGATCGAGGCGCCGCCGATCAGGTGGTCCTCGAACACGAACCGGTGGCCGAACAGCTGCGCGACCGCCTCGAGGACGCGTCGCGCTTGGTCGACGACCTCGGGGCCGATGCCATCACCAGGGAGTAGGACGATCGTGGCCTTCATGCGTGTAGCTCCGTGCGATGTGCGGCCGGCTGGGCCGCGGTTGCGATGCCGAACTCGATGCCGTCGGCGAGCGCGGTCCACGTGGCCTCGAGGATCGAGGCCGACGCGCCGACGGTGGACCACCCACGCTCTCCGTCGGTGAAATCGATGAGCACGCGGGTGACGGCGCTGGTGCCGGCGCTGCCGTCGAGGATGCGGACCTTGTAGTCGGCGAGCGCGATGTCCGCGACGCCGGGGAACGATGGCAGCAGCGCCTTGCGCAGCGCCGCGTCGAGCGCGTGGACCGGGCCGTCGCCCTCGGCCGCGGTGTGGATCACGCGGCCTGCGATCTGCAGCTTGACCGTGGCCTCGGCGGTGTGGCCGCCGGCGGCGCTGGCGGCGGCCGAGCCCGGGCTCGAGGTGAGCACGCGGTACTCGACCAGCTGGAACGGCGGGACGTAGTCGGGGGCGTGGCGGCGCAGCAAAAGCGCGACCGAGGCGTCCGCGGCCTCGAACGCGGCGCCGCGCGCCTCGCGCTGCTTGATCGCGGCGAGCGCGCCGGTCGCGGCCGATCCGGCGTCGGTCAGGCCGAGCTCGTCGGCGCGGGCGAGCAGGTTGGCACGGCCCGAGAGCTCGCTGACCACGATGCGGCACGTGTTGCCGACCAGCGCTGGATCGATGTGCTGGTAGCTCTGGGGCGCCCGGCGGATCGCCGCGACGTGGACGCCGCCCTTGTGGGCGAACGCCGAGCGGCCGACGTAGGGCATGTGCTCGTCGGGCGCCAGGTTGGCGAGCTCGGCGACCGTGCGCGCGAGATCGGGCAGCTCGGCGAGCCGGCCCGGCGGCAGCGCGGCGAGCCCGAGCTTGAGCTCGATGCCGGGCAGCACGGCGCACAGGTTGGCGTTGCCGCAGCGCTCGCCGTAGCCGTTGATCGTGCCCTGGACGTGGCGCGCGCCGGCGCGGATCGCCGACAGCGAGTTGGCGACCCCGCAGCCCGCGTCGTCGTGCGCGTGGATGCCGAGCGGGGCGGCGACGTGCTCGCGCACGATCCGCACGACGTCGTAGATCCGCCACGGCATCGTGCCGCCGTTGGTATCGCACAGGACCAGGGTCTGGGCGCCGGCGCGAGCCGCCGCTTCGAGCGTCGCGATCGCGTACGACGGATCGAGCTGGTAGCCATCGAAGAAGTGCTCGGCGTCGTAGATCACGCGGCGGCCGGCCGCGACGAGCCGCGCCACGGTCTGGCCGATCATCGCGAGGTTCTCGTCGAGCGGCGTGCGCAGGACCTCGCGCACGTGCAGGGTCGAGCTCTTGCCGAAGATCGTGCACACGGCGGTCCCGGCGTCGAGCAGCGCCTGGACCTGGGGATCGTCCTCGGTGGGGATCCCGGCGCGCCGGGTGGCGCCGAACGCCGCGAGCTGGGCGTGGCGCAGCCCCAGCTGCTGGGCCCGCGCGAACAGCTGGGCGTCTTTGGGGTTGGAGCCCGGCCAGCCCGCCTCGATCAGATCGACGCCGAGCGCGTCGAGCCTCCGCACGATGCGCAGCTTGTCCTCGAGCGACCACGAGATGCCCTCGCGCTGCGCGCCGTCGCGCAGCGTGGTGTCGTACACCGTCACGCGGTCGGTCACGGCGTCGGTCGCGCGATCCGGCACGCGGTCCGGCACCGGTTCAGCGCCGGCGCTCATACGCTTCGATCTCGGGGAGGTGCTGGAGCAGGAAGCCGAGCTCGTCGACGCCATCGAGCAGGCAGCGCCTGGCGAACGCGTCGACCGTGAACGGCGTCGCCGGCGCGCCGGGGACCCGGAGCTGCTGCGCCGCGAGGTCGATCGTGACCTCGAGCGCCGGATCGGCGGCGCGCGCCTGGGTGAGCGCCGCGTGGACCGCCGGGGGGACGACCACCGGGACGAGGCCATTCTTGAGCGCGTTGCCGCGGAAGATGTCGGCGAACGACGTCGAGATCACCGCGCGGAACCCGCCGGCGACCAGCGCCCAGGGCGCGTGCTCGCGCGACGAGCCGCACGCGAAGTTGTGGCCGGCGATCAAGATCTGCGCGCCCGCCGCGGCCGGCGTGCCGATCGGAAACCCCGGGCGCGTCCGCCAGTCGGCGAACAGCGCGTCGGCGAGCCCGGCCTTGTCGGTGCCCTTCAGGTAGCGCGCCGGGATGATCTGGTCGGTGTCGATGTCGTTGTCGAGGATCGCCACGGTGCGCGACGTCAGCTGGGTGAACCGGGGAGCGGTCATGCGAACCTCCGATCGCCGAGCGGCGCGAGGGTGCGTGGGTCGGTGACACAGCCGGTGACCGCCGCCGCGGCCGCGGTCAGCGGCGAGGCCAGGAGCGTGCGGCTGCCGCGGCCCTGGCGGCCCTCGAAGTTGCGGTTCGAGGTCGAGACCGCAAGCTGGCCAGGCGCCAGCTGGTCGCCGTTCATCGCGATGCACATCGAACAGCCCGGCTCGCGCCACTCGGCGCCGGCGTCGAGGAACACGCGATCGAGCCCCTCGGCCTCGGCGGCGGCCTTGATCGCCGCGCTGCCGGGGACCACGAGCATGCGGACGCCGGGCGCGACGTGGCGGCCAAACACGATCTGCGCCGCGGCGCGGAGGTCGCTGATCCGCGAGTTGGTACACGAGCCAACGAACACGACGTCGACCTTGGTGCCGATCAGCGAGTGGCCGGCGGCGACCTGGGTGTAGTGCAGCGCGCTCTCGAGCGCGGCCCGGACGCCCGGGTCGGTCGCCGCCGCGGGATCTGGCACCTGCTGCGAGATCCCGATGCCGTGGCCGGGGTTGGTGCCCCAGGTGATCATCGGCTCGATCTGGCTGGCGTCGATCCGCAGCTCGCGGTCGAACACCGCGCCGTCGTCGGTCACCAGCGTGCGCCACGCGTCGACCGCGCGGTCCCACGCCATGCTGCTCGGCGCGTGCGCGCGGCCCGCGAGGTAGGCGAACGTGGTGTCGTCGGGCGCGATCATCCCGGCGCGCGCGCCCGCCTCGATCGACATGTTGCAGACCGTCATCCGGCCGTCCATGTCGAGCGCGCGGATCGCCTCGCCGGCGTACTCGAGCACGTGACCGGTGGCGCCGCCGACGCCGAGCTCGGCGATCAGCGCGAGGATCAGATCCTTGGCGGTGACCCCGGCGGCCGGCCTGCCGTCGAACGTCACCCGCATCGTCTTGGGCCGGCGCTGCAGCAGGCACTGGGTCGCGAGCACGTGCTCGACCTCGCTGGTGCCGATGCCGAACGCCAGCGCGCCGAACGCGCCGTGGGTCGAGGTGTGCGAGTCGCCGCACACGATCGTCTTGCCCGGCTGGGTCAGCCCCAGCTCGGGGCCGATCACGTGGACGATGCCGTGGCCGGCCGAGCCGAGCTCGTGGAGCTTGATCCCGAACTCGGCGCAGTTGCGCTCGAGCTGGCGGACCTGGGCGCGCGCCTGATCGTCGGCGATCGCGAGGCCGCCCGGCCGGGTCGGCGTCGAGTGATCCATGGTCGCGACCGTTTTGTCCGGGCGCCGGACGCGCAGCCCGCGCTCGCGCAGCCCGGAGAACGCCTGGGGCGAGGTCACCTCGTGGACCAGGTGGAGGTCGACGTAGAGCACGGTGGGCGCGCCGTCGGGCTGGGCGACCACGTGGGCGTCCCAGATCTTGTCGAACAGCGTGCGCGGCCTGGCGGCGCTCGTCCCGCGGGCCTGGGGATCGCGGGCGTCCCCGGCGCTCGCTCGGTTGGCGTCGGTCATAGCGGCAGCTCCCGGGGCGCGCGCGCCGGCGGCGGCACCGCGGTCGTGACCGCGGCGTCGTCGAGCACGCGGTTGAGCGCCGCCAGGTACGCCTTGGCGCTCGCGACCACGATGTCGGTGTCGGCGCCGTGGCCGTGGATCACGCGGGGCCGGCCCTCGGCCTGCGCGCTGGTCGACCGGCGCGACGCGGCGTCGGTCGCGCGCACCCGGACGCTGACCTCGCCGAGCGCGTCGATGCCCTCGGTGACCGAGTGGACCTGGTACTCGAGCAGCACGACGCCCGCGCCGATGATGCCATCGATCGCCTTGAACGCGGCGTCGACCGGGCCGGTGCCGATCGCGGCCTGGACGGCGAGCCGGCCATCGGGGCCGCGCAGCCGGACCGTGGCGGTCGGCATGCCGGTGGTGCCGCAGCCGACCTGGAGCCCGTCGAGCGTGAAGTGCGGCTTGGCGTCGCCGCGCTCGTCGGAGACCAGCGCGAGCAGATCGGCCTCGCCGATGTGCTTCTTGCGATCGGCCAGCGCCTTGAACCGCTCGAACGCGCGGTCGAGCGCCTCGCCCTCGAGCGGGAACCCGAGCGCGCCGAGCTGATCGCCGAACGCGTGGCGCCCCGAGTGCTTGCCGAGCACCAGGCGGGTGCCGACCGCGCCGACCGCCTCGGGCCGCATGATCTCGTAGGTCGCCTGGTTCTTCATCATGCCGTCCTGGTGGATGCCGGACTCGTGGGCGAACGCGTTCGCGCCGACGATCGCCTTGTTGGGCGGCACCAGGAAGCCGGTACACGTCGAGACCAGCTTCGAGACCCGGGTCAGCTGGGTGGTGTCGACGCCGGTATCGAGCTGGAGCAGCGGGCGCCGCGTGCGCAGCGCCATCACGACCTCCTCGAGCGAGCAGTTCCCGGCGCGCTCGCCGATGCCGTTGACCGCGACCTCGGCCTGGCGGGCCCCGGCGCGCAGGCCGGCGAGCGTGTTGGCCACCGCGAGCCCGAGGTCGTCGTGACAGTGCACCGAGAGGACGACACGATCGACGCCCGGGACGTTGCCGCGGATCCCGGCGATCAGCGCGCCGAACTCATCGGGCATCGTGTAGCCGACGGTGTCGGGGATGTTGAGCGTGGTCGCGCCCGCGGCGATCGCGATCTCGAGCACCTCGTAGAGGAACGCGGGGTCGCTGCGGCCGGCGTCCTCCGGCGAGAACTCGACGTCCTCGCAGTACGACCGGGCGTGGCTCACCATCTCGGCGACGCGCGCCTTGACGTCGGCGCGGGTCATCCGCAGCTTGTGCTCGAGGTGGAGGTCGCTGGTCGCGAGGAACGTGTGGATCCGCGGGCGCAGCGCCGCCTTGACGCCTTGCCACGCGCGATCGATGTCGAGCTTGGTCGCGCGCGCGAGGCCCGCGATGATCGGGGCCTGGCGCTGCCCGCCGCTGCTGCCGCCAACCTCGGGCGGCGTGCGGCCGACCTCGCGGGCGATCGTCGCGACCGCCTCGAGATCATCGGGCGACGCCGCCGGGAACCCGGCCTCGATCACGTCGACGCCGAGCCGCGCGAGCGCGCGGGCGACCTCGAGCTTCTCGCGCGACGTCATCGTGGCGCCCGGCGCCTGCTCGCCATCGCGCAGCGTGGTGTCGAAGATTCGAACGTAATTGCCTTCTACGACTACATCGCTCGTCATGGCGCTCACTCTCCTGGCTTCACGGTGACCGGGTCGAGGAACGGCATCATCGAGCGCAACCGCGCGCCGACGGCCTCGAGCGGCTGGTCCTGCTCGGCGCGGCGGCGCGCCTTGAAGTTGGGCGCGCCGCTGGCGACCTCGGCGATCCACGCCTTGGCGAACGTGCCGTTCTTGATGTCGGCGAGCAGCTTCTGCATCACCGCCTTGGCCTCGGCGCCGATCACCTTGTCGCCCGCGGTGTAGTCGCCCCACTCGGCGGTGTCCGACACCGAGTAGCGCATGTAGTTGAGGCCGCCGCGGTACATGAGATCGACGATCAGCTTGAGCTCGTGCAGGCACTCGAAGTACGCGATCTCGGGCTGGTAGCCGGCGGCGGTGAGGGTCTCGAACCCGGCCTTGACCAGCGCCGAGACGCCACCGCACAACACGGCCTGCTCGCCGAACAGATCGGTCTCGGTCTCCTCGCCGAACGTGGTCTCGAGCACGCCGGCGCGGGTGCAGCCGAGCGCCGCCGCGTACGACAGCGCGAGCGCGTGGGCGGCCTTGGACGACGCCGGGTGCACGGCGACCAGCGCGGGGGTGCCGCCGCCCTCCTTGAAGGTCTCGCGGACGCGGTGGCCCGGGGCCTTGGGCGCGATCAGCGCGACGTCGACGCCCTTGGGCGGGACGATCGTCTCGTAGTGGATGTTGAAGCCGTGGGCGAACAGCAGGGTCTTGCCGCTGCCCTCGGTGAAGTGCGGCGCGATGCTCTCGTGCCAGATCGCGGCCTGCGCGGTATCCGGCGCGACCAGCATCAGGACGTCGCACCACGCGGCGACTTCGCTCGCGGAGCCGACGGTGAGCCCGGCCGCCTGGGCGACCGACGCGCGCTTGGAGTTCGGCGCCAGGCCGACGCGGACCTCGACGCCGGAGTCGCGCAGGTTCAGCGCGTGCGCGTGGCCCTGCGAGCCGTAGCCGATGACGGCCACCTTCTTGTGCTGGATCAAGCCGAGATCGGCGTCGCGGTCGTAGAAGATTCGGGCCATGGCTGTTGCTCCTGTGGGGCGTTCTGGGGCGAGGTTTCTGCGTGGGTGTGGGGAATCGGGTTGCGCTCGCCGCGGGCCATCGCGACCACGCCGGTGCGCACCATCTCGACGATGCCCTCGGCGCGCAGCACGCCGACGAGGTCGTCGATCCGGTCGGGCGCCGAGGTCAGCTCGACGGTGAGCATGTCGGCGGTCATGTCGACGATCCGCGCGCCGAACACCTCGCAGACCTGCAGCACGCGGGGCCGGGTCTCGGTGCTGGCGCGGACCTTGATCAGCGCGAGCTCGCGCGAGGTGAGCGGGGCAAACGTGACGTCCTCGACCAGCAGGACGTTGACCAGCTTGTAGAGGTTGGCCTCGATCCGGCGGGCGGTATCGTCGTCGGCGTCGATCACGACGGTGAGCCGCGACACCCCGGGCTCGGCCGTGCGGCCGACGGTCAGCGACGTGATGTTGTAGCCGCGGCGGCGGACCAGCGAGGTGATCCGGTTGAGCACGCCGGGCTTGTCCTCGACGTGCGCGATGATCGTGTGGGTCTTCACGGTGGACGGCGAGCTGGTCATGGATCCTCCGCGGTCTCGACGAGCGGGCTCGGGGGCGGGGGGCGGCGGATCATCTCGGCGAGGTCGGCGCCGCTCGGCACCATCGGGTAGACCGAGTCCTCCTGCTCGACGCGGAAGTCGATCACCACCGTGCCGGCGGTCTGTTGCGCCGCGCGCACCGTGGCCTCGACCTCGGCGCGCCGGGTCACCCGCATGCCGGTCAGGCCGTGGGCCTCGGCGAGCTTGACGAAGTCAGGCGACCGCATCGGCGTCGCGGCGTAGCGCCCGCCGTAGAAGAACTGCTGCCACTGACGGACCATGCCGAGATAGCCATTGTTGATGATGGCGATGTTGACCTTGACGCCCTCCTGGGCGGCGGTCGACAGCTCGCACGCCGTCATCTGGAACCCGCCATCGCCGGCGATCACCCAGACCTCGTCATCGGGACAGGCGAACCGCGCGCCGATCGCGGCGGGCAGGGCGAACCCCATCGTGCCCAGGCCCCCGGAGGTCACGAGCTTGCGCGGGTGATCGTGCTTGTAGTACTGGGCCTCCCACATCTGGTGCTGGCCGACGTCGGTGACGACCAGCGCGTGGCCGCCGGTCAGCCGCCACAGATCGTGGATCACGTGCGCCGCGTAGAGCCGGCCCTCGTCGGGCAGACCGACGATGTCGCGCACCGCGCCGTCGCCCTTCATCTGCGCGATCCGCGCGGCCCACGGCTCGCGGCGGCGCGCGGCGACCCGCGGGGTCAGCGCGGTGAGCACGCGGCCGACGTCGTCGATCAGCGCGACGTCGACCTTGACGTTCTTGTTGATCTCGCTGCGATCGATCTCGACGTGGATCTTGCGCGCGCGGGGCGCGTAGCTCGCGAGCTTGCCGGTGACGCGGTCATCGAACCGCATGCCGAGCGCGATCAGGAGATCGGCCTCCTGGATCGCGTGGTTGACCCACGACTCGCCGTGCATGCCCATCATGCCGAGCGCGAGCGGGTGGCTCGCCGGGAAGCCGCCGAGGCCGAGCAGCGTCGAGGCCACCGGCACGTGGGTCTTCTCGACGAACGCGCGCAGCAGCTCGCCGGCCTCCGCCTTGATGATGCCGTAGCCGGCGAGCACGAGCGGGCGCTCGGCGTGGTCGATGAGGTACGCGGCCTCGCCGAGCAGATCGTCGGTGGCGTGCGGCGACGGCCGGTAGCCGGGCAGCCGGGGCGTGCCCGACGGCGCGCTCCAGGTGCCCATCGCCTGCTGCGCGTCCTTGCAGATATCGACCAGCACCGGGCCGGGGCGCCCGCTGCGCGCGAGGAAGAACGCCTCGCGGATCGTCGGCGCGATCTCGTCGACCGTGGTGCACAGGTAGTTGTGCTTGGTGATCGGCAGGGTCACGCCGGTCACGTCGGTCTCCTGGAAGCCGTCGGTGCCGAGCAGCGCCGACGACACCTGGCCGGTGATGAACACCACCGGCACCGAGTCCATCATCGCCGTGGCGATCCCGGTGACCAGGTTGGTTGCGCCCGGGCCGCTGGTCGCGAGCGCGACGCCGACCCTGCCCGACGCCCGGGCGTAGCCATCGGCCATGTGCGCGGCGCCTTGCTCGTGGCGCACCAGCACGTGGCGGATGCGATCGTTGTACTTGAGCATCGCGTCGTAGATCGGCATGACCGCCCCGCCCGGATAGCCAAACACCACCTCGACGTTCTCGGCGACCAGCGCCTCCCACAGGATCTCGGCGCCGGTCAACGGCCTGGGGCTGGGACTACTACTATCTCCGGGGTTACTCATGGGACCTCCACGCCGTCACGTCCGAGGTGATCGCGCCTTCCGAGGCGCTCGAGACCGACGCCGCGTACTTGCGCATCACGCCGATCAACGTGCGCGGCGGGCGCGGGGCGCGGGTGCGCGCCGAGAGATCGGCCAGGACATCGAGCCGCCGCCTGGCGACGTCGATCCGGATCGGGTCGCCATCGCGGACCAGGCCGATCGGTCCGCCTTCGGCGGCCTCGGGACAGATGTGCCCCACCATGAAGCCGTGGGTCGCGCCGCTGAACCGGCCATCGGTGATGAGCGCGACGTCGTCGGACAGCCCGGCGCCGACGATCGCGCCGGTCACCGCGAGCATCTCGCGCATGCCCGGGCCGCCGCGCGGCCCCTCGTTGCGGATCACCACGACGTCGCCGGCCACGATCGCGCCGCTCGACACCGCGGCCATCGCGGCCTCCTCGGTATCGAACACGCGCGCCGGGCCTTCGTGGAGCTCGCGGTCGTGGCCGGCGAGCTTGACGACGCAGCCCTCGGGCGCGAGCGAGCCGCGCAGGATGGCGAACCCGCCGCGCGACTTGACCGGCGCGCCGGCCGGGCGGATCACGTCCTGTCCGGGCTTGTCGCGGGCGGCCTGGGCCTCGACGGCAAGCGACTTGCCGCTGACCGTCGGCGCGTCCTCGAGCAGCTTCATCTCGAGCATCCGGCGGACCAGCAGCGCGACGCCACCGGCCGCGTGCATATCGACCGCGTTGTAGCGCCCGCCCGGCTTGAGATCGGCGATCACCGGCGTGCGGGCCGAGATCGCGTCGAACTCGTCGATCGACAGCGGCACGCCCGCCTCGCGGGCGATCGCGAGCAGGTGGAGGACCGCGTTGGTCGATCCGGCGGTCGCCGCCACCGAGGCGATCGCGTTGCGCAGCGAGGTCGGGGTCATGAACCGCCGCGCGTTGGCGCCGCTCCGCACCAGGTCCATGATCATCGCGCCGGCGTCGTGCGCGGTCTTCGCCTTCTCGGCCGCGGTGGCCGGGACCTCGCCGGCGCCGATCGCGGCGATGCCCATCACGGCGAGCGCGGTGGCCATCGAGTTGGCGGTGAACTGGCCGCCGCACGCGCCGGCGCCGGGACACGCCTTGTCCTCGAGCAGGCGCAGGTCGCTATCGGTCATCTGGCCGCGCGCGTGGGCGCCGACCGCCTCGAACACGTCGAGGATCGTGACGTCCTTGTCGTGGAACCGGCCGGGCTGGATCGGCCCGCCGTAGAACACCAGCCCCGGAATATCGAGCCGGGCCAGCGCCATCGCCGCGGCCGGCAGCGTCTTGTCACAGCCGACCAGCGCGACGATGCCATCGACCAGATGGCCGAACGCGACCAGCTCCATCGAATCGGCGATCACCTCGCGCGAGACCAGCGACGCGCGCATGCCCTCGGTCCCCATCGTGACACCATCGGACACCGCGATCGTGGTGAACTCGATCGGCGTGCCACCGGCGGCGCGGACGCCGCGCTTGACCTCCTCGGCGAGCGCGCGGAGGTGCATGTTGCACGGCATCACGTCGGTGTGGGTCCCCACGACCGCTACCAGGGGACGCTCGAGATCCGCGTCGGTCAGACCGGTCGCCTTGAGCATCGCCCGCGCGGGCGCCCGACTCGGACCCTTCTTCAGTTGATCGCTTCTCATGGCTTGGGCTTCTTGGTTCCTGGTGGAAAACAAAAAGCCCCGCATCCCTGGGTGGGGTGCGGGGCCTTTGGTGGTGAACTTTGGTTAGTTCAGACTGGCGACCCGCACCCGGGGAGAATCAGCAGCAGGCCAATCATGACCAGTAGGCCCTGCAGCCCCAGTAGGCGCAGTCCGACTACAAACGAACCCAGCGATACCGTCGCAGACACGCCACGCGGCGCGGTCTCGAGCGAAAGGTTCGCAGCAGCTTGCATCGCCCGCACAGGCTACGGGGCGCACCGCACCGGGTCAAGAAGTTTCGGCGTGAGATCCAAATGAAGTCGTGGCGAAGGTCAGGCGTGACCTGGCGAACATCAGCCAAGCCAGCCCGACCGTCGCGGCGGCCGCTACTTGTTCACTTCGGTCCGGATCAGAACGGGGGTCGCCCAGCCGGTGGCGGGGCAATCGGTCGTCGCCCGCACCGCCACACATGCCGGCACGTCCGGCTCTTGCAGAGAGGTCAGCACGCGCGCCTTGTGGATGCAGGTCGCTCCGTCCGGCGTCCAGTTCGACTCGAGCGACCAGCTCTGGGTGTCGAGCTGCTTGCCGAGCTTGTCGTAGATGTTGATCTGCGTGCCGGTGATCGTGTGGCTCTCGCCGTCGCCGCAGTAGTCGGCGCGGATCGCGCGGATGCAGGCCGCGTGATAGCTGTCGATCAGGGTGTCGCCCTTGTAGCCGAGCTCGACGCACTTCGCGAAGGTCGCGCCGCGGCAGCCGAGCGAGAACATGTTGGCGTCCCACTGGTGGCGGATCGTCCCGAGGTTCCACGTCCCGGGGAACGCGATCGCCTCGTTGGTGGTGGTCGTGCACAGCGGCTGCCAGCCGGACGCCGTCGGGTACGAGATCGAGTAGGTGCGGACGTCGGCGTTGGGCGCCGGCAGCACCTGGGTCGCGTCGATCCGCAGCGCGAGCGTGCTGCCGTCGGTCAGCTGCGCGGTCAGCTGGGCGCCGACCCAGCCGGCGCCATCGATCCGGCCGCCGGTCGCGTCGACGCCCCGCAGCTGCGTCCCGCTCACCGAGACGCCGTTGACGCTGATGCCGTTGACGCTGATGCCGTTGACGCTGATCCCGTTGACGCTGATGCCGTTGGTCGTCGTGCCGTTGACGCTGATGCCGTTGACGCTGATGCCGTTGACGCTGATGCCGTTGGCCGCGAGCACCTCCGCGGAGGTCTCGCCGAGCTGGTCGGGTGGGGCGGTCGATACGCAGCCGGCCGCTGCGACGACCAGGCACGCTGCCTGGCACAAAATCCAATCATGGGGGTTCTTCATCATTCTCCGGTTCGGCATCATTCGGCGGATATGATGGACGTACCGCGCCTCGCCATGAGGTACGCGCAGCGTACGCGCGGGGTCCGCGCCGCGTTCACGACTCAGAACATCTGGAATCTTCGCTCAGAAGATCTGGTATCGTCCGTGGCGACGCATCAGTCGGTTTCGTTCGAGGAGACTCGCACGGAGCTCAGGCCAGCTTGCGGTACAGCGTGCGCCGATCGATGCCGAGGATGCGCGCCGCGCGCGACACGTTGCCGCCGTTGGCGTCGAGCACGCGGCGGATGTAGCCGCGCTCGACCTCGTCGAGCGGGAGCTGGCGGGCGGCCGCGCTGGCGAGCAGATCGCCGGTCGGGTCGGTCGGGACGCGGGTCTCGAGATCCTGGACGTCCTCGAGGACGATCGTATCGTGATCGGTGAGCGCGACCGCGCGCTCGACGACGTTGGCCAGCTCGCGCACGTTGCCCGGCCAGTCGTGGCGGACCAGCCAGCGCATGGCGTCGTCGGTGATGCCCAGGGGGCCGGCGCCGCCGCGCGAGGCGCGGGCGAGCAGCGCGTTGACCAGCTCGGGGATATCGCCGGTGCGCTGGCGCAGCGGCGGCATCTCGATCCGGATCACGTTGAGCCGCAAGAACAGGTCGAGCCGGAACGCGTTGGCGGCGACCGCGTCGTCGATCGCGCGGTGGGTCGCGGCGATCACGCGGGCGTCGATCGCCGGCTCGCCGCCGTCGATCGGCCGGACCGGCGACGCCTCGAGGACCTGGAGCAGCCGGTGCTGGACGTCCTGCGGCATCCCGGCGATCTCGTCGAGGAAGATCGTCCCGCCGGCGGCCTCGGCGACCAGGCCGTCGCGCGGTTCGCGGGCGTCGCTGAACGTGCCGCGGCGCACCCCGAACAGCTCGGCCTCGACCAGGCCGCTCGGCAGCGCCGCGCAGTTGACGTGGACGAACGGTCCGGCGGCGCGCGCGCCGTGCTCGTGGATCCAGCGCGCGAGCGCGCCCTTGCCGCTGCCGGTCTCGCCGGTGATGAGCACGCTCGCCAGCGAGCGCGCGGCGCGGCGCGCGACGTCGAGCACCTTCTGCATCGCCGGGCTGCCCGCGACCAGGTTGCCGCGATCGTGGCCGAGCTCCTTGCGCAGCCGGACGATCTCGCGCCGCATCGTGCGCTCGCGCAGCGCGCGCTCGATCGCGAACAACAGCGCCGGGATCTTGAACGGCTTGGTCACGAAGTCGCACGCGCCGGCGCGCACCGCCTGGACCGCGAGCTCGATGCTGCCGAACGCCGTGATCAAGAGGACGAGCTGACCGGGTCTGCGCTCGAGCAGCTCGGCGAGCAGCTCGGTGCCGCGCAGCTCGGGCATCTCGACGTCGGTGATCACGATGTCGAACTCGCCGCTGGCGGCGCGCTCGAGGCCGGCGCGCGCGGAGGTCTCGCCGGCGGCGGCGTGGTGCGCGCCGAGCTCCTCGACCAGGAACTCGACGACCGCCGGATCGTCATCGATCACCAGGAGCTTCGCGGGGTCCGCCACCGATCCGCGAGTCTACCTCGCCGGACGCGGGCCGGCGCGGCGGAAAGCTCACGATGAACTCGGCGCCGTGCTCGGAGCTCACGGTGATCGTGCCGTCGTGCTCGGCGACGATCGCGCGGACGACGGCGAGTCCGAGGCCCGTGCCGCCCTCGGAGGCGCGCGTGGTGAAGAACGGCTCGAACAGCCGGGCGGCCATCTCGGGCGGGATGCCGGGGCCGGTGTCGCGGACGATCAGCCGCACCGCCTGGGGCTGGCCCGCGGCGTCGACGGTGGTCTCGACCCGCACGCGGATCCGCCCACCCGCGGGCGTCGCCGCCAGCGCGTTCTTGACCAGGTTCAGGACGATCTGCTGGAGCTGATCTTCGTCGGCGTCGATCAGGTGGGGGCTGGCGTCGAACGAGGTGTCGAGCGCGACGCCGCGGCGGCGGGCCTCGCCGTCGAGCAGCTCGAGCACGGACTTGACCGGTCGGGCCAGATCGCGCGGCGCGATCACGGCGGGCCGGCGCCGGCCGAACGACAGCAGCTGCTCGACGATCCGGGTGATCCGCGCCGTCTGCTCGACCAGGATCTCGGCCTGGCGTCGGGTCTCGGCGTCGGGGCTGCGCGCCAGCAACGCGGCGGCGCGGCCCGACAGCACCTGGAGCGGCGAGCCGATCTCGTGGGCGAGCCCGGCCGACAGCTGACCTATCGTGATCACCTTGTCGATGCCCTGCAGGCCGCGCTCGAGCCGCAGCCGCGCCTCGGTCTCCTGCTCGATCTGGTGCCGGGCGTCGCCGAGCGCGCCGACCATGGCGTTGAACTCGTCGACCAGCGCGCCGATCTCGTCGTGCCGGATCAGCGGCACGCGCGACTTGAAGTCGCCGTCGCGGATGTGCGCGATGCCGTCGACCAGCGTGGCGAGCGGCCGGGTGATGTAGGCGGCGCCGAGCAGGATGCCGCTGATCATCGTGACCGCGACGAACGCGACGACCACGGCGATCAGGCGCCACCGCGTGCGCAGCAGATCGGCGTTGAGGTCGTCGATCGTGCGCACGACGACGATCGCGCCGATCACCTGGCCGCCGTCGCTGGTCAGCGGCGCGGCGTAGACCAGGTGCTGATCGCCGAGCTCGACGGTCTCGCGCGCGGTGGTCGTGGCGCGCCGCGCGAGGCTCTCGATCGCGGCGCTGATCGCCTCGCCCTTGGAGCGCGCGATCTCGTGCGCGTCGACGTCATGGACGTGGACGAAGATCCGCGGCTCGAGCGACTCGAGCGCGTGGAGCGTGTCGTCGATATCCGCGCGATGGCGGTCGCGCAGCGCGTTGCCGAGCGAGGTCGACAGCGAGCGGCCGAGCGTGAGGATCTCGCGCTCGGTGGCGTTGTGCAGATCGTCGACCTCCCAGCCGTAGGCAAACACCGCGTAGCCGCCGAACAGCAGCAGCCCGAGCAGCGTGAGCGCGATCGTGAAGCGGAGTCGAATCGACATGCGGGCACAAAGCCGCCATCAGGCGAGGCGGGATGCTGGGCGGGCCTCGCGTGGACGGACGTGGACGGTCACGTGGGGCATCCTGGCACGAGTCCCCGGTGAGGTGCGCCCACGCAGCCGGCGCGGTACGATCAGCCCATGGCGATCTGTCGCGAGTGCAACGATGACGTGACCAAGCTCGTGTCGGTCAAGGTCGACGGCAAGCCCCGCAAGCTCTGCCCGGACTGCGCCGATCGGTTGCGCGAGGCAGGCGAGGTCGCCGAGGCGAGCGAAGGCGTGATCCAGGGCATGATGGGTTACAAGGGCCGTCGCTGACCAGGCTGCGCGGCGTTTTGTGCCGCTGCCCCGCTCGCGGTACACTGCCCGGGTGCAAGCGAGCGCGTTCGACGAGCTGACGTTCTACCGCGCTGTCGCCGGCAGTTTCAGCGGCTCGGCGAACACGTGAGCGTCGCGATTCCATGCATCGACGATCTGATCCTGACCAAGCGGTTCGGGGCTCGACCTCGCGACGCGGATGACATCCGGTGGCTCGAACGACTGCGAGCGCCGCCGTGACGCCAGGCCCTCGCTTCACCGCCGCCCAGCGCGCGGAGATCGACGCGTGGGAGAATACTCCGCTGTCGCCGGAGGAGTTCGAGGCCCGCGTCCGCGCGCCGTGGACCGACCGCGAGCGTGAGGACTTCGATGACCTGGTCCGGTGGTTCCGGGCGCGCTAACCGACGGCAGGCCAGCGGTTTCGCGCGATCCGGAGACGGGTCGTGGCGCTGCGACAGCGCTCCGGCGGCGAGCCCTGAGCGGCGCCGCCCGCAGCTAGGGATGCTGCATGTGCGGCGCGACGCGGCAGTGATTGCGGCTGCCGCAGATCGCCTCGGCGTCGCAGCTCGGGTCGTGGCTGATGACCTGCGCGCACATCTGATCGGCGCAGCGCTGCTCGTGCGTGCGCTCGAACGCGGCGACCGCGTCCTTGCGGATGGCGAGCTTGCGGCCGCCGGCGTTGCAGCCGCAGCACGCGTCGACCAGCTCGCAGTCGTCCGCCGCGCTGCAGCGATCGGGCAGCTCGGCGAGATCGGCGCGCTCCGTCGACGAGCCCGATCCGGTGGCCGGCGGCGGTGGTGGCGGCGCGGCGCCGCAGCCGAGCGCTGCGACCAGGAGCCCCGCGAGCACCCGCCGGGTCATCGCCGAAACACGGAGGCGCCGGCGAACCGCGCCTGGTCGCCCAGCTGATCGCTGATCCGCAGCAGCTGGTTGTACTTGGCGATCCGGTCCGAGCGCGACGCCGAGCCGGTCTTGATCTGGCCCGCGTTGGTCGCGACGGCGAGGTCGGCGATGAACGCGTCCTCGCTCTCGCCCGAGCGGTGCGAGATGATCGCGGTGTAGCGCGCGTGCTGCGCCATCCGCACGGCGTCGAGGGTCTCGCTGAGGCTGCCGACCTGGTTGACCTTGACGAGGATCGAGTTGGCGATCCCGTCCTTGATGCCGCGCGCCAGCCGCGCGGTCTGGGTGACGAACAGATCGTCGCCGACGATCTGGACCTTGCCGCCGAGCTTGTCGGTCAGGGTCTTCCAGCCGGCCCAGTCGTCCTCCGCGAGGCCGTCCTCGATCGACACCAGCGGGTACTTCGCGGCCCAGCCGGCGTAGAGCTCGGTCATCTCGGCCGCGCTGCGGTGCTTGCCTTCGTAGTCGTAGACCTGCTTGGCCTTGTCGAAGAACTCCGAGGCGGCGCAGTCGAGCGCGACGAAGATCTGCTCGCCGGCCTTGTAACCGGCCTTGCCGATCGCCTCGAGGATGAGGCTGAGCGCCTCGTCGGCGTTATCGAGGCTCGGCGCGAAGCCGCCCTCGTCGCCGACGTTGGTCGCCTTGCCGCGCGCCGACAGCAGCTTCTTCAGGTGATGGAACGTCTCGACGCCGGCGCGCAGCGCGTCTTCGAACTGGTCGAAGCCGGCGGGCGCGATCATGAACTCCTGGATATCGAGGTTGTTGTCGGCGTGCGCGCCGCCATTGATGATGTTCATCAGCGGCACCGGCAGGGTCACCGCGCCGACCCCGCCGAGGTAGCGGTAGAGCGGCAGCTCGTGGGCGAGCGCCGCGGCGCGCGCCGTGGCCATCGAGACCGCGAGGATTGCGTTCGCGCCGAGGTTGCTCTTGAGCGGCGTGCCGTCGAGCGCGATCAGCGCCGCGTCGACCGCGCTCTGGTCGGTCGCGTCCATGCCGATCAGGGTCGGCGCGATGACATCGCGGACATGGTCGACAGCTTTCTGGACGCCCTTGCCGAGGTAGCGCGCGGCGTCGCCGTCGCGTAGCTCGAGCGCTTCGTGTTCGCCCGTCGAGGCGCCCGAAGGGACGATCGCCCGGCCGAGCGCGCCGCCATCGAGGCCGACCTCCGCTTCAACCGTGGGATTGCCACGAGAATCCAGAACTTCGCGAGCGTGGAGCCAGACGATCTCCGTCATGCCGGGGAGACTACGCCAAGCGCGCCGCGGAGGACAGTCGCAGGCCCGCCGATCGCGCCGCCGATCGCGTGATCCACAGGCCTCGTGGACGCGATCCGCGCGGCAGGCGTGGCCGCACGGTTGCAGAGCGCGGCAGGGACGGGCGACCATGAGGCCAGGGAGACCGGTAGACGATGACGCGAACGATCGGAATTGCGCTGCTCGGCCTCGGCAACGTCGGCGGCGGTGTGGTCAAGTTGCTCGAGGCCAACGCCGCGGCGATCGCGGCGCGGCTGGGGGCCCGGCTCGAGGTCCGCGCGATCGCCGTGCGCGACGTCGCCAAGGCGCAGCGCGTGGTCGAGGTCGATCGCGGCCTCCTGTCCGCCGACGTCGACGGCACGGTCGCGCGCCCCGACGTCGACATCGTGTGCGAGCTGATCGGCGGCACCACGCTCGCCAGGCGCGCGACGCTCGCCGCGATCGCCGCCGGCAAGCACGTGGTGACCGCCAACAAGGCGCTGCTCGCCGAGCACGGCGCCGAGATCTTCAGCGCCGCCGAGCGCGCCGGGGTCGACGTCTATTACGAGGCGGCGGTCTGCGGCGGCGTCCCGGTGATCCGCGTGCTGCGCGAGGGCCTGGCCTCGGATCGGGTCGAGGCGCTGCACGGCATCGTCAACGGCACCTCCAACTATATCCTGACCACGATGGCCGCGACCCGCCGGCCGTTCGCCGATATCCTGCGCGACGCCCAGGCGCTGGGCTACGCCGAGGCCGATCCGACGCTCGATATCGGCGGGGGCGACGCCGCGCACAAGCTCGCGATCCTCGTCAACCTGTGCTTCGGCACGATCGTCGACGTCGCCGCGATCCCGACCGATGGCATCGAGATCGTCGAGCCGATCGATCTCGACTACGCCGATATGTGGGGCTACGTGATCAAGCCCCTGGTGATCGCGCGCGCCCACGGCGACCCGGCGACCGGCCCGATCGAGGCCCGCGTCCACCCGGCGCTCGTGCCGGCGAGCTGGCTCCTGGCCGACGTCGGCGGGGCCAAGAACGCGCTCTACGTCCAGAGCTACGCGTTGGGGCCTTCGCTGTACTACGGCGCGGGCGCCGGCATGCTGCCGACCGCGATGTCGGTGGTCTCGGACATGATCGAGATCGGCCGCAACATCTTCGCCCGGGTCGCCGGTGCGCCGCGCCCGACCCGGCCGCGCCCGGCCCAGCCGCGCCCGCTCCAGTCGATCGCCGAGATCCGCACCCGCTACTACCTGCGGTTCGGCGTCCACGACCGGCCCGGTGTGCTCGGTCAGCTGATGACGATCCTGGGCGCCCACCGGATCTCCATCGCTCAGGTGGTGTAGGACAGCCGCGGCACCCGCGGCGAGCCGGTGTGGGTCGTCGTGCTGACCCACGAGGCCCTCGAGCACGACATGCGCGCCGCGCTCGCCGAGATCGACGCGCTCGAGGTCGTACGCCGGCCGGCGCGGCTGATCCGGATCGCGGGGGACGCCGACGCCACCGGCGGTGGCGGGTGATGCGCCACGAGATCCGCGTGATCTTCGGCGACACCGACCAGATGGGCGTCGTCTACTACGCCAATTACCTGCGCTACTTCGAGGCCGCGCGCGCGGCATACTGGCGGTCGCTCGGCCGCTCCTACAAGGATCTCGAGGCCTGGGGCGTGGCGCTGCCGGTCGTGGAGGCGCGCTGCTTCTATCGGCGATCGGCGCACTACGAAGATCTGCTGAACGTCCAGGTCTCGGTGACCGAGCTGCGCTCAGCCTCGCTGCGGTTCGGCTACCGGATCGTGCGCGGCGACGAGCTCATCGCCGACGGCAACACCCGCCACGCGGTGGTCGGCAGCGACGGCCGCCCGCGGATGTTGCCGGAGGCGCTGCGCGCGTCGATCCCGCCGATCGCGCCGTGATCCGAGCCACGCGGCGCGCCGGGGCTGCGCGCGACCGGCCGTCGTGCCGGTCCGGTCACGCGTCGATGCGTGAGGCTGACGCAAGGCGTCGGGATGCATTGATCGGCGGCGCGGCACGGCGGTACACCTGCGAGATGCAAGACCGCAACCTGGCGCTCGAAGTCGTCCGCATCACCGAGGCTGCGGCGCTCGCGTCCGCTCGCCTGATGGGCCGCGGTGACCGCAAGCTCGCCGATCACGTCGCGGTGGAAGCCATGCGCGTCGCGTTCGACGCGATGGACATCCGCGGCACCGTGGTGATCGGCGAGGGCGAGCGAGACGAGGCGCCGATGCTGTTCATCGGCGAGCGGGTCGGCGCCGGCTGGCGCGCCGGCGCGAGCGACTCGCCCAAGGTCGACATCGCGGTCGATCCGCTCGAGGGCACCAACCTGTGCGCGACCGGCGCGCCCGACGCGATCAGCGTGATCGCGATCGCCGACGACGGCCAGTTCCTCAACGCGCCCGATACCTACATGCAGAAGATCGCGGTCGGCCCCGAGGCGCGCCACGTGATCGACCTGCGCGAATCGGCGACCTGGAACCTCGAGCGGATCGCCAAGGCCAAGGGCAAGAAGATCCAGGACTGCACCGCGGTGATCCTCGATCGCGATCGCCACAGCGAGCTGATCGGCGAGGTCCGCCAGGCCGGCGCGCGGATCCGCCTGATCGGCGACGGCGACGTCTCGGGTGCGGTGATGACCGCCAACCCGGACTCCGGCATCGACGTGCTGTTCGGCACCGGCGGCGCCCCCGAGGGCGTGATCGCGGCGGCGGCGCTCAAGTGCGTCGGCGGCGAGCTCCAGGGTCGCCTGCGGTTCCGCAGCGACGACGAGCGCGCCCGCGCGGTGCGGATGGGCGTCAAGGGCGAGGACACGATCTACTCGACCGACGAGCTGGCGCGCGGCGACGTCATGTTCGCCGCGACCGGCGTCACCAAGGGCTACCTGCTCGACGGCGTGCGGTTCTTCGGCGACAGCGCCAAGACCGAGTCGATCGTGATGCGGTCCAAGACCGGCACGGTGCGCGTCATCAACGCCACCCACCACTTCAACACCAAACCGAAATACTCGTGGGCCACCGGCCTCGAGCCGTGAGCCTTGCGCCCCGTGACGCAACCCCCGTGACAGGCCCACCCCGCGGCGCGCGGTCGTCAGCGGCTGGATGATACGGCGCGGGCCCCGTGCCATCGCCGCGGTCCCCGACCCGGCATCACCGTCAGGTGCCGCGGTTTTTTGCTGTGACGAGCGCGGTTACGAGGGAGGATTGCCGGGCGAACGCCTCGCACAGGAGTCCGACGTACATGAAGACCGCTGTCCTGGGAGTTTTCTGCCTCGCCGTCGCCTGTGGTGGTGGGAGCGGCCCGCCGAAGCTGCTCGATTCCGGTACGGAGGTCCCGGTGGCGTGCGATCCGATCGCGCAGACCGGCTGCGCCACCGGCCAGAAGTGCACCTGGATCATCACCGACGCCGACCCTACCGCCGGGACCGATCCGGTCGGCCACAACGGCTGCGCGCTGGCCGGCACCACGGCGCTCGGCGCCGCCTGCCACGACGCCACCGCGAGCGTCAACGGCGGCGCCGATACCTGCCTTGCCGGCGACCTCTGCATCTCCGGCAAGTGCAAGGTGATCTGCGATCCGCAGCTGACGTCGGGCAGCGCCGCGGGCGCGTGCGACGTCGATCATGCGTGCGCTGCGTACGCCGGCGTGTTCGACACGGGCAACACCGCCTCGGCGGGGGTCTGCGAGCCGGGCTGCGATCCGCTGACCCAGCGGCTCCTGGTCGGCGGCGCCGAGCAGTGTGGCGCCGCCAGCGCGACGCAGCCCGACGTCGCGTGCACGCCGTCCTCGAGCTTCACCTCGTTCCTGTGTGCGCCGTCGGCCCCGGATGTCTACGCGCTCACCGAGCGCGCGGCCGCGATGACCGATGCGCAGGGCAACGTCTACTCCAACGGCTGCTCGCCAGGCTACGTCGCGCTGTTTGGCGCAGACAACGATTCCGGCGCGATGACGACGATCTGCAGTGGCCTGTGTGCGCCGCGCAAGGTCGATGCGCAGCTCGCGGGGTCCGGCAACCCGGACCGCATCAACGAAGGCGACAAGACGGCGCTCGGCAAGCTGTTGACCGACCCCGCGCCCGTCGCCGGGCACGCGACCTGCGGCGCCGACTCCAAGGGCTCGGCGACCGACCCCGAGGACTGTCTCTATCTCTGGGAGGTCCTCGCGGAGTTCTCGGGGGCTTCACCGAGCGAAGCCCTGCGGACGCCGTACAGCGACACCTTGGGGGTGTGCTTTGCCTTCGGCAGCTACCTGGTCGACGATGACGGCAACAGCGCGACCCCGCGCGTGCCGTTTCCGAGCTGTGCGACCCTGCCGGCCCCGGAGCTGGTCACCGCCGCCGACAAGTTCGGCAGCGCGGCGGACCGTGGTTGCTACTCCCTGACAGACACGCTCGCGCACCCCGACGCGAGCACCGCGCGCACGGCCGCGCGTCGGGCGCCCCGGTTCCGCGGCGCCTATGGCCCAGCGCCGCTCGCGCGTCACATCTTCGACTGAAGACGTGTAGAACAAAGCCTTGCAATCGTCGCATCCTCGTCGAGAATCGCGGCCGGGGGCAAGGTCGACGTCGAGGATGGGCTCGACGTCCACGGCCACGTACGGCCACGTCAACCTCAACTCAACGACTTCCGTCAAGGTCAAGGCCCAGGTCGACGTCAACCGGGCGGTGCGCCTGAGCCAAGGCCCCGGCCCCTTTGTTCGACGCCTCTTGACCGTCGGGCCGGGCCGGGCCGGATTCCCTCCGCACGTGCCTCTGATCGTGGCGGGATTGGTCGGACCGCCATTCATGATCCGCGCTCTTGCACGTTCACGACGCCGTGAACCGGGCGGTGGATTCAAATGGCATATTGCGGGAGAACGGGGCAGCGCGGCTGCGTTGCTCCGGGCCTTGTTTCGGGGCGCCGCAGCATGCGCCGCTCGCCGCGACGTTCGCTGGGGTCAGCGGTCCTCAGCGCGACGTCCGGGGGCGTCCGCGGTCCGGACACTCCGGACGTGCGTGCCTGGCGGATTCGCCGGTTGGCGCGGCACGCTCCTTGAGTATCGGCCGCGTACGTACAATTCGCACTTTCGTACGCAACCGGGACGCTGTGAGGGCGATATCCGCTCTCGGAGGTAGTGAAGTCATGTCGTTTGCTGAGAGTCGTGCACACGAGACGCAAGAGGCGCTGACGATCGAGGGGAGGCGGAGGGGCCTCGTGACCGCGCTGCGCGCGCGCGATGGTCGCGAGTACCCGCTGGCGGTGCAGCCGCAGCGCTGGATGCTCGGATCCTCGGCGCGCTGCGATCTCGTGGTCGAGGATCCATGTGTGTCGGCGTTGCACTGCGTGCTGGAGCGCCGGCCGAGTGGCACGTTGCTCGTGCGCGATAAGAAGTCGCGGAATGGCACGTTGATCGATGGCAGCGTGGTGGAGGCGGCGGAGCTCCAGGTCGGTTCGCGGCTCGCCATCGGACGGACCACGCTGGTGGCGCTGGCGGCGCCGGATCCCCAGGGCGCGGGGGCGCTGAACGCGCTGCGCGGTCGCGATCCTGTGTTTCGCGCCACCGTCGAGCAGGCGATCAAGGCGGCGCAGACCAACTGCAACGTGCTGATCATCGGCGAGACCGGCACCGGCAAGGATCTGCTGGCGCGCGTGATCCACGAGGCGTCGCGGCGATCGACCGACGCGTTCGTCCCGGTCAACTGTGGCGCCATCCCGCGCGAGCTGATCGGCTCGGAGCTGTTCGGCCACGAGAAGGGCTCGTTCACCGGGGCCCACGCCGATCGCGACGGCTACTTCGTCGAGGCCCACGGCGGCACGCTGTTCCTCGACGAGATCGGCGAGCTGCCGGTCGAGCTGCAGCCGCACCTGCTGCGCGTGCTCGAGGGCCATCGCGTGCGCCGGATCGGCGGGAGCAGCGAGCGCGTCGTCGACGTGCGCATCGTCGCGGCGACCAACCGCCTCGAGCACCTTGGCACCGAGGCGTCGAAGCTGCGGCTCGACCTCTACCACCGGCTCGCGACCGTGGTGCTCATGCTGCCGCCGCTGCGCGAGCGGATGGGCGATATCGTCGAGCTGGTCCAGAGCATGCTCGCGGAGCTCGCCTCCGAGCACGGCGAGCGCGTCGTATCGGACGCCGCGTGGAAGGCGCTGGCGGACGCGCGGTGGCCGGGCAATGTGCGCGAGCTGCGGCACGCGGTGGTGCGCGCCGTCGCGCTCGGCGACAGCGTGCTCGAGCCGCACCACTTCTTCACGGACTTGCGGCTCAGCTGGCCGCGCGCGCTGGAGGACGTGCCGGACTCCGAGCCGCTGGTGCCATACGAGCGCGTGCTGCGCGGCGCCATGGAGCGCGCGATCGCCACGCACGGCACGATCCGCGCCGCGGCGAACCACCTCGGCATGCCCAAATCGACGTTCGCCGATCGCGCGCAGAAGTGGGGGCTGATCCCACGCGAGCGGCCGCGGCTGCCGCCTCGCCAGCGCGAGGATCGGGGTGTGCGCCGCGGAGGCGACGAGCCGACCGAGAAGATCGTGCGCGCCGAGCGCCCGGCGGGCATCGACCGGAACGCTCCTCGGGATTGAGCGCGCGCGCCGGCCGCGGTCACCCGGCCCCGACAAGCTCGACCGGCTCGATGGCGACGCCGACGATCTCGCTGACCCGCTGCTGGTACCACTGCGTCGCCTGCGCGGTCCAACCGGCGAGCGCGCGGGTGCCCCAGACGATCGCCAGCGCGGCCACGGTGGTGAGGCGGACGGTCACGCCCCCAGTATCCACGATGACAGGGCCAGGGGCATGCGCGCGGGGCTGATTGGTTCGCCGGCGGGTCCCCGGCCGCGGAGGTGCAGGGCTATGCTGCGCGCCCGGAGGTGCCCCGTGGATCGCAAGCAAGCGAGCGACTTCGATCAAGGTCTGTTGAATCTGTTCGACGAGTACGTGCATGGCTCGATCGATCGGCGTGGATTTCTCGAGCGCGCGGCGCGGTGGGCCGTGGGCGGCGTGACCGCCGCGATGCTGCTCGAGGCGCTGAGCCCCAGGTTCGCCCAGGCGCAGCAGATCGCCAAGGACGACAAGCGCCTCAAGACGAGCTGGGTCGACTACGAGTCGCCCAGGGGCACGGGCAAGATGCGAGCGTACGTCGCGCTGCCGGCCACCGCGAAGGGCAAGCTGCCGGGCGTGCTCGTGATCCACGAGAACCGCGGGCTCAATCCCCACATCGAGGATATCGCGCGGCGGATCGCGCTCGAGGGCTTCGTCGCGTTTGCGCCCGACGCGCTGACCTCCGCCGGCGGCTATCCTGGCGATGAGGAACACGCGGTCGCCCTGTTCAAGGGGCTCGATCAAGCCAAGCTCCGCGAGGACTTCCTGACCGCGTTCACCGTGCTCAAGGCCCGGCCCGACGTGAGCGGCGCGATCGGCGCGGTCGGGTTCTGCTGGGGCGGCGGCATGACCAACACGCTCGCGACCAAGATCCCGGCGCTCGCCGCGGCCGTGCCGTTCTACGGCAACCAGCCATCGGCCGAGGACGTCGCGCACATCAAGGCGCCGATGTTGATCCACTACGCCGAGCACGACGACCGGATCAACGCCGGCGCGGCGGCGTTCGAGGGAGCCCTCAAGGCGAACCATATCAAGTATCAGCTGTTCAAGTATCCGGGCACGCAGCACGGCTTCAACAACGACACCACGCCACGCTATGACAAGGCCGCTGCCACGCTCGCCTGGACGCGCACGATCGACTTCTTCCACAGGAACCTGAACAAGTAGACGAGGTTGCGTCGGTGGGTGGCCGGGGTTCGCCGCGGCGTCACGAGAACGTTGATTGCTGGCGACTGGCGTGTCGTGAGCGCGACTGGTAGTGAGTGGCAAACCCAGGCAGCGCGGTCACGTGATCGAAGACGAGAGTGCTTGTCTCGTGAGTTGTGCTGAAACGCATTGCGGGAGTGATCGTGACGAAGCTAGGGTGTTTCGCGTGCAGTGGGTAATCTGGTCGGCGCCGGGATTGGTGGACCCGCTGCGTGCGTACTCCCGAGTGCCGGCCGCTCGATCCTGGAGGCATCCTTGAGAGTTCTACGATTGATGATCTGTCGCGCCGGCCTTCTCGGGCTGGCAACCTTCACCGTGGCCGCCTGCACCTCGGACGCGCCACCGCCGACCGGGAGCGCAGAGCAGGCGGTGATCAATCCGCCGCTGCCCGGCAACCTGAACCCGATCCTCAACGCAAAGACGACCGTGACGATCGGGGCGTTCTCGCAGATCGACGGTGACGTCGCGAGCGTGGGGCTCACCGGCTCCGTGTTGTTCGATGTCGGCTCGTCGCAGGGCTTCGCGTTCCCCAACGCCAACAACGTGCTCGCCAACACCGTCACGGTGAACGCCACCGCCTCGGTCGGCCAGGTGTTCGGCAACGACATCACGCTCAACGGCTCCGCGTTCGGCGAATCGCTGGGCCTCGATCCGACGGCGCTGCCGCAGGTGCCCTCGGTCACCGCGGCCACGGCGGGAGGGACGAGCGTGTCGCTCAACGAGAACCAGGCCAAGCAGCTGTGCCCCGGTCAGTACGGCGCGATCTCGCTCGGCGTCAACGCGATCCTGAACCTCAACGGCGGCGTCTACCAGGTGACCAGGCTGACCCTCGCCGACGGCGCGCGGCTCGAGCCTTCGGAGCCGGTGGTGATCCTCGTGACCGGCGGCGTGACCACCGGGATCGGCTCGGTGATCAGACCGTCTGCGCAAGCGCTGGGGCCGATGTCCGCGGCCGACATTCGCATCGAGACCGGCGGCGCGGTCACGCTCGGAGACAGCAACACCGTCCGCGCACATCTGCTCGCCACGGGCAAGTTCGTCACGGGCAAGAGCCTGAGCATGACGGGCGCCGCGTGGGCCAAGTCGATCAGCATCGGCACGAGCAGCTTCGTCGTGGGCCAGGGCGCGCTGCGCGCCCAGGCGCCGGCCGTGCCGCCGCCGTGCAACGACAACAACGCGTGCACCGTGGACGCCTGCGTGGGTGGCGGGACCACGGCCGCGTTCTGCCGCAACGCGCCGGTGGCCGCCGGCACGCTGTGCGAGGACGGCAACTCGTGCAATGGCGTCGAGACCTGCAACGCCAGCGGCAAGTGCCTGGCCGGCGACAACGCGGCGCCGGGCACCTCGTGCGCGGACCACGACGTGTGCAACGGCGACGAGACCTGCGACGGTGTCGGCACCTGCCAGGCGGGGACTCCGCCCCCGGTGGCCGACGATTCGCCGTGCACGGTCGACGCCTGTGACCCCGTGGCCGGCGTGACTCACGTGGCGGTCGCCGACGGGACACGGTGCAACGGGGTCGGCGTCTGCAACGCCGGTGTGTGCTCGGTTCAGGGGGCGGTGTTCTCCGAGAACTTCCCGCAGTTCAGCGACGCGCCGGCACAGTGCGATAGCTGGAACGACTTCCTGGACAACCGCCTGAGCGACACGACCTTCCACAGCATCACGATCGCCGGCACGTTCGATCCGACCGGGGTCACGTGCAGCGATCCGGGTTCCGCGACCCAGATCTGCGAGGCGTTGCACCACCGGAGCTTCGCTTCGGTGACCTGTAATGGCCACCTGTGGAACGTCGGTAACTGCGGAGGCCCGGAGGTCGTCGTCGACAACCCGGTCTGCAACTGCACGTTCGGCTTCGATCACACCGTGCGTCCGTGCGTCGGCTTCGGCGAGTGGGGCGGCGTGGGCACGGAGACGTGCTTCGCGCCGACCCAGACCATGACGGTGGCGTGCCAGTGATCCACCTGGTCAACCTTCAGGTCGGATGACGTGGCGCGGCGGGAGCGCGCGCGCGGAGCCGGATATGCGATCTGCAGCGAGCACATAATTCCGCGGTCAGCCGCGCGGCGACCGTGGCGGCGAAGACCTTCCGCGTGCGTGTGATGACGACATGGATCCGGAGCAGATCTGCGGGTCGTCCGGGATTGCGTTTCGAGCGCCGCAGTCCGAGGCTGCGGCTTCAACCGTCTTGCGCCAAGGAGCCCGGAGATGAGCCGACACGATGTTTCTTGCTCCCGGGCGCTCGCCGCGTGGGCGGTGGCGCTCGCGGTCGGTGCGTCCGCCGCGGGCGCCGCGCCGTTGACCATGCTGGGCGCCGATGTGTCCTCGGTGCAGCGCACGCAGGACCTGGGAGGCCGGTACTTCGACGCGGCCGGCGTGGCGCGCGACCCGCTCGACATCCTCAAGGGCATCGGCGTCAACTACGTCCGGCTCCGCGCGTGGAATAACCCGGCGAGCGGGTACAACAACAAGGCCAAGATCCTCGCGTACGCCAAGCTCGTCAAGGCCCGGGGGTTGAGCCTGCTGATCGACTTCCACTACTCCGACACGTGGGCCGATCCGGGCAAGCAGTTCAAGCCCGCGGCGTGGGCCAGCCACACCATCAGCCAGCTGCAGAGCGATGTCTACAACTACACGTTCGATCTGTGCAGCAGCCTCAAGGCACAGGGCACCACGCCGGACAGCGTGCAGATCGGCAATGAGATCAACGTCGGCATGCTGTGGAATGATGGCAAGGTCGTCAATAATAACTTTGCCAATCTCGGTCTGCTGCTGAAGGCCGGCGTCAAGGCCGCCCGGGACTGCAACACCGCGACCCAGGTCATCATCCACACCGCCGACGCGGACAGCGACGCCAACGCGCGCTGGTTCTACGACGGGATCACGGCGCAGGGCGTGACCTGGGACATCACCGGCCTGTCCTATTATTGTTTCTGGCATGGGTCGCTGGCGAATCTGTCCAGTGTCATCACCGACGTCCGGGCGCGCTACCGCAAGCCGGTCGTGATCGCCGAGACCGCGTATCCGTTCACCGCCGACAACGCCGACGGCGAGGGCAACGCGGTCGGCGGGACGCAGCCGTGCGCCGGCTTCCCGGCGACCTGGGCGGGGCAGGCCGCCGAGTTCACCGCGGTCCAGAACACCGCGCGCACGGCCGGGGCCCTGGGCGTGTTCTACTGGGAGCCCACCTGGTATGCGATCCCCGGGAACGGCTGGGATCCCGCGAACATCAACGGCACCGGCGACCAGTGGGACAACCTGGCGCTGTTCAACTGGACCGGCGACTTGAACCCGAGCGCGAGGTGGACGCCGTAGCCCCGGCCGGCGGGCGGGCACGAGAGGTATCCGCCGCGGGTGCGCGTCGTCACCGCGGTGGGCGCCGGTGACACACGCGGCTCGCGTGATTTTTTAGAGAGATTGCTGGTCAGTTCCACTCGGTATGCGCCATGGTGGTGTCCTCGCTCGTGGCCATCGAAAAATTTGGCAACCGATCGCACCCGTTCCGTTCCTCGGAGCTTCACCGGTGGGTGAGCCTCGCGGGGTTGCGCGTGTTGCTCGTCGAGGATGATGTCGATCAGCTCGAGCTGCTGTCGTCGTTGCTCGAGCACGCCAATGCCCAGGTCGTGAAGGCCACATCCGCGGAGCAGGCCCTCCAGCAGCTCGCCCAGCGCGCGCCCGACGTCATCGTGAGCGACATCAACATGCCGGACTGCGATGGCTATCACTTTCTCCGCAGGGTGCGCAGTCGCAGGGTGGAAGACGGCGGCGCGACTCCCGCGATCGCCTTGACCGGCCGGACGCGGCCCGAAGACCAGACCCGCGCGCTACTGGCCGGCTACCAGCTCCACTTTTCGAAGCCGCTTCGGCTGCTCGAGCTGCTCCTCGCGATCCGTGGCCTCGGCGAGGTCACCGGGCGACGCTCGCCAGCGTAGCCGGCGGGCCGGCTCGCCTGGCGACCTTGGCTGGCATACTCCCCGCTCCCTCGCGCTCCCTCCGCTCCCTCCGGCTCAATCGCCTCAGGCATGCTTCATCAGCGCCGCGCGCTGGCGCAGCACGTATTGCAGGATGCCGCCGTGGGCGATGTACTCGACCTCTTGCGGCGTATCGACGCGGGCGATCACCGTGAACGACTTGCTGCCGGCCTTGACGACCAGCTGCTTCTTCGGGGCGACGCCGCCGACGATGCCGGCGATCGAGAGGGTCTCCTCGCCGGTGAGGCCGTGGCTGGCGGCGTCCTCGCCGGGGAGGAACTGCAGCGGCAGGACGCCCATGCCGACCAGGTTCGAGCGATGGATGCGCTCGAAGCTCTTGGCGATCACGGCGCGGACGCCGAGCAGCAGGGTGCCCTTGGCGGCCCAGTCGCGCGAGCTGCCGCTGCCGTAGAGCTCGCCCGCGAGGACGATCAGCGGGACCTGGTCGGTCGCGTACTTCATGGCCGCGTCGTAGATCGCGAGCTGCTCGGCGGCGCCGCCGGCCTTGGGGAAGTACTTGGTGACGCCGCCCTCGACCCCGGCCAGCATCAGGTTCTTGAGCCGGATGTTGGCGAACGTGCCGCGCACCATGACCTCGTGGTTGCCGCGGCGGGCGCCGTACTGGTTGTAGTCGGCCGGCTTGACCCCGTGGGCGTCGAGGTAGCGGGCGGCCGGGCTGCCCTTGGCGATGTTGCCGGCCGGCGAGATGTGGTCGGTGGTGATCGAGTCGCCGAGGATGGCGAGCACGCGCGCGCCGACGATATCGGTCACCGGCCTGGGGGTCGGCCCCAGGTCGTCGAAGAAGCTCGGCTTGCGGATGTAGGTCGAGCTGTCGTCCCAGGCGAACGTGTCGCCGGCGGGGACCTGGAGCGCCTGCCAGTCGGCGTCGCCGTCGAGCACGTGGGCGTAGCGCTGGATGTACTGCTGCTTGTGGATCGCCTTGCGCATCGCCTCGGCGACGTCGGCGGGGGCCGGCCACACGTCGCGCAGGTACACCGGCTTGCCGTCGCTGCCGGTGCCCAGCGGATCGGCCTCGAGATCGATGTTCATCGTGCCGGCCAGGGCGTAGGCGACGACCAGCGGCGGCGAGGCGAGGTAGTTGGCGCGCACGACCGGGTTGACGCGGCCGTCGAAGTTGCGGTTGCCGGACAGAACCGAGGTGACGACCAGGTTGCCGTCCTTGACCGCGGCGGCGATCGCGTCGTCGACCGGTCCGGAGTTGCCGATGCAGGTGGTGCAGCCGTAGCCCGCGAGGTAGAAGCCGAGCGCCTCGAGGTCGGCCATGACGCCGGCCTCGGTGAGATAGTCCGTGACGACCTGCGAGCCGGGGGCGAGCGAGGTCTTGACCCACGGCTTGGATTTCAGGCCGCGCGCGACGGCGGCCTTGGCGAGCAGGCCCGCGGCCATCAGCACCGACGGGTTCGAGGTGTTGGTGCAGCTCGTGATCGCCGCGATCACGACCGCGCCGTGGCCGAGCTCGAACGCACCGTGCGACGTCGTCACCGACCTGGTGGTCGCCAGCGCGCCGGGCGCGGCGTGGTCGGCTTCGCCGGACCAGGTGTCGACCGCGGCCGCGTCCGCGCCGGCCTTGTCACCGAGGATTCCGGCGACGGCGCGGCGCCAGGCGCGGCGCGAGGTCTTGAGCGGCACGCGGTCCTGCGGCCGGGCGGGGCCGGCGAGCGACGGCTCGACCGTGGAGAGATCGAGGGTGAGGGTATCGACGAACCGCAGCCGCGCCTTGGGGTCGTGCCACAGCAAGTTCTCCTTGGTGTAGCGCTCGACCAGCTGGACCTGATCGTCGCTGCGGCCGGTGAACCGCAGGTAGTTGAGGGTCTCGTTGTCGACCGGGAAGAACCCCATGGTCGCGCCGTACTCGGGCGCCATGTTGGCGATCGTCGCGCGGTCGGGCAGGGACAGCGCCGCGATGCCCTCGCCGGTGAACTCGACGAACTTGTCGACCACGCCCTTCTTGCGCAGCAGCTGGGTGACCGTGAGCACGAGGTCGGTGGCGGTGGCGCCGGCGGGCAGCCGGCCGGTGAGCTCGAAGCCGACGACCTCGGGGATCAGCATGACCATGGGCTGGCCGAGCATGACGGCCTCGGCCTCGATGCCGCCGACCCCCCAGCCGAACACGCCCAGGCCGTTGACCATGGTGGTGTGCGAGTCGGTGCCGACCAGCGAATCGGGGTAGGCGACGACCCGGCCGTCGACCGACTCGGTGAACACGACCTTGGCCAGGTACTCGAGGTTGACCTGGTGGCAGATCCCCGTGCCCGGCGGAACGACCTTCATGTTGGCGAGCGCCTGCTGGCCCCAGCGCAGGAACAGGTAGCGCTCGTGATTGCGCCGGTACTCGAGGTCGACGTTGTGCTTGAACGCGGCCCGGGTGCCGTACTCGTCGATCTGGACCGAGTGATCGATCACGAGATCGGCGGGCTTGAGGGGATTTATCGACTTGCCGGGCAGGCCCAGCTTGACGAACGCGTCGCGCATCGCCGCCAGGTCGCAGACCGCCGGCACGCCGGTGAAGTCCTGCATCAGCACGCGCGCCGGCCGGAGCTGGACCTCGTAGTCGACCCGCTGCCTGGGGTTCCAGCCGGCGACCGCCTGGATGTCGGCCGGGTGGACGGTCTTGCCGTCCTCGTAGCGCAGGAGGTTCTCGAGCAGGATGCGCAGCGAATAGGGCAGGGTCGCGACGTCACCGACGCCGGCTTTGACGAGCGCGTCGAGCCGGTAGAGCTCGACGGTGCTGCCGCCGACCGCGATCTGCGCCTTGCTGGAGAAGCTGTTGGTCGTCATGGGGCTTTCGAATCTACCAGGATGTGGGCGACTATCGCGACGCAGTGAGCACGACAGTCGGGCTGGAAAGTGACGCGGACGCGGTCGCGGCGATCGCATCCGCGCTGGGTGCGGCGCCGCTCGTGGCCTTCGATCTCGAGTTCTTGTCGCAGGACCGCCTGGTCCCGACGCTGTGCCTGGTGCAGATCGCGTGGCTCGAGCACGGCCCCTTGGATGCGCCGGACCCGGCGATCGTCGCACCGCCGCCGGTCGTGAGGCTGGTCGATCCGCTCGCCGTCGACGTCGGGCCGATCGTCCGCGCGCTGGCGGCGCATCCCTGCGCGGTGGCGCACGCGGCGCGCCAGGACCTGGCGCTGCTCGCCACGCGGTTCGGCGTCGCGATGCCGGCGATCATCGATACCCAGGTGATGGCGGCGTTCGCGGGGCTGGGCGATCAGATCGGGTTCGCGGGGCTGGCGAACGAGCTGCTCGGCCTGCGGCTCGGCAAGGAGCTGCAGTGGACCGACTGGTCGGCGCGGCCGCTGTCGCCCGCGCACCTGAGCTACGCCGATGGCGACGTCCGGCACCTGCCGGCGATCTACGCCAAGCTCGCGGCCCGGCTCGGCGATCGCCTGGCGTGGGCGCGCGCCGAGAGCGCGGTGGTCGCCGCCGACGCGGTCGCCGCCGCCAACGTGACCCCGGAGACGGCGTGGAACCACGTCGGTGGGCTGCGCGGGCTCGACGCCGCGACGCTCGCGGCCGTGGTCGAGCTGGCGGCGTGGCGGCAGCGCGTGTGCGTCGAGCTCGATCGGCCGCTCGGCCAGGTGCTGCACGACAAGCTCATCATCGATCTCGCGCGGCAGCGCCCCACGAGCGCCGCCGCGATCCGCGGCACCAAGGGGATGTCGGGGATCGCGCGCCAGCGCGCCGAGCAGATCGCCCTGGCGATCGCGGCTGCCAGGCCCGGCAAGGTGGCGCCGCTCGCCCGGGCGCGCTCGTCGAGCCTGCGCGCGCAGCGCTGGGGCGAGCTGCTGCTCGCGATCGTGCAGGTCGTCGCCGATCAGACGGGGGTCGCGGCGCGCCTGCTCGCGACCCGCGCCGACGCCGAGGAGTTCGCGCGCGCGGTCGACGAGCGCGGCCTCGACGCGGTCGACGCGCTGCCGGCGATGTCGAGCTGGCGGTGCGACGTGATCGGCCGGGCCTGGCGCGCCTGGCTGACCGGCGAGCTCGTGCTGGTCGGCGACGTCGCGTCGCCCGCGGGCGTCCAGCTAGTACCCCGCTCCGCCGATACAACCCATGATCGCCGCGACTCGCAATGACGGTCCGTCGAGCGACTACATGTAGCGCGGGCGCGGCGCGGCGCGGCGAGGCGCCGGGACGGCTGGGTGGGGCGGGGCGATCAGCGGGCCGTTGCCGCCCTGGATCAGCGCGCCCTCGAGCCGGCGCGCCACGCTGGCCAGCCGCGGCCGGACCTCATTCAACAGGAACTCGCGCGGCAGGTCGAACGACAGGCCGCCGCAGTTGAGCGACATCGCCGGCAGGCCGCCGCCGGGATGAAACCCGATCGCGATGCCGCTGACGTCGGGTTGCCACTCGCCGAACGAGCTGCACGCGCCGATCCGGCCGTGTTGATCGAGCGCGGCGTCGATCGCGCGGCGGTCCCGCGGCCAGGCTGCCTCGTCGATCGCGCGCAGCTGGTTCAGGATCTGCTCGCGCTCGTCATCGGAGGTGACCGCGAGGTAGGCGCGGCCGATCGCCGTGGTCGCGAGCGGCACGCGCGAGCCGACGTCGAGCGCCAGCGACAGCGTCGCGGCGGTGCGGCACACCTCGATATAGATGATGCCCAGGCCGACGCGGACGCCGAGCGCGACGACCGCGTGCGAGAAGTCGGCGACCTCCTGCATCATCGGCCGCGCCAGCTGGCGGATGGTCATGCCCGAGAGCATGGTGCTGCCCAGCGCGAGCGTCGATCCGCCGAGCCGGTACTTGGCGACCTCCTCGACGTAGTGCAGGTAGCCGAGCCGCGCGAGGGTCTGGGCGAGCCGCGACACCGTGGACTTCGGCAGGCGGCAGCGCTCGGCGAGCTCGCCGTTGCCCAGCATCGCGTCTCCTGACCGGAAGCACGCGAGCACCTCGAGGCCGCGGGCCAGCGCGGTGACGAAATGGCGATCCTGCTTGGGGCGCGGCTTGCGCGCCTTGCGCTTGGCAGCCTGCCGATGACGGAGTGCCACGGCCGATCCTCGAGATCTATTATGGAGCCGCGCGGCCGCGCGTCGTACATCAATCGGCGATTTCTCGCGCGGCCTTCGTCGGGTTCCGCGACGCACCGCGGCGTTGGCGCGATTCCATGATCTGCTTGACCCCTCGGAGTCAGTCGTCTAGTTTGACATCCGGATCGCTTGTGCAGAATCGTGTTCTGCAGGGCAGAACGAGAGAGCTCACCTCCACAAGGACGCCGTGGCGTGACCGCAAAGATCGACGCGAAGAACCGCACGCCGCTGCTTCGCATCCAGGGCGTGACCGTCCGGTTCGGCGCGATCGTCGCGTTGAATCGCGTCTCGTTCGATGTCAATCATGGCGAGATCCTTGGCTTGATCGGGCCCAACGGCGCCGGCAAGACGACGCTCTTCAACTGTCTCAGCCGGCTCGCCGAGGTGGAGAGCGGCACGATCGACCTCGAGGGCCGGCCGCTGCGGGCGATCGCGCGCCACGATATCGTCAAGGCAGGAATCGGCCGGACGTTCCAGCACTGCGCGCTGTTCGATCGGATGTCGGTGATCGAGAATATCATGGTGGGGACCCACGTTCGCGAAACCGGTGGGTTCCTGGCGGACGCGCTCCGGATGCGTGCGGTGGTGCACGGCGAGCGCCGCGCCCGGGACCGCGCGCGCGAGCTGCTCGATCGCCTGCAGCTCACGGCGGTCGCCGAGCTGCCGGTGGCCATGCTCGCGTTCGCGATGCGCAAGCGCGTCGAGCTCGCCCGGGCGCTGGCGAGCGCGCCAAGGCTGCTGCTGCTCGACGAGCCGGCCGGCGGGCTCAACCACGAAGAGGTCGAGCGGCTCGGCGAGCTCGTGCGCCACGTCCGCAGCTCGTTCGACGTCGCGGTGCTCATGGTCGAGCATCATCTCAACTTCGTGATGAAGGTCTCCGATCGGGTCGTGGCGCTGAACTTCGGCAAGACCCTCGCAGAGGGGACGCCCGCCGAGATGCAAAGTAACCCGGAGGTGATCCGCGCCTATCTGGGAGCGCCGGCGTGACCGCGCTGCTCGAGCTGCGCGGCGTCGATGCGTCCTATGGCGCGACTGCCGTGCTGCGCGGCGTCAGCCTGACCGTCGAAGACGGCGGCATGGTCGCGCTGCTGGGTGCCAATGGCGCGGGCAAGACCACGACGCTGCGCGCCATTTGCAACATGGATATCCAGACCCGAGGCGAGATCCGGTTCGCGGGGCAGCGGATCGACGGCGTCGCGACCGAGCGGATTGTGCGGCGCGGCATCGGCCATGTTCCGGAGGGCCGCGGCACGTTTCTCGGCATGACGGTGGAGGACAACCTGCGGCTGGGCGCCTACCTGCGGCGCGACCATGCCAAGGTCGGGGCCGACGTCGAGCGGGTGTTTGGCTATTTCCCGGTGCTGCGCCAGCGCCTCCAGCAGCAGGCGGGGACGCTGAGCGGCGGCGAGCAGCAGATGCTGGCGATCGCGCGCGCGCTCATGTCGCGCCCGCGGCTGCTGCTGCTCGACGAGCCGTCGTTCGGCCTCGCGCCGATCATCGTGCAGGACATCTTCAAGATCCTGCGGGCGATCAACCACGAGGAGAAGATGGCGATG
>Ga0302256_10000007_pt1 | contig 31744 bp, 19 predicted proteins | sample I_Fen_E3_4_FD_194571 | JGI IMG/M metagenome (GOLD analysis project Ga0302256, IMG submission 194571) | Peat permafrost microbial communities from Stordalen Mire near Abisko, Sweden - I_Fen_E3_4 | ecosystem: Environmental > Terrestrial > Soil > Wetlands > Permafrost | place: Sweden: Abisko...
GGTCTGGATCCTGGGTCTCGAGGCGATCGGCGATCACGGCGCGTGCGCCGATGGTGAGCGGCAGGAGGAGCTCGAAGCTCGACATGTCGAACGCGAACGGCGCGATCGCGAGGACGCGGTCGTCGGGGGTGAGCCGGACGCGCTGGCGCATGGCCTCGAACAGGTTGACCATGCCTGCGTGGGAGCAGGCCGCGCCCTTGGGGCGGCCGGTCGAGCCGGAGGTGTAGATGCAGTAGGCGAGGTTCGTGGGGTGGACGCCGGTGGGGGGCAGCGCGAAGTCGGAGTCGGAGTCGAAATCGGAGTCGGAATCGGTTTCGGTCCCGGACCCGGTCACCGACACGGTGTCGGACCCGGTCACCGACACGGTATCGGACCCGGTCACCGACACGGTGTCGGACCCGGTCACCGACACGGTATCGGACCCGGTCACCGACACGGTATCGGACCCGGTCACCGACACGGTATCGGACCCGGTTGCGGAGTCCGAGACGGAGACTGAGTCCGAGGCCGAGACGGAGACGGAGTCCGGGACCGTGACGGAGTCCGGGGCCGAGACAGAGACGGAGTCCGAGTCCGAGACGGAGTCCGAGACCGAGACGGAGTCCGAGACCGAGACCGAGTCCGAGACCGAGTCCGAGTCCGAGTCCGAGACCGAGACCGAGACCGAGTCCGAGACCGAGTCCGAGACCGAGTCCGAGTCCGAGACCGAGTCCGAGTCCGAGACCGAGACCGAGTCCGAGACCGAGACCGAGACCGAGACCGAGTCCGACAAGGAGCCAGAGCCCGAGACCGATCCGGGCGCGTCGATCACGCAGATCACGGCGCCGGCGGCGCGGGCGGCAGCGGCGAAGCGGCTGGCGAGGTGGGCCTGGGTGACGAGCACGCGGGGCCGGGCGTCGGCGAGCATGTAGGCGATGCGCTCGGCGGGGTAGCTGGGATCGAGGGGGAGGTAGGCGCCGCCGGCGGTGAGGGCGCCGAGCGCGCCGACCACGAGCTGGGCCGAGCGCTCGAGGCAGACGCCGACCAGCACGTCGGGTCCGACGCCAAGCCGGTTCAGGCGGCGGGCGAGCGCGCGGCTCCGGGTGCCGAGCTCGCCGTAGGTCAGGTCGCGACCGGCGTGGCGGATCGCGACCGCGCCGGGCGTGCGGGCGATCTGCTCGGCGATCACCTCGTGGAGGCAGCGCGGGTCGAGCGCGCCGGTCGGTCCGGCGGCGTGCTCGACGAGCAGCGCGCGGCGCTCGCCGGGCAGGATCATCGGCAAGAGCGCGATCGGCAGGGTCGGCTGGGCGCAGATCGCGCGCAGCAGCTGGTGGTACTGCGCTGCCACGCGGTCGATCGTCGGGGCGTCGAACAGATCGGTCGCGTAGCTGATCTCGCCGTGCACGGCGCCGCCGAGCTCCCAGGTCTCGAGCGACAGATCGAACTGCGCGACGTCGCGGGCCAGCTCGAGCGGCGCGACGCGCAGGCCGGGGAGCTGATCGAGCGCGCCGAGATCGCGGCGCTGATGGTTGAACAGCACCTGGAACAGCGGCGCGTGGCTCATCGAGCGGCCGGGGGCGAGCGCCTCGACGAGCTGCTCGAACGGCAGGTCCTGGTGCTCCAGCGCGCCCAGCGTCGTGGCCTTGACGCGCGCCAGGAGCTGCGCGAAGCCCTCGGCGGGCACGAGCTCGGTGCGGATCACCTGCGTGTTGATGAACAAGCCGATCAGCCCGTCGGTCTCGCGGCGGTGCCGGTTGGCGTTGGGCACGCCGACGCGCAGGTCGGCCTGACCGGTGAGCCGGTAGAGCAGCGCGTCGAACGCCGCGAGCAGCACCATGAACAGCGTCGCGTCGTGCGCGCGCGCCAGCTCGGTCAGCCCGGCCGACAGCTCGTCGCCGAGCGCGAGCGCGAGGGTCTTGCCGCGGTGGCTCAGGACCTTCGGCCGTGGCCGGTCAGCCGGCAGCTCGAGCATCGGGTGCTCGGCCCCGAGCTGCTGCTTCCAGTAGGCGAGCTGGCGCTGCTCTTCGCCGCCGGCCAGCCAGCGGCGCTGCCAGCCGGCGTAGTCGGCGTACTGCACGGGCAGCGCAGGCAGCGCGAGCGGCGCGCCGGTCGCGTGGCTCGTGTAGAGCTGGGCGAACTCGCGCACCATCACGCCGGTCGACCAGCCGTCGGAGATCACGTGGTGGAACACGACGACCAGCACGTGCTCGTCGGGGGCGATCTGCAGCAGGCGGGCGCGCCACAAGGGGCCGTGCTCGAGATCGAACGGCTCGGCGGCGAGCGCCTCGGCGCGGGCGATCGCGTCGCGCAGGGCGGCGGTGCGGCGGAGCTCGTCGCTCGGCTCGGCGGCGAGCGCCTCGGCGCGGGCGATCGCGTCGCGCTCGGCAGGCGACCCGCTCGGGACCTCGATCGGCACGCCGCTCGGGACGTCGATCGGCACATCGATCGGCGCGTCGCCGACCGGATCGATCACCTGGCGGACCTCGCCGTCGGTCTCGACCAGCCGGGTCCGCAGGATCTCGTGGCGGGCGGCGAGCGCCCACAGCGCGCGAGAGAGCGCGGCGGCGTCGAGCGCGCCGGTCAGCCGCAACGCGACCGGCGCGTGGTAGGCGGCGCTCGCGGGATCGAGCCGCCATAGAAACCATAGCCGCTCCTGCCCGAACGACGCAGGCAGCGCCGGGCCGCGCGGCATGGCCTCCAGCGGCGGCGCCTCGGGGACCGCGTCGTCCGGTCGGGCGCGCTCGGCCCGCTCGGCGATCGCCTGGGCGAGCCGTGCGATGGTCTGGCAGCTGAAGAGATCGCGCGGCTGCATCGCGACGCCGGCTTGGCGCGCCGCGGCGACGACCTGGAACGCGAGCAGCGAGTCGCCGCCGAGCTGGAAGAAGTTCTCGTGGATGCCGACCGCGTCGCGTCCGAGCGCCTCGCACCAGGTGCGGGCGAGCACGCGCTCGAGCTCGGTGCGCGGCAGCGCGGCGGTGCCCGGCGACGATCGCGGCGCGGCGAGCTGGGCGAGCGCCTTGCGGTCGAGCTTGCCGTTGGCGGTGACCGGGAACCGATCGAGCCAGACGATCTCGGCGGGGATCATGTGTGCGGGCAGCCGCGTGGCGAGCCGAGCGCGCAGCGCCGGATCGGGGTGGCCGGGGTGGCCGGGGTCGCCCGCCTCGCCGTGACCGGGCCCGCGGACCAGGTACGCGGTCAGCTGCGCCGCGCCGGTCGGGCCCTCGGTGACCAGCACCTCGGCGGCCGAGGTGGCCGCGGTCGCGACCAGCGCGGCGGCGATCTCGCCGAGCTCGACGCGGTGGCCGCGCAGCTTGATCTGGCCGTCGCCGCGGCCGAGGAACTCGATCGCGCCGTCCGCGGCTCCGTCGGCGAGCCGGCGCGCGCGGTCGCCGGTGCGGTACATCCGCGCGCCGTCGCCGGCGAACGGATCGGGGACGAAGCGGTCGGCGGTGAGCGGCGGCTGGCCGGCGTAGCCGCGCGCCACGCCGGCGCCGCCGATGTAGATCTCGCCGACCACGCCGGCGGGCACCGGGCGCAGATCGCCGTCGAGTACGTGGACCTGACGGCCGGGCAGCGGCAGGCCGAGCGGCAGCGTCGCGCTCGCCCGCCGGGCGCCGGGGCGGTGCTCGTGGGTGAGCACGCCGACCGTGGTCTCGGTCGGTCCGTAGTGGTTGACGATCCGGCAGCTGCCGAGCGCGGCGATCCGCTCGACCAGCCCCCAGTCGGTGGCCTCGCCGCCTACGATCAGCGTGTGGCGCGGCAGCGCGTGGCCGGGGTGGGCGGCCTGGAGCAGGCCCTTCAGGTGGCTCGGGGCGATCTTCAGCACGTCGATCGCGCGCCCGGCCATCGCGCGGCCGAACGCGTCGGCGTCCAGCGCGTCGGCCGCGGGGATCAGGTGCAGCGTCGCCCCCGAGCACAGCGCGCCGAACAAGGTGGTGTTGCCGAGGTCGGCGGCGACCGTCGAGACCATCGCCATGCCGGCGCGCGGCGGCAGCGCGAGGCGGGCGAGCAGGCCCTGGACGTAGCTGGCGAGGTTGCGGTGGCTCACCACGACGCCCTTGGGCTGGCCGGTCGAGCCCGAGGTGTAGAGCACGTAGGCGGCGGCCTCGAGCGGCACGCGCGGGTAGGTGGTCGCGGTGGGCGCCTCGCGCGCGTCGCCCAGATCGGCCGGATCGATCCACGCGATCGTCGGGGCGACGCAGCCGGCGAGCCGATCGCGCAGCGCCGCGGGGCCGATCACCGCCGCGGCCCCGCTGTCGGCGACCATCTGCGCGAGCCGCGCGTCGGGCAGCGCCGCGTCGAGCGGCACGTAGGCCGCGCCGCACGCGAGCACCGCGTACACCGCGACCACGAACTCGGCCTCGCGCCCGAGCCCGAGCGCGACGCGCGACTCGAGGCCGATCCCGGCGGCGACTAGCCGGGCGGCGAGCCGATCGGCGCGCGCGACGAGCTCGCCGTAGCGGATCTCGGCGTCGCCGGCGACCACCGCGATCGCCTGCGGATCGGCGCGGGCGACGTCGGCGATCCACGCGTGGATCGGCGGCGGCTCCGGCTGCGGCTCGGGCCGATTCCACGCGGCCACGGCGGCGCGCTCGGCGGTGGGCAGCCACGGCAGCGCGGCGATCGCGCGCGCGGGGTCGCCGGCCATCTCGCGCAGCACGACGCCGAGCCGCGCGGCCATCCGCTCGATCGTCGCGGCGTCGAACAGCTCGCTGCGGTACAGCCACTCGCAGGCCACGCCGTCGGCGCGCTCGGTCGCGTGCAGGCACAGATCGAACTTGGCGCGCTCGGCTGCCGGCAGCGCCCGGTCGAGCACCACGCCGCCGTGGAGCTCGACGCCGGCGTCGTCGTCCTGGTGCCACGACAGCATCACGTCGAACAGCGGCGTGCGGCCGGCCTGGCGCGCGGGCGCCAGCGCGTCGACCAGCCGCTCGAACGGCAGGTCCTGGTGGGCCTGCGCGTCGCGCACGGCGCGGCCGACGTCGCGCACGAAGTCGGCGACCGTCGCGGCGCCGCGGATCACGCCGCGCAGCACCTGGGTGTTGGAGAAGAACCCGACGACGCCATCGACCTCCGGGCGGTGGCGATTGGCGATCGGGACGCCGACCCGGACCTCGGCCTGGCCCGCGGTGCGGCCGAGCACGAGCTGGAACCCGGCGAGCACGGTCATGAACAGCGTGGCGTCGCACCGGCGGCCGAGCTCGGCGAGCGCGTCCGTGAGCGCGCGGTCGAGCTGCACCGCGTGGGTCCGGCCGGCGTGGCTCGGCTGGGCGGGCCGCGGCGCGTCGGTCGGGAGCGCGAGCTCGTACGGCTCGCCGCCGAGCTGGGCCTGCCAGTAGGCGAGCTGGTGGCGGACCGCGGCGCTGTCGAGCCACGTGCGCTGCCACAGCGCGTAGTCGGCGTACTGCACCGCCGGCGCGGGCAGCGGCGCGGCGGCGCCACCGGCGGCCGCGTCGTAGAGCGCCACCAGCTCGCGCTGGAGGATCGCGTTGGACCACTCGTCGGAGATCAGGTGGTGCATCGCCAGGATCAACCAGTGCTCGCCGGGCGCGAGCACGACGAGCCGGGCGCGCAGGAGCGGCGGCCGGGTCAGATCGAACGGCGCGATCGCGTCGCCGGCGGCGAGCGCGCGGGCCCGCGGGTCGCGCTCGCCGGCCGGCAGCGCCGACAGATCCAGGATCTCCAGGGCGAGCGGCGCCGCGGGGTGGATGACCTGCGACGGCGCGCCGTCCTCGGTGACGAACCCGGTGCGCAGCGCCTCGTGGCGAGCGACCAGACCGTCGAGCGCGGCCGCCAGCGCGGCGCGGTCGAGCGGGCCGCGCAGCCGCAGCGCGGTCGCCATGTTGTATGCCGCCGCGCCGGGATCGAGCTGATCGGCGACCCACAGCCGCTGCTGCGCGAACGACAGCGGCAGCCGATCCGGCCGCGGCCCGGCGACGATCGGCAACACGCCGATCGCGATGCCGCGCTCCTCGAGCCGTGCCACGAACAGCTTGCGCTTGTCGGCGGGGAGCGCCCCGAGGCGGCGCGCGATGTCGGCCAGCTTGTCTGCGTGAACCCGTGCGGTGTCGGTCATCTAGGTGTGCTCCAGCTCGTCGAGAAGGTCGGTCATGACGGACAGCTCGTCGGCGCCCGTCCGGGGGTGGCCGCGCTCGATCCGCGCCGCGAGCTCCGCGACGGTCTGGTGATCGAACAGCTCGCGCAGCGGCAGGTCGAAGCCGAGGTCCTGGCGGATCCGCCCGGCGACCCGGGTCGCCAGCAGCGAGTGACCGCCGAGATCGAAGAACCGATCGTCGCGCCCCACCTGCGCGACCCCCAGGATCGCGGTCCAGATCTGGGCGAGCTGGATCTCGAGCGGCGTGCGCGGCGCGACATAGGCGTTTTGTGCGGCGGTGAGATCGGGCGCGGGGAGCGCCTTGCGATCGAGCTTGCCGCTGGCGGATCGAGGCAGCGCGTCGAGCATCACGAACTGCGAAGGCACCATCGCGGCGGGCAGCACGGCGGCGAGCCGATCGCGCAGCGCGTGGGGATCGCACGGCGCGGCGCTGGCGACGATGTAGCCGACGAGGCGCGGCGGGCCCGGGGCGTCGTCGCGGAGCGCGACGGCGGCGGCGGCGACGCCGGGGAGCTCGAGCAGGCGGGCCTCGATCTCGCCGAGCTCGATGCGGTGGCCGCGGAGCTTGATCTGGTGATCGGCGCGGCCGACGTACTCGAGGACCGGGGGGACGGCGGGGTCGGCGGTGGCGTCGAGGCGGTAGCGCGCGAGGTCGCCGGTGAGATAGAGCCGGTCGCCGGGTGCGCCGAACGGATGGGGGACGAAGGCGGCGGCGGTGCGCGCGGGGTCGGCGAGGTAGCCGTGGCCGACGCCGATGCCGGCGACGGCGAGCTGGCCGGTGACGCCCGGGGGGACGAGCCCGAGGCTCGGGCTGAGGACGAACAGCTGGGTGTTGTCGATCGGGCGGCCGATCGGGACGCGGACGGCGTCGGCGGCGGGGGGCGCGTCGATGCGGGCGAGGGCGACGTCGTCGGCGCACTCGGCGGGGCCGTAGGCGTTGACGAGCGGGATGGCGGGGAACCGGCGCAGCCACTGGCGGGCGAGCTCGGGGGGGAGCGCCTCGCCGGTGGGGAGCAGGAAGCGCAGCGGCAGGTCGAGCGTGAGCGGCGCGTCGCGCAGCATCTCGTGGAGGACGGCGGGGACGCACTCGAGGATGGTGATGCCGCGGTCGTGGACGTGGCGGAGCAGGGCGCGAGGATCGCCGGCGACGTCGTCGGGGACGATGTCGACGACGGCGCCGCACAGCAGGCCGGTGAGCAGCTGCCAGACCGAGATGTCGAAGCTGGGGGCGGCGGTCTGGGCGATGACGTCGCGGTCGGTGAGGCCGAGATAGGGGATCTTGCCGAGCTGATGATTGAGCATGCCGGCCATCGCGACCATGGCGCCCTTGGGGACGCCGGTGGAGCCGGAGGTGTAGATGACGTAGGCGAGCTGGGCGGGGTGGCAGGGCAGCGCGAGCGGACGGTCGGAGAAGTCGCCGGCGGTGATCTGGGCGACCGTGAGCGCCGGGGGGCGCTCGGCGGCGGGGAGGTGGGCGAGGGCGACCGCGAGCGCGGCGGCGCTGGCGTCGGTGGCGAGCACGACGCGGGCGGCGCAGGCGCGGGCGATCTGGGCGATGCGCTCGGCGGGGTGGCGGACGTCGAGCGGGACGTAGCCGGCGCCGGCGGCGAGCACGCCGGCGACGAGGGCGAGCTGATCGAGGCCGCGGTCGGCGAACACGGCGACGCGATCGCCGGGCGCGACGCCGTGCGCGCGCAGCGCCCAGCCGGTGCGGTGGGCGCGGGCGGCGAGCGCGGCGTAGGTCCACGCGGTCGCGCCGTGGCGGGCGGCGATCTGATCGGGGTGGCGGCGCGCCTGCTCGGCGAACCGCTCGGCGAACCCGCGGTGCAGCGCGTGATCGCGCGCCGTCGCGTTCCACGCGTGGATCTGCGTCCACGCGTCGCGATCGGACACCCGCGACAGCGCGTGGACCGGCTGATCGGGCCAGCGCGCCATGGCGAACATCAGGCGGCCGAACTGCGCGAGCATCCGGGCGATGTCGGCGCGCTCGAACCTGCGCGCGTCGTACGACAGCACCAGCTTGAGCCGCTCGCCCGGGATCACGACCGCGGTGAGCGGATAGTTGGTGTGCGTACGATGCGCGGCGAGCCGGAGCTCGAGGTCGCGGGCGCGCTGGCGCAGCGCGCGATCGAGCGGCGCGTTCTCGAACACCAGGAGCGAGTGGAACAGCGGCTCGCCGCGCGGCACCTGGGTGCCGGCCTGGATCTCGACGAGCGGCACGTGCTCGTGGCTGCGGTGGCCGAGGTTCTGGTCGAGCAGCGCCGCGAGCCAACGGGCGACCGGGATCGGATCGCCGGGCGCCGGCAGCCGGACGCGCAACGGGATCGTGTTGACGAACAGGCCCACCATGTCCTGCACGTCGTCGACCTCGGCGGGCCGCCCGGCGACGGTGACGCCGAACACCACGTCGCTGCTGCCGGCGTAGCACGCCAGGACCGCCGCCCACGCGCCCTGCGCGAGCGTGTTGGGGGTGATCTGCAGCGCGCGCGCGGTCTGGCCGATCTGCGCGGTCTCGAACTCGCTGAGCTCGATCGTCTCGAGCGCGACGCGCGACGGGCCGGCGCCGGCGGTGAGCGGCCGATCGATCGCGAGCGGGGTGGCGGCCTCGAGCCCGGCCAGCGCGGCCTGCCAGTGCGCGCGGCCCGCCGCGCGATCCTGGCGCGCGAGCCACGCGAGGTGCGCGCGGTAGTGCGGCGCAGGTCCCAGCTCCGGCGGCCGGCCGCCGCGCAGCGCGTCGTACGCGGCGAAGAAATCCACGAACATCAGCGACCGGCACCAGTCGTCGATCAAGATGTGGTGGTGGCTGTCGACGTAGGCGAACGCGCGGTCGCCGAGCTGGAACAGCCGCAGCCGGACCAGCGGCGCGCGCGACAGGTCGAAGCCGCGGCGGCGCTCCTCGGCGAGCAGGTCCTCGATCCGGCGATCCTGGTCGGCGGCGGCGAGCCCGCGCAGGTCGATGTACTCGGTGCAGCGCGGCACGGCGCGGTGGATGATCTGCAGCGGCTGCGCGCCGATCATCCAGAAGCTCGCGCGCAGCGCGGCGTGGCGCGCGATCACGTGATCCCACGCGGCGAGGAACGCCTGGGGATCGAGCTCGATCTCGAACCGGTAGTGGTCCTGCATCACGTAGATGCCAGAGCCCGGCTCGAGCAGGGTGTGCAGCCGCATGCCCTCCTGCATCGGCGTGAGCGGGAGGACGTCCTCGATTTCGGCGAGCGGCACGGCCAGCCCGGCGAGCTCGGCCGCGGTCAGCCGGGCGAGCGCAAAGCGCGGAGCGTCCGCCGCGCGGACCGGCTCGACGACCGGCGCCAGCGCGCTGGGCGCGGCGACCGCGGCGAGCGCCGCGAGCGTCTGGTGGCGGAACACGTCGCGCGGGCTGATCGCCAGCCCGGCGGCGCGCGCCTTGCCCGCGACCTGGATCGCGACGATCGAATCGCCGCCGACCCGGAAGAAGTTGTCGTCCCGGCCGACCTCGGCGAGGCCGAGCACGGACTGCCAGATCGCGGCGAGCGCGCGCTCGGCCGCGCTGCGCGGCGCGGCGTAGGCGGGCTGGGCCGCGCGCAGATCGGGCGCCGGCAGCGCGCGGCGATCGAGCTTGCCGGCGGGCGACCGCGGCAGCGCGTCGAGCACGACGAGCAGCGCGGGCACCATGTAGTCGGGCAGCGCGGCGGCGAGCCGGCCGCGCAGCGCCTCGAGCCCCGCGTCGTCGAGCGCGGCCCGGTCGACCCCGGCCGCGGGCACGACGTAGCCGACCAGGCGCGGCGGACCGGGCAGGTCCTCGCGCAGCGCGACCGCGGCGGCGTGGACGCGCGGATCGGCGAGCAGCTGGGCCTCGATCTCGCCGAGCTCGACGCGGTGGCCGCGCAGCTTGATCTGGTGGTCGACGCGGCCGAGGTAGTCGAGCGCGCCGTCGCCGCGGCGCCGCACGCGATCGCCGGTGCGGTACAGCCGCTGGCCGGGCGCGCCGAACGGATCGGGGATGAACCGGTCGGCGGTGAGCGCCGGGCGCTGCCAGTAGCCGCGCGCGACGCCCAGGCCGCCGATGTAGAGCTCGCCGGCGACCCCGGTGGGCACCGGCTCGAGGCAGCCATCCAGCACGTACAGCGTGGTGTTGCGCAGCGGGAGGCCGAGCACCGGCGCGGGGTGCGCGGCGTCGAGCTGCGCCAGCGACGACCACACCGTGGTCTCGGTCGGACCGTAGGCGTTGGCGAGCGCGCCGCGGCCGCCGGGGGCGGTCACGATGGCGATGAGCTGCGCAGCGAGATCCGGCGGCAGCGCTTCGCCACCCGTGATCAGCCGGCAGTCGCGCAGCGCCGCGGCCGCGCCGGGGTGCGCCGCGATCATGCGCCACGTTGCCGGGGTCGCCTGGACGAGCGTGACGCGATCGGCGCGCACGCGCGCCACCAGGAGCTCGGGATCGATCGCCTCGGCGCGATCGGCGAGCACGATGCATGCGCCGGTGCAGAGCGGCAGGAACAGCTCGAGGCCGGCGATGTCGAACGAGATCGGCGTGATGGCGAGCACGCGGTCGGCGGCGGTGATCGCCAGCTCGCGCTGCATGGCGTCGAGGAGGTTGCCGATCGCGGCGTGCGAGATCGCGACGGCCTTGGGGCGGCCGGTCGAGCCGGAGGTGTAGATGCAGTACGCCAGGTTCGCCGGGTCCACGGCCGGCGCGTCGTGCGCGTCGTGCGCGTCGTGCGCGTCGTGCGCGTCGTGCGCGTCGTGCGCGTCGAGCGCGTCGATCAGGCACACCGTTGCGATCGCGGCGAACCGGGGCGCGAGGTGCGCCTGCGTCACCAGCACGGCGGGGCGGGCATCGCCGAGCATGTAGGCGAGCCGATCGCGCGGATCGTCGGGATCGAGCGGCACGTAGGCGCCGCCGGCTTGCAGGACGCCGAGCGCCCCGATCACGAGCTCGGGCGATCGGTCGACGCAGAGCCCGACGAGGGTATCGGGTCCGACGCCCAGCGCTCGTAGCCGGTCCGCGAGCCGGCGCGCGCGGCGGCCGAGCTCGGCGTACGAGACCTCGGCGCCGGCGTGGCGCACGGCGATGGCGCCGGGCGTGCGGTCGATCTGCGCGGCGATCCGATCGTGCAGGCAGCGGCCGTCGAGCGGCTCGACCGGGCCGGTGGCGCGATCGGCGACGAGCGGGCGGCGCTCGGCGGCGGCGAGCATCGCGACCCGGCCGACCGGGACCTCGAGATCGGCGACCAGCGCCTCGAGCAGCGCCGCGAAGCGCGCCGCCAGCTGGGCGACCGCGTCGCGATCGATGCGATCGGCGCGGTAGCTGAACACGCCGGCGATCCCGGTGGCGTGCTCGGCCGTATCGAGCGCGAGGTCGAAGTCGGCCGCGTAGCTGGCGCGCGCGACCGGCCCGAACGTCAGCGCGCCGGCCGCGACCGGCTGGGTGGACTCGGGGGCGAGGTGGTTGTACAGCACCTGGAACAGCGCCTGCTGGTCGGCGTCGCGCGGGGCGCCGGTCGCTTCGAGCACCTGCTGGAACGGCAGCGCGGCGTGGGCGAGCGCGCCGGCCACGGTGTCCTCGACGCGCGCGAGGTGGGCCGCGAACCCGGCGTGCGGCGCGACCTGGGTCCGCAGCACGCACGTGTTGACGAAGAACCCGATGAGCGGCGCGAGCTCGGGGCGGCGATCGGCGACCGACGTGCCGATCCACACCTCCGGCTGGCCGGTGTGGCGATACAGCAGCACCTGCAGCCCGCCGAGCAGCACGCCGTACAGCGTGGTGCGCTGGCGCCGCGCCACGTCGCGCAGCCGATCGGCGAGCGCCGCGCCGATCGCGAACCCGTGCTGGGCCTGGCCGGGCGCGGCCCCGGCGCCTGGCGGCGGCAGCTCGAGCCGCGCGCGCTCGCCCGCGAGCCGGTCGCGCCAGTACGCGAGATCGGCCTCGTTCGCGGGTCGCGCGGCCTGCCACGCCGCGTAGTCCGCGACCTGGATCGGCAGCGGCGCGAGCGCGAGCGGCTGACCCGCCGCGAGCGCCGCGTAGCCGTGCGCGAGCTCGCGCCGCACCACGTCGATCGACCAGCCGTCGCACACGATGTGGTGGACCACGAGGTGGAGCACGTGGTCCTGGTCCGCGCGCCGGACCAGCACCACCCGCAGCAGCGGATCGCGCGCGAGATCGAACGGCCGCGCGGCCTCGCGGGCGAGCAGCGCCGCGAGCTCGTCGTCGCTGGCGCCGGCCGGCAGCGCGGCGGTGGCGAGCTCGACCGGTCCGGGCGCGGCGATCGCGCGGAACGGCCCGCGCTCGTCGTGCGGGAACCGGGTGCGCAGCACCTCGTGGCGCGCGACCATCGCGGCGAGCGCGCCGGCGAGCGCACCGCGGTCGAGCGGCCCGGTCAGCCGCAGCGATCCGGAGAGGTGCGCGGCGGTGCCACGTGGATCGAGCTGGTGCAGGAACCACAGCCGCTGCTCGCCGGGCGACAGCGGCAGCCGCTGGTCGCGCGCGACCGGGGGGATCGCGGTGGGCGCGGCGGCGGCGCCGGCGGCGCGGGTCGCGTCGAGCGCGGCCGCGAGCGCGCCGAGCGACGCGGCGCGGACCAGGTCGCGCGGATCGAGCGCGACGCCGAGCTCGGCGGTGGCCCGCGCGGCGAGCTGCATCGCGACCAGCGAGCCGCCGCCGAGCGTGACCAGGCTGTCCGCGGGGCGGACGTCGGCGACCCCGAGCACGTCGCGCGCGATCGCCGCGATCCGCGCGAACGTCTCGGTGGCGGGCGCCGCCGCGCCGCCGGCCGCGCGCGCCCCGCGCTCGAACACCGCGTAGGGGGCCAGCGTGCCGTCGCGCCAGCCCTGCAGGCACGCGGCGCGCCGCAGCTTGCCGCTCGACGTCATCGGCAGCGTGCCCGGATCGAGCAGCAGGATCACGGCCGGCGGATCGCCGTGCGCGTCGGCGATCGCGTCGCTGATCGCGCGGTACACCGCGTCGGGCGCGACCCGCTTCTGCGTGTGCTTGCTGAGCTCGACCGCGACGCCGATGGCCTCGCCGGCCTCGCCGGCCTGGTCGGTGACCGCGAACACCGCGACGCGGCCGCTGCGCACCACGTCGATCTCGGCCGCGATCGTCTGCTCGAGATCCTGCGGGTACAGGTTCTGGCCGCGGACGATCACCACGTCCTTGCGCCGGCCGGTGATGTAGAGCTGGCCGTCGTGGGAGAACCCGAGATCGCCGGTGCGCAGCGCGTGGCCGGGGCTCCCTGCCGGGGCGCGGGGAAACGCGTCGGCCGTCGCGGCGACGTTGTTCCAGTAGCCGAGCGCGACGCTCGGGCCCTGCACGACGATCTCGCCGATGTCGCCGGGCGCGACCCCCGCGCCGGTCTGGGGATCGACGACGCGCACCGCGAAGTCGCGCGCGACCGGTCCGCACGCCACCACCGGGCGACCGTCGCCGGCCGCGGGCACGGCCCGGCCGGCGGCGAGCGCCGCGCGATCGAACTGGCCCACGGTGACGCCGGCGTGCCGCGCGCCGCCGGTGACCAGGAGGGTCGACTCGGCGAGCCCGTAGCACGGGTACAGCGCGCTCGCGCGGAACCCGATCGGCGCGAACTTCTCGGCGAACGCCGCGAGCGTGGCGGCGCGGATCGGCTCGGCGCCGCAGAACGCGACCTGCCACGACGCGAGCGAGTGGCCGTCGAGCTGGTACGGCTTCACCCGATCGACGCACATGCGGAACGCGAAGTCGGGGCCGCCGCTGATCGTGCCGCCGTGGCGCGCGATCGCGCGCAGCCAGCGCGCCGGGCTCGCCCCGAGGTGATCGGGCGACATCAGCACCAGGCTCGCGCCGTTGAACAGCGGCGACAGCGCGCCGCCGACCAGCCCCATGTCGTGATACAGCGGCAGCCAGCTGACCATCACGTCGTTGGCGTCGTACGCGAACGCGTCGCGGATGCTGCGCTCGTTGGCGACGATGTTGCCGTGGCTCACCATCACGCCGCGCGGCGCGCCGGTCGAGCCCGAGGTGTACTGCAGGAACGCGACCTCGTCGGGGCTCGCGGTCGGCGCGATCCAGTCGGCCGGGGCGCGCGGGGCGAGCTCGTCGCTGGCGATCGCGTCGATCCGCGGATCGAGCGCGAGCTCCGCCATCGCCGCGGTGATCGCCGGCAAGCGCCGCGCCGAGGTCAGCACCAGGCTCGGCCGGGCGTCGCGCGCGATGCCGCGCAGCCGCTCGAGGTGCTGGCGGCGGCTCGGCTCGGGCGGAAACGCCGGCACCGCGATCACGCCGGCGATCAGGCAGCCGAGGAACCCGACGATGTAGTGATCGTCGTTGGCGTGGAGCACCAGCGCGCGCGCACCGCGCGGCACCCGGCCGGCGATCGCGGCGGCCACCGCCTGGGCGCGGGCCCACAGCGCGCGGTAGCTGAGCTCGGCGGTCACGGTCTCGCCGTCGCCGAGCACGCGCAGCGCGACGCGATCGGGGTGGTGCTGGGCGCGCTCGCCGAGGAGCGCGCACAGCGTGGCGGCAGACGGGGGCTGGCGAATCATCGGATCGTCCTTGGTGAATCGGGGGCGAGCAGGGCGGGTCGGTCGCCGTGATCGGCGATCGATCTTCAGCCGCCGGCGGCGTGCGGCTCGGCCATCGCGACGATGACCTTGCGCGGGCCCGAGAACGGGGTGCGGCCGTGCGCCGCCAGCATGTTGTCGAGCATCATCACGTCGCCGGCCTGCCAGGGAAACACCACCTGCAGCTCGGCGTACGCGCCGCGGATCTCGTCGAGCACCGCGTCCTCGATCGCGCCGCCATCGCCGTAGTAGGCGTTGCGCGGCAGCTGATCGGGGTCGACCGCCTCGAGCAGCGCCTCGCGCACGGCGGGCTCGAGCGCCGAGATGTGAAACAGGTGGGCCTGGTTGAACCACACCCAGTCGTGGCTGCGCGGGTGGCGCGCGACCGCCTGCGCGACCTGGCGCGTGCGCAGCTCGCCCTCGGAGGTCCACGCGAAGTCGATCTCGTGGGCCTGGCAGTACACCTCGACCGCGCCGGGATCGTTGGTATCGAACACGGTCTGCCACGGCACGTCGAGGCCGTTGCCGTAGTTGCGGACGTACGCCACGCCGCGCTCGGTGAACCGCCGGCGGATCGCCGGATCGACGCGCTGGTACACCCGGCGGCTATCGGCGATCGGGGTCTCGCCGCCGCTGGGCGCCGCGATCTGGCAATGAAACCAGATCTTCATCGGCCAGGCGCGGGTATACGCTTGCTCGTTGTGGAGCGGGATGTGCTGGTGCGCGGGGTACTCGGTCGACGAGTAGATGCCCTCGGCGACCCGGCGGCGCGGCGTCGAGCCGTACTCGTAGCTCACCAGCGCGTGGCCAAAGCTCCGCGCGAAGCCGCGAAACTCCTCGGCCCCGGCGACGCCGTAGCCGCGGAACAGCACGCCGCCGTGGTCGTGCAGCGCCTGCTCGATCGCGGATCCCAGCGTGGCGCGCGCGAGCCCGATCGGCAGCCCTGGGCTCGCCGGCGCGAACACCACGGGCAACGTGCCCGCGGTCGGGCGCGCCGCGGCGGCGGCCGGCGCGGCGACGGCGCCAGGCGTCACGTGGGCTCCTTCGTGGCCCCCGCCGCGGCGAGGCTCTCCATGTGCTTGCGCAGGCTGAGCGGCCGCATGTCGGTCCACACCTCGTTGATGTGGTCGAGGCAGTGCTGCTTGGCGCCCGACACGCCGACCTCGCGCCAGCCGGCGGGGATCTCCAGATAGGTCGGCCAGATCGAGTATTGCTCTTCGTGATTGACCACGACCCGAAATACAGTGTCTTCGCTGTCCCAGCTCATACGAGTCCTTCCGTGGGCGGCCGGCTCAGCGGCCGCAGGTTGCTGCTTTCGACCACGTCGCCCACGGCGACGAGGATCTGGCGATCGCCCTGGAACGGGCTGCGCGCGTGCGCGGTCGACAGGTTATCGAGCATCAGCACGTCGCCGCGCCGCCACGTGAAGCGCGCCGCGGTGCGCACCGTGACGCGCAGGATCTCGGCGACGATGTCGTCTGCGATCGCGCCGCCGTCGCCGAACTGGACGTCGCGCGGCAGCTCGCCCGGCGCGAGCACCGCGCGCAGCGCGTCGCGGGTCCGCGCGTCGAGACACGCGGTGTGGTGCAACATGATCTGGTTGCAGAAGCTCGGCTCGCCGGTCACCGGGTGGGCGATCACGGCGTGGCCGCGGGTCTGGGTGCGGAGCCCGCCGTCGCCGCGCCATTCCCACGTCACGCCGTCGGCGCGGCACCGCGCTTCGACCTCGGCCTTGCTCTGGGTGCGGAAGAAGTCCTGCCAGGGCACGTCGACGCCGGGGATGAAGTTGCGGACGTAGCGCAGGCCGCGGGTGGCGAACGCGGCGCGCAGTTCGGCGGGCAGCGCCTGGTAGACCCGGCGGCAGTCGACGATCGGCGTCTCGCCGCCGGTGAACCTGTCGCGGCCGCAGAAGAAGAACTGCCGGGTCGGCAGCTTGGGTGTGTGCGAGCCCTCGTTGTGGAACAGGATCGCGCGGTTGCTGGGATACACCGTCGCGTCGTAGACGAACCGCGCGCTGGCGCGCTTCACCAGATCGCCGTAGCGCGACTCGAGGCCATCGGACAGGGCGCTCGCGGCGAGCTCGAAGTCGCGCTCGCCCTCGACCTGGAACCCGCGAAACAGCAGCGCGCCGTGCTGCATCAGGCTGGCGAACGCGTCGGTGCGGTGCTGCGGCAGCCAGTCCTCGAGCCGCTGGCCGGCGAGGTCGGGCTCGAGCAGATACGGGAACGTGCGGTCGGCCGCGGGGTCGACGTGGGGCACCGGCTCGAGGCGCCACTCGGGAGAGGCAGCGAGATCCATGGCGTCAGGTCCTTGCGGTCGTCGCGGCGGCGCCGTCGACCAGGTGGGAGGGCACGGAGGCGAACGCCGCGGCGAGGATCTCGCCGACGTGATCGACCTCGTGCGCCGTGATGATGAGCGGCGGCAAGAACCGCATCGTGCTGCCGTCGCGGCCGCCGAGCTCGATGATCAAGCCGCGGCGGAGGCAGGCGAGCTGGAGCGCCGAGGCCAGCGCGCCGTGGGTGGGGCGGGGGCCGGGCCCGATCGAGGTGGCGGGGCCCGGCGCGCCGGCGGGATCGATGATCTCCAGGCCGAGCATGAGGCCGCGGCCGCGGACATCGCCGACGAACGCGTGGCGCCGGCCGAGCTCGCGCAGGTGGCCGCGCAGCCGCTCGCCCATGGCCGCGGCGTGCCGATCGAGCTGCTCGCGGAGGGCGAACTGGATCGTCGCCGAGCCGGCGGCCATCGCCAGCTGGTTGCCGCGGAACGTGCCGGCGTGCGCGCCGGGCTTCCAGCGATCGAGCGCCTCGTCGTAGATCACGACCGACATCGGCAGCCCGCCGCCGATCGCCTTGGACAGCACGACCACGTCGGGCACGATTTCGGCGTGCTGGAACGCGAACAGCCGGCCGGTGCGGCACAGCCCGGTCTGGATCTCGTCGACGATCAGCGGCACGTTGGCCGCCCGGGTGAGCCGGCGGATCTCGCGCAGCCAGCGCGCCGACGCCGGCACCACGCCGCCTTCGCCCTGCACCGCCTCGACGATCATCGCCGCGGGCGGCCGCACCCCGCTCTCGGGATCGGTGAGCACGGTCTCGATGTAGCGCAGCCCCGCGGTCTCACCGGCCTCGCCGCCGAGCCCGAACGGGCAGCGGAACGCGTACGGATAGGGCAGGAACTGCACGTCGGGCATGAGCCCGCCGACGTCGCGCTTGGGCCCGAGGCTGCCCATCAGCGCGAGCGCGCCGTGCGACATCCCGTGGTACGCGCCGTGGAACGATAGCAGCGTCGAGCGGCCGGTCGCGGTCTTCACCAGCTTCAGCGCGGCCTCGACCGCGTCGGTGCCGGCCGGGCCGCAGAACTGGATCCTGGCGCGCGCCGCGAGCTCGTCGGGCAACAGCGACCGCAGATCCTGGACGAACCGATCCTTCACCGGGGTCGCGAGATCGAGCGTCTGCAGCGGTAGCTCGTCGCGCAGCGCGCGCTCCATCGCCTCGCGCGCGACCGCATGATTGTGGCCGAGCACCAGCGTGCCGGCGGCGGCGAGGCAATCGATGAACACCCGGCCGGCGACGTCCTCGACGTAGATGCCCTTGGCGCGCGCGAGCGCGATCGGCAGCCGGCGGGGATAGCTCCGGGCGTTGGACTCGAAGCGGCGCTGCCGCTCGAGCAGCTCGTGATCGACGAGATCGTAGGGCCGGCTCAGCGCGTCGTGCCGCGCGCGCAGCGCCGAGGCATCGAGGATCGGCGCCTTCAAGGAAGCCGCGGCTGCGAGGTCGATGCTGGTCATGGAGGTCCTGTGTGGAGCGCGCGCGCCGATGGCCCGCGCGCTCGCTCTTGAAATTGATTTTCGTTTTCATTTACGCGGCGGCCGCGTCCGATGTCAAGGCCCTCGCGCGCTCGGCGTCATGATTGACAGCCGCGGTTCGGCGTTTGTAGAAGTGGTGAGCAGCGGCTCGCTGCGGCCCCTGGGCAAGGGAGTCTCGGCAATGGCGCGGTACCTGATCTCGTTCGACAATCACGGCGGGTCCAAGGCCTACTCTGGCGCAGGCTTCGGGCGGGCGATGCACTACCTGTTCCAGATCGCCGATATCCGGACATCGACTGGGGCGTTTCCACACACGCGCGATCTGCGGCACACCCACGCGGTCCATGCCCTCCTCCGTTGGTATCGCGCTGGTGTCGATGTCCAGGCGAAGCTTCCAGCGCTTGCGATCGCGATGGGACATGTTTCGATCGCGTCGACGGCGTACTATCTCGCGTTCCTCGAGCCAGTGGCGGCAGCGGCCAGCGCGCGCTTTGCGCGGCACTGCCGCCAGATCTTCGCCGCCTCGGGAGATCGACGGTGAGGGCCAAGCCAAGCTCGCTTGCTCGTACGCTGCGCGAGTTCTTCGCCGATCACCTACCAAGGGTCCGCGGCATGAGCCCGCACACCGTGTGCAGCTACCGCGATTCGGTCACTCTGCTTCTTCGGTGTCTCGCCGAGCGGCACGATCGCGACGTGGTGAAGCTCGACTTCGACGATCTCTCGCCCGACTCCATCATCGCGTTCTTGGCTCATCTAGAGGAGGAGCGTCGCAATACAGCAGCGACGCGAAACGCCCGCCTGGCCGCCATTCATTCGTTCGCACGCTTCGCCGCCACGAATCATCCCGAGCACCTCGAGCTCTGCCAAAGAGTCCGGAGTTGAGCCGTCCTCGACGCAGCAGCTGTTCCGCAATCGCCGCGGCGAACCACTGACCCGCTTCGGCGTGCGGTACCTCCTCCCTCCTCCGCAAGTACACCGAACACGCGACGACGGCCGTGAGGACGCTCGCCGCGAAGCGAGTCCATCCTCACGTCATCCGCCACACGACCGCGGTCCACCTCCTCCAAGCTGGGGTCGACCTTGTCACGATCGGTCACTGGCTCGGCCACGCCAGCGTCGAGACCACGAATCGCTATGCGGCCGTCGACCTCGAGACGAAGCGCGCCGCGGTCGCGAAGGCACGCCCCGTTGGCCGCGTCGCTTCCGCTGTCGCAGCTTGGCGGAAGGACCAAACCATATCTAAATCTTCGCCCCGAGCAAACCAATATCTTCTTCAAGTTGACGGAAGAGCGGTATCGCCAGCGCGCCACGATTATTGCCACAAATCTCGATTACTCGGAGTAGGCCAACTTCCTGGGCAACAAGGCGCTCGTCGGCGCGCTCCTCAGCCGGCTGCGCCACCAGTGCCACACCGTCAAGATCGACGGTCCCTCGCTACGCGACGGCGACGGCGCCACCACCTGACCGCTCGTACCGCTCGTACCGCTCGTACCGCTCGGCCCAGCGCCCTCGTCGCTCCTGCGGCGGGGGCGTTCCTGCTTGCTGGCCCTCCTGGTGTCCAACGTGACGCCACGCGCATCGTCATGTCGAGTGACACCTACTCTGCTTCCGGGATCGGCGCCGGACCGGACCGACTCGTTACGCGGATGACCTCCACGGGCTCAGTGTCAAACACTCGGCTGATCGACCAAGTACTGGCGCGGAGCTCCCAGGCGAGCGTTGTGCCACGCAAGCCCTCCAAGAGCTCGCCCTTGACGTCGATCAGCTCCCTCGGTCGTCCTGCCATGCCCCCCTTTACGCCATGGCGTTCCAGTGCCTCAGAAAGCGCTTCCGCCTGCGAGCCGAAGTGCGCGTCACCTGGGCAACGAACGGTGGCGGCGAGGCGTGACTACTCGGTGCGCAGCGCGATGATCGGATCGACGCGTGACGCGCGGACCGCCGGGTAGAGTCCGGACGCGATGCCGACGGCGACCGCCGCCACCACGGCCGCGGCGCTGATCGCGGGCGACATCGCGAGCGTCCAGCCGAGCTTGTCCTGGAACACGTAGCCGCTGACCTGGCCGAGCACCGCGCCAGCCGCGCCGCCGGTGATCGAGAGCATGACGGCCTCGCCGAGGAACTGCAGCTGGATCTGTGACGGCCGGGCGCCGATCGCGCTCCGGAGCCCGATCTCGGTGATCCGATGAGACACCGATGCCAGCATCACGTTCATGACGCCGATGCCGCCGATCGCGAGCGAGATCGACGCCAGCAGGAGCAAGAGCAGGCGCAGCGTGTTGCTGGTGTCGATGCGCGCCTGGAGCAGCTCCTCGGGGTGGCGGATGTTGAAGTCGTCGTCGGTGCCCGGGGCGAGGTGGTGGCGCTGGCGCAAGAGCTCGGCGATCTGCGCGCCGGCCGGCGCGATCACGTCGGGCGAGCTCGCAGAGCACAGGATGTCGTCGAGCCAGGTCTGGTCCTTGCCGAGGATCCGCTTCATCGCGGTGGTCCACGGCATCATCACGGTGTCGTCCTGGTCCTGCCCGGTGGCCGATGGGCCCTTGGGCGCGAGCACGCCGATCACTTCGAAGCCGACTTGCTGGACCCGCACGATCTCGCCGATCGGATCGCGCTCGCCGAACAGCTCGCGGCGCACGGTGTCGCCGATGACCACCACGCGGTCGGCGCGCTCGGTCTGGTCGTCGTCGAAGAACACGCCGCGTGCGAGCTCCCAGCGCTTGATCGCGCGGTACACCGGCGCGACGCCGCGCCACCGCGTGCGCCAGTTGTGGTCCTCGTAGATCACGAGGAAGCCGCCATCGACGTTCTCCGAGACGTCCTTGACGAGCGGGATCTCGAGGCGGATCGCCTCGGCGTCGCGCGCCGTCAGCGTGGTCATGCCGTGGGTGCCGGTGCGCGCGCCGGCCACGTTGCGCGACCCGGCCTCGACCCAGACCAGGTTATCGCCGAGCTTGTCGAGCTCGGCCTCCGACGCCTCGACGCTCGCGCGGCCGAGCGCGACCACGGTGATGACGATGGCGACCGCCACGGCGATCCCGAGCGTCGCCAGGGCGCTGCGCGCGAGGTTGCGTGCGAGCGCCCGCAGCGCTTCGACGACCAGCAACTGGACCATGACGCGGAGCTGCTGCACGGCGGGTGGGACCATGGACAAGGTCCCTGAGGAAGCGGCCCGATGCAAGGCCTGGCTCGGTCGGGCCCGCGACCCGAGCGACGTTGCCAAGGCCTGGCTCGCCGGCCGTCATGGTCGTGTCTGACCGCGCCGATCGAGCCAGCGAACCCCGGGCGCCATCACCAGCGCCCACGCGGTGCCGAGGAGGATGCCGCCGAACACGTCGCTGGGATAGTGCACGCCGAGGTACACGCGCGAGGCGCCGATGAGCAGCACGATGGCAGCGGTGAACGCCACGCCAGCGACCCGCGCAGGGAGCGAGGAGACGTGGCGCCCGAGGACGAAGGCCGCCGTGAGGTAGACCGCGGCGGACGCCAGCGAGTGACCGCTGGGGTACGACAGGCCGACCACTTCGACCAGCCGGGGCACGATCGCCGGCCTCGGACGGTCGAACAGCGCCTTCGTCGCGCTGGTCAGCAGCGCGGCGGCGAGCGACGATCCGAGGAGGGCCGCGGCGCCTCGCCGGTCCGCCTTGACGAGCAGGGCCGCGCCGAGCGCGAGCGTGAAGAGCCCGACCACGACGAGCGATCCCAGCGCGGTCAGATCCATGGCGACGCCGTTGAGCCAAGGACGACGAAGCTGCGCGACCGCCCGAAGCACGCTGGCGTCGATGGAAAGGAGCCGCGACGTGCTCTCGGTCGGGTCGAACAGCTCCTGGCTCAACTCGAGGAACCCCGCGACGAGGATGAACGCGACGGCGATGGCCACCCAGGGCGCCCAGCGAAGACCGAAGGCGAGCCAGCGTCGCTCGGGACGGGCGGGCTTTGTCGCTCGGTCAGTCATGCAGCCTCGGCCGCTGGAGCGTTGCCAGGTGAGATCGTCGCCCAGGTGCCGTGACGCACGGGATGGATGGACATCATCGCACGGTGGCGAAGCGGGACACGGTAATATCCCCAATCCTGCGGGTTCATGAAAGAATCTCTAATTCGCCGGACCGACCAGGGGAGCATCGTCCGGTTCAATGCGGCCGCTCACAACCGACATGGCGAACTCCGAGCTACGCCCGTACTTCCTGTGGGACGAGGACGTATCGATCGGCGAGCTCCATGCTGCGCTCGCGACTGCGGATGGCCCGCGGCGCGACCAGCTCCTCGCCAAGATGCTGCGCGAGGCGCGCGACATCGATGTCTGGGAGTTTGTTGGGCCTGGCGAGGTGGCGCGCGTGCTCGAACGGCTGCGGCGTCGGCTCGGCCGGCGGTATGCGTTCTGGAAGTTCTTGATCGAAGGCTGGCGCAGCCATGGCCTCCTCGACGCCTAGCAAGCGGACCGCGCTCCAGCGCGACGTGCTCGATGCATTGTTTCAGCGCGAGCGCGGATTCTTCCTGACCGGAGGCGCCGCGCTTGCGGGCTTCCACCTGGGGCACCGCACCACCGACGACCTGGATCTGTTCACGCAGCAACAAGCGGCGTTCGAGCGCGGTCGCTTCGTGCTCGCCGACGTCGCGGCCGCGCTTGGTGGACGTCTCGATATCCGTCAGAGCGCACCGGGTTTCCAGCGCACGGTCCTCACGCGTGGCGACGACGGCCTGGTGATCGACCTGGTCAAGGACGTCAGCCCCCAGCTCCACGCGGACAAGCTCGAGCACGACCACATCCTGATCGATCCCGCGGACGAGATCCTCGCGAACCAGCTGGCAGCGCTCGTCGGTCGCGCCGAGGAACGCGACCTCGTCGACGTCATGTTCCTCGAGCGTGCGGGATACTCGATCGACGCGGCGCTGCCCGTGGCGCTCGCCAAGGATGGCGGGTGCACGCCCGCGACCCGCGCGTGGTTGCTCTCGGAGATCCCGATCCCGGACGGCGTCGAGCTTCCCGCGGGCGTCGCGCCGGGCGAGCTCCGCGCGTACGTCAGCGCGCTGATCTCGCGCCTGCTCGTGCTCGCGGCGCCGAAGTGACGGCGACCTGTGCCGCGAACGAGCTCGCGGTCGGTCGAGCCTGGGCGCGCCTCCGGGCGCGATCAGTCGAGCCGCGGCGGCGGCGGCACGCTCACGACCACCAGCGACGCCTCGGCGCCGATCTGCTGGCACGCGACGGCGAGCTTGGCGAGCTGTGCCTGCATGCGATTCTCGGCCTCGTGATCGGCGAGATCGGCCGGGATCGCGTAGGCGCACACGGTCAGCTCCCCCTGGCTTGCGTGCTCGAGGTGCGCGACCAGGTCGCCGGGCAAGAGCTTGTCGGCGACCGCGCGCGGGCGATCGCCGCTGGTGACATGCCGGGCGTACCCGGTCTGGACGGCGGCGGTGGCGCGGAGCTGGCGCAGCTGCTCCGCGCCGCGGATCGCGTGCTTGCCCGCGAGCACCACGACCTCGACCGCTGCGAGCGCGGTCGCCGTGGCGCTGCGCGCGATGACATCGAGGATCCGCTGCGACGCGGGCGCCGCAAGCCGCAGGTTCGCGATCGAGGACGCCGAGGCGGGCAAGGTCCGAAACTCGAACCGATCGAACGCATCGAGGTCGCCTCGCGTCCCGACCCCGGCGCGCACGGCGCGCACGGTGACCCCGCTGAGCGTGAACGAGCCATCGGGGCGAACCGGCGCCAGGTTGTGGAAGCTGCCCGTCGTGTCGTCGGCGGGATCGCAGCCCACGGCGACGCGGGTGTAGGGCAGGCCGCCGAGCTCGACCACGCCGCTGATGCTGCGCGTGGGCTCGAGCACCAGCCGGACCCGATCGGCGATCGGCGCGGGCAGCGAACGCCGGGCGCCGTGCTGCGCCATGATCGCGCCGCGCACCGCGCCGCCGCGGATCGCGAACCTGCCGTCGCTGTCGGTGGTGGCGAACCGCACGGAGTACTGGCCATCGAACATCGGCAGGCCGACGCCGACCGAGTCCGCCAGCAGCGTGCGGGCCATCGCGACGCGGGCGCCAGCGACCGGGTGGCCGCTGGCATCGACCACCTCGCCGTGGAGCTCGCGCGATCCGGACTCGAGGCGGGGACCCGCGCTGGCCAGCCGCACCAGCTCGTCATGGCTGCCCTCCACGTCGCCGAGCCAGAACCGCGCGATCATGGCTTCCAGATCGAGCGTGGCGGCGAGCGCGGGCGCCTGGATCGCGGCGGCCGCCGACCGCCACGCTCCGTCGTCGGCGATCACCGCCTGGAGATCGGCCGGCGTGGAGCGGCCGAGCCGCAAGCTGTTGCGCGCGATCACCGCGCGGAGCTGTCGCGCGGGCAGGCCCGCCGTGCCGTAGCCGGCGATCGCGGCATCGACGAAGTGAAGCGCATCGTCCCAGCGGCCGCGGCTGCGCTCGGCATCGATGTGAGATATGGCGAGCGCGGCCTCGAGATCGGGCTGCTGCACGCGGCGCACCGCGTCCTCGGCGCGCTGGAACGCTTCCTCCCCCCTGGGCCCCAGGATCGGCAGCTCGCGCTGATAGGCCACCGCCGCGATCAGCAGCTCCGCGCGCAGCCGGTCATCATCGCATCGATCGATCCTGTTGAGCGTGTGGTCCATGATCGCGCGGTCGCGCGGCGTGTCGTTCGACGCGATGCCGAACGCGATCGTCGCGATCACGCGCGCGCACGGATCGAGCGCCGGCTTGTCGAGCAGGGCGAGGAGCTCGGCGTCGCTCGGCGGGTCGGGGGTCCGGGTGCGGCCGAACAGCTCGTACGCCGCGATCACCTCGGGGGTCGCCGCGAGCGCGAGCCGCGGGACCTCGGCGGCGACCTGGCGCTGGCAGAGCGCGGGTACGACCAGCTCGCGCCGGAGATCCTCGGGCAGCGCCGCCGGCACGCGGGCGTAGGCCTGGCGGACCGCATCGAACCGCGCCAGCACGCCGTCGAGACACTGCAGCTGCGCCGGCTGGATCTGCGGCGCGGCACGGCACGCGGCGCCGCGGGCGAGCAGCCAGTGCTGGTACGCGTCGTCGAGCGCCGCGGCGTGCGCGGCCGACGTCTTGGCCCGCAGATCCAGGGCGATCGCGGGCGACCAGACCGACGCGGGATCGTGGGCCGGCGCCGCGCACGGCGGGACGACCGGCGCTCCGCCGCGCAACGCGACGACCGTGCCGCCGGTGCACAGTGCGAGCGCGGCGAGCGCGAGCGCGAGCCGCGGCCTGCGCTGCGCGCGCTCGAGCCGCGCGATCAGCGCGGTCATGCTGGGCCAGCGCGCGGCCGCCTCGGGGGCCAGCCCGCGGCGCAGGATCGGGCGGATCCGCCGCGGGACGCGCGGCGCCTCGAGCGCGGCGGGGCCCCGGGTGACCTGAGCGCGCAGCTCGTCGAACGTCGCGCCGCGATACGGCCGCTCGCCGGCGAGCGCCTCCCACAGCGCGACGCAGTACGCGAACTGATCGGTCGCCGGGCCGATCGCGCCGCCCGTCCATTGCTCCGGCGCCATGTAGGCCGGCGTGCCGATCAGCGCGCCGGTCATCGTGAGCACCGCCAGCTGGCTCGGCACGCTCGCCGCTCCGATCGGCCCGGCCGCGGCCAGCGTGGCGCCGAACGCGTCGGGCGGCGCGTCCGCCGCCTCGCGGGCGAGCCCGAAGTCGGTGACGACGATCCGGCCGTCGCGGCCGCGCAGCACGTTGTGCGGCTTGAAGTCGCGATGCACCATGCCGGCGGCGTGGGCGGCGGCGAGCCCGCGGCCGGCCGCCAGGAACGCCTCGAGGATCGCCGCCGGTCGGCGCGGCGCGTGGCCCAGCCACTCGGCGAGCGTCTCGCCGTGGATCAGCTCCATCGCGACGAAGTCGCGGCCGCCGGTGGTGCCGACCTCGTACACGGTCACCACGTTCGGATGGGTGAGCCGTGCCATCGCCCGGGCCTCGCGCAGCAGGCGCTCCTTCAGCTCCGCCGACGGCGCCTGCGGCCGCAGCAGCTTGAGCGCGATCCGGCGCTCGAGATCGGGATCGAACGCGGCGTACACGACGCCCATCGCGCCGGCCCCGAGCTCGCGCTCGAGGCGGTAGCGCCCCAGCGTCGCGCCGATCAGGGCCGCGGTGTGCGCCGGCGCGGGCGATGACCCCGCCGCCGGCAAGGTCTGGACACTGCCGAGCTCCTCATCTCGAACGTCCGCCACCCCGCCGACCATACCTCAACCCGAGGCGCGATCGCGCTACCCATGAACGCCTTGACCTGCGGTCAAGGGTTCATGTTCCGCCTCGATCAATAAGGGACGTTCCCGTACGTTCCCGTCCCCTCTGGGCCAGCAGAGCCGGCCCATTCACCCCACCGCGCGTCGCGCCGCGCGGGGCTCCTGGCCACCAACCTAGGCGAGTTTGCTTCAGAGCAACACGCCGCCCGTGACTTCGATCCGCTGGCCGTTGACCCAGCGGTTGTCGTCGGCGAGCAGCGCCGCGATCATCGGGCCGATGTCGTCGGGCTGGCCGACCCGGCCGAGCGCCGTCAGATCGGCGATCTGCTTGTTGAGCGCCGGGTTGTCGCGAACCATGCCGCCGCTGAAATCGGTGGCGATGGCGCCGGGAGCGACGGTGTTGGCCGCGATCCCGCGCGCGCCGAGCTCCTTGGCCAGGTAGCGCGTCAGGACCTCGACCGCGCCTTTCATCGCCGCGTAGGCGGAGCTGCCGGGGAACGCAAACCGGGTGAGCCCGCTCGAGATGTTGACGATCCGGCCGCCGTCGTTCATCAGCGGCAACAGCTTCTGGGTCAGGAAGTACGGGCCCTTGAAGTGGACCTGGTAGAGCTCGTCGAGCTCGCGCTCCGTGGTCTGATCGAAGGTCTTGTGGAGCGAGGTGCCCGCATTATTGACGAGGTAGTCGAAGCGCTCCGCGCCGAGCTCGGCGAGGGCGGCCCGGACGTGCGGCACGAACGCGTCGAACGAGCCGATGTTGCCGGTGTCGAGCGCGACCGCCGTGGCGCGCGCGCCGGCGTCGCGGACCGCGGCGACGACCTGGTCCGCCTCGGCGCGATGCGCGCGGTAGGTGAAGATCGACGCGACGCCGCGGCGGGCGAGGTGGAGGACGGTATTGCGGCCCAGGCCGCGACTGCCGCCGGTGACGATCGCGATCTTGGTGGATGATCCGGTACTGGATGTCGGCATCGTGGACTCCTTGCGGGGCGTTGACAGCGCGCACCGTAAGCCCGGGGGCGCCCGTCCGGAATACCGGAACTTCCTCGCTTCTTGCCTGATCCTGCTCCGCGCTCCGCGGTTGTCGGCGAGCCCCGGTGGCGCTACCTTGGAGCGATGCTGGAGCGCCTGGTCGAAGCCGTGACGCGCTATACGAATCGCCAGGGCACGCCGGGTCCGTTCACCACCGCGATCCCGGGCGTCACGATCCTGCGCTCGGATCACGAGCGGCGCCCCAACCACATGATCTTCAAGCCCGCGCTGTGCATCGTGGTGCAGGGCGCGAAGCGGTCGATCTTCGGCGACCAGCGCTTGGACTACCGGGCGGGCCAGGCGCTGCTGGTCAGCGTCGAGATGCCCGCGGTGGGCCGGATCCTCGAGGCCAGCCCGACCCAGCCGTTCCTCGGCCTGGTCGTCGAGCTCGACCTCGGCGTGCTGCGCGACGTGGTGGATGGGCTCGACGTCGTGCCGCCGGCCACCGGCGACGTGCGCGGCGGCGTGTTCGTCACCGACTTCGACGGCCCGCTGAGCGACTGCGCGCTGCGCCTGGTGCGCCTGCTCGACACCCCGCGAGCGATCCGCCAGCTCTACCCGGCGACCATGCGCGAGATCTGCTACTGGCTCGTCGCCGGGCCGTACGGCGGCGACGTCATCAAGCTGACGCTGGCCAACGGTCACGACGCGCGGCTGGTCCGCGCGATCCACGCCTTGCGCGCGCGGTTCGCCGAGCCGGTCCGGATCGAGGCGCTGGCCGCGATCGCGCGGCTGAGCCCGTCGGCGTTCCACCGCCAGTTCAAGGCGATGACGTCGCTGACGCCGCTGCAGTACCAGAAGCAGCTGCGCTTGATCGAGGCGCGGCGGCTCATGGCCTCGGGCGAGGTCAACGTCGAGACCGCCGCGTTCCAGGTCGGCTACGTGAGCCCGTCGCAGTTCAGCCGCGAGTACGCGCGGATGTTCGGCAAGCCGCCGCGCCGCGACGTCGCGCTGCTGCGTAGCACGAGCCATCCACCGGCCACCAAGCAGCGCGCCGCGGTCATGGTAGCGTAGGGCATGGCCGGCGCTGGCGCGTTCCCCTCGATCGAGCCGGAGCTGATCCGGCCGCTCAAGCGCTCCGCGTACGACCAGATGATCGAGCTCGGGCTGTTCGACGACGAGCGCGTCGAGCTGATCCAGGGGGTGCTGGTCAAGAGGTCGCCCCAGCGGGCACCGCATGCGTCGACGGTGCAGTAACTTCCGAGCCCGAGCCCGATGTCGCGATCGCCCCGCTCGGCGACTACGAGGCCGAGCACCCGCGGTCGGCGCTGCTGGTCATCGAGGTGGCCGATTCGACGCTTCGCGTGGATCGGACCAAGGCCGCGATGTACGCGAGCGCGGGGATCGGCGAGTACTGGATCGTGAACCTCGCGGCGCGCAGCGTCGAGGTGTACGCCTCGCCCGAGGTCGACCGCTACGCCGAGGCGCGCACGCTGCGCGAGGGCGATGCGCTGCGGCCCGCGGCGCTGGGCGGCGTCGCGCTCGGCGTCGCCGAGCTCCTGCCCCGGCCGTGACGGCGCGCTACCATCGCCGCGCATGCCGCCGCGCGCTGTGAACCGTCGAGCCCGATCGCGTGGGCGCGCCGCCGGTCCGCGGTGGCGGCTGATCGCGCTCGGCGCCGCGGTGGCCGTGCTCGGCGGGTGGACGGTGCACAGCGCGCGCGAGCCCGGCGACTGGCAGCACGTGCTGGCGACCCGTGAGGGCATGATCGGCGACGTCACGTCGAGCCGGACGATCATCCGCGCCGATTCGATGTTCGTCGCGCTGCCGCACCGCCGGGCGCTCGGCCGCACCGTGGAGGTCCGCTACCGCGACCGCGTGATCGTCGTGCCGGTGCTCGACGTCGGCCCGTGGAACATCGACGACGCGTACTGGGAGCAAAACGGCCGGCCCGCCTCGGAGCGCGGCCGCGGTTACTACCGCACGCCGGTGAACACCGCCGGCATCGATCTGTCCGATCCCGTGTTCGCCGCGCTCGGCTTGCCCGATAACGACTACGTCGACTGGCGGTTTGTTCATCGCGGCTACGTCGCGCTGCCGCACCTGTAACGACGTCAGCCGGCGAGCGAGACGATCTCGACCGGCCGCGCGAGATCGAGCGCGTCGCCCTGCGGATCGATCGAGCCGGCGGGTAACAGGCGCGCGAGCGCCCGGCGCGCGCGCTCGACGTCGCCGGTCGTGGCGTCGAGCACCGCGCCCGCGGCCTCGAGCACGCCGATCGATGTGTCGATCGCGGACTCGAGGAGCGACGCGAAGCTGCCCCACGGGCCGTGCAGGTAGCGCGGCCGGGCGGCCTCCTTGGCGGCGGGCGGCGCGATCCGCTTGCCGAGCGGGGTGCCGAGCAGCCAGGCGTGGACGCGATAGCCGCGCACGAACCCGGCGAGCTCGCGGCGGCCCGGCGCGGCGCCGAGCGCGGCGGCCCACGCCTCGCGCAGCAGGCGGTCGAGCGGGTCGCCGAGCCCGTTGGCCAGGTGGACCTGGAGGTAGGTGGCCAGCGCCGGGGTGCCCATGGTGTCGCGGCCGAGGTACTGCTCGTGGAAGCAGATCGACTGAAACTTCTCGACCTCGCGGTGCGAGGCATCGTGGGTGCCGATCGGATAGGCGCGGGCGAGCGCGTTGATCAGCGGGTGCAGCGCGCGGTCGATCGCGCAGTGCGACGCCAGGCCGAGCGCGATCGCGGCCAGCTCGTCGTCGCGCTCGCGCCGCGCGATCACCAGCAGGCGGTCGAGCAGCGCGACGGCGCCGCCGTCGTGGATCTGGCTGCCCCAGGGCGAGGGTGCGCCCGGCCGGCCGGTGACGTAGCGGATCACCTCGAGCAGGTAGCGGTGGTAGTAGGGCAGGTCGGCGACCAGCGCGCCGAACTTCGCGGCGTCGTCGCGGCGGATCAGCCGGCGGCGCACGGCGGTGCCCAGCGCGGGCGACGCCATCGCCTCGCGGAGGGCGGTCAGGTGGATTCCCTCGGCAGGCATGGCGCCCACCATAGCCGGTCGCTCGCGGATCGTCACGGGCGCCGGCTCAATGGCTTTGCACGATGACCACGAACTCGCCCTCCGCCGCGGCCGATCGGCTGTCGACCACGATGAAGACCGGGCCCGGCCCCACGGTGGCCGAGGCGGTTTGATCGCCGGCGGCGACGCACGCCGGCTCGGCGAGCGCGCCCGCCAGGATCGCGATGTCGACGTCCACCGGGTCGCGATCGACGACGAACGCGTCGATCGCCGTGGCCGCCGCCAGGTCGAGGCGATAGACGATCTCGCGGCCGGGGGTCGGCAGGCCGCACGCGCCGTAGCCCGCGAACCCGGCGTCGCCGTTGCGGGTATCGGCCAGATCGACGAGCGGTAGCGCGGCGAGGAACGGATCGCCGTGCGCGCCGGTGCCGGTGCGGCGGGTCGCCATGGGGTCGAGCGCCTCGCCGCCGCGGGCGCGCCGCGCGCGGTCGAGCGCTTCGAGTGTGAGCAGGTTGCGCACGTTGTAGCCGAACGCCAGCCCCGCCGAGGTCAGCGCGCAGCCGCCATCCGGCGCCACCGTGGGGTGGATGCCGTCGCCGCTGATGCCCTCGCCGGCGAGCGTCGACATCGCGAGGTGGAGATCGACGAGGGGCAGCGCGCGGCCCTGGGCGATCGCGCGGATCACGCGGTTGAACAGCGGGATCCGCGCGTTGCTGCCGGGATCGCCGTGCATCGCCGGGATCGTCGAGAGCACCGGGATCGCGCCGCGGGCGCGGGCGCGGTCGACGAGGGTCCACAGGTCGGCGCCGTACGCGTCGAGCGAGCGGCCGAGCCGGACGTCGTTGGTGCCGAGCATGAGCACGGCGTAGCGCGGGTCGATCGCCGTGAGCTCGGCGTCGATCGGCGCCGGGGACCCGGCGAGCACGTCCTGGGTCGTCCAGCCGCCGGCGGCGGCGAGGCTCGTGCGCCCGAACGGCGTGGCGCCGCTCGCGTCGCCCGCGCGGAAGTACGCCAGGGTGTCGGCGAGCGCGGTGTGGCTACCGAGATCGCCGCCACCGTCGAAGCACGCCAGGAAGCTCGACGAGGCCGTGATCGAATCGCCGACCTTGCCGAACACCTGCTCGGCGCCCGGCGCGAGCGCGGCGATGCGGCCGAGCTCGGCAGCGAC
>Ga0302256_10000008_pt1 | contig 31691 bp, 28 predicted proteins | sample I_Fen_E3_4_FD_194571 | JGI IMG/M metagenome (GOLD analysis project Ga0302256, IMG submission 194571) | Peat permafrost microbial communities from Stordalen Mire near Abisko, Sweden - I_Fen_E3_4 | ecosystem: Environmental > Terrestrial > Soil > Wetlands > Permafrost | place: Sweden: Abisko...
GCCGGGCACGGCGGGGCCGGTCCCCAGCCGCGTCGCGTCGAGCGGCGGCGGCGGTGTGGTGATGACGCGCCCGGCGGTGATCGTCGGTGCGCCGGCCAGGTCGGCGCCGGGCACGATGCCGCGGATCCGCAAGGCGCGGGAGGACGAGGGCCGCGGGTTCGGCCAGGGGCTGATCTCGGAGAAGAGCCTCGATGAAGTGATCCTCGCGTACCTGTCCGAGGACGCAGACGACAAGTGAATCCGCCCGGGCGCTCGCGGCGCGCCGGGCGCTCGCGCAGGGGTCCGTGTGGCGGTACCTTGTGGATATGCCCGCAGAGGTAAAGATCTACACGCGGCAGTGGTGTGGCTACTGCACCGCCGCCGAGCGGCTGCTCAAGGAGAAGGGGGTCGCGTTCGAGAACATCGACTGCACCGGCGACAGCAAGAAGCGGCAGTGGCTCGCCGAGGTCACCGGCCGCACCACGGTGCCGCAGATCTTTATCGACGGTCAGGCGATCGGCGGCTACGACGACATGCGCGCACTCGAGACCAGCGGCACGCTCGATAAGCTGCTCGCCGGCGCCGGCGCATCGGGGGCCTCGGGCGCGTCGTCGTCCCCGGTCTGACCGCGCGAGGTCCTCGGTCGATCACCCGGTCACGGCGCGGGATAGCCGTCGTCGTCGGGCTCGGGCTCGTCGAGCTCGGGGTGGGCCTGCTTGTACTCGGTCATCCACGCCGCGAGCTTGGGCATCGCGACCTCGAGCCGCTGGTTGCCTTCGCGCTCCATCGCCTGGCGCCACGCGAACCTCGCCTCGTCGAGCTCGCCGCGCTGCGCGTAGGCCCACGCGCACAGCAGCAAGAGGTCGCGGCCGACGGTCATCGACAGCCCCTTGCGCATCCGATCGTGCAGCTCGGCGTCGTCGATCCCGAGCTTGCCCTCGGCGATCCCCAGGTGCATCTCGGCGATCCAGTAGGACAGCCGCAGCACTTCGCCCGGCGGGACCCCGCCGCGCGCGTCGAGCACGACCCGCGCTTCCTTGGCGCGGCCGAGCGCGATCAGGAGGTTGATCTCGGTGTAGTACGAGAACTGGTACTGGATCAGCCGCGGCGACAGCTTGGCGCGCGCCATCCGCACGCGGTCGAGCGCCTGCTCGCCGTGACCGTCGAGCGCGTCGGCGATCGCGACGCGGAGCTCGGCGAGCGCGCGGACCCGGGCCGGCGCCCACCACGCGCGGGCGATCGGCTCGGCGAGCGCGCGGCCTGCCGCGGCGTCGCCATTGGACAGCGCGACGCTGGCTTCGTTGACCCGCTTGACCGCGCGCACCGTGCCGATGAACCGGCTGCCGAGCACCACGTAGAACGGGATCAGCAGCGGGAACGACGTGGCGGCGAGCGCCACGCCGGCCGCGGTGATGCCGCCGAACGCGAGGTAGGCGGCGAGCTGGCGGTTGCGCACGCCCGCCGGGTCCTTGACCTCGCCGTCGCGGCCGACATAGACGAGCTGGCCCTTGCCGGCGTGATCGAGGTCGCGAGCGATCATCGGCCGCGTCAGCGCGATCGCCTTGGGCAGCGCGAGATCGTTGGGATCACTCACCATGGCTGCCTAGCTCGCTTCATCCTGGACGCTCCAGTCGGTGCCCTGCGGCGTATCGTGGAGCGCGACGCCGAGCGCGGCGAGCTCGGCGCGGATCGCGTCGGATCGCGTGAAATCCTTCGCGGCGCGGACGGCGGTGCGCTCGGCGAGCAGCCGCTCGACCGCCGCGACGTCGATGCCGCGCCGGCGGACCAGCCGCGACCTGCGCTCGGCGAGGTAGACCCTGGGGTCGGCGGCGAACACGCCGAGCGCGCTGCCGACCGCGCGCACGTCGCTGGCGAGCCGGCCCAGCGTGCGGCGGCGCAGCTGCTTGTCGATGCCCTTGGGCTCGTCGAGCAGCCGGTTGGCGAGCTGCGCGGCCTCGTGCAGCGCCGCCATCACCACCGGCGTGTTGAAGTCATCGGCGAGCGCGGCGCGCGCCTCGGGGACGAGCTTCTCGGCCTCGGGCATGACCGGGCCGGGGTCGGAGCGGAGGTCACCGCGCTGCGCGAGCAGGCCGTCGATCCGGCTCAGCGTCACGTAGAAGTACTCGAGCTTCTTGTCGGCGGCTTCGAGGCTATGGAACCGGGCGCTGACCACGCGCTGCTCGGCGTCGCGCACGACCTCGAAGTCGAAGTCGATGGTCGAGCGAAAATGGTGCGACACGAAGAACAAGCGTAGCGCCTCGCCGCCCACCGCGCGGGTGACTTCGGTGCAGTCGACCGCATTCCCCAGCGACTTACCGAACTTGACGCCCTTGGAGCTGAGCAGGCCGTTGTGGAGCCAGTAGCGCGCGAAGCTGTGAGGCCCGTCTGCGCCGCGCGACTGCGCGATCTCGTTCTCGTGGTGCGGAAAGATCAGGTCCTTGCCGCCGCCGTGCAGGTCGAAGGTCTTGCCCAGGTGCGCGGCGGTCATCGCCGAGCACTCGATGTGCCAGCCGGGGCGGCCCCGGCCCCACGGCGAATCCCACGCCGGCTCGCCCGGCTTGGCCGCCTTCCACAGCGCGAAGTCATCGGGCGACCGCTTGCGCTCGTCGACCTCGACGCGCGCGCCCTCGCGCAGCTCGTCGAGCTTCATCCCGCTCAGCGCGCCGTAGGCCGGGAAGGTCGCGATCTCGAAGTAGACATCGCCCTGCACGGCGTACGCCGAGCCGTTGTCGACCAGCCGACCGATCAGCGCGATGATCTCGGCGATGTGGGTCGACACCTTGGGCTCGACGTCGGGCGGCAGCACGCCGAACTCGGCCATGTCGCGGTTGTAGTCGGCGGCGAACCGCGCGGCGAGCGCCATCGGATCCTCGCCGGTCTCGCTGGCGCGCTTGATGATCTTGTCCTCGACGTCGGTGATGTTGCGGACGTAGCGGACCTGGTAGCCGAGGAACGCGAGGCTGCGCCGGATCGTGTCGAACGCAACCGCCGAGTAGGCGTGGCCGATGTGGGCGGGAGCGTACGGCGTAGGGCCGCACACGTACAGGCTGACCTTGCCCGGCTCGAGCGGCTCGAACGGTACCTTTTCGCGGCGGAACGAATCGTAAAGCCGGACGGGGATCACCCGATCGGTTGTAGCATCACTGCCGGCGGCGACCTACCCGCGGGTTGCGCTCCGCCCATCGCCCGGCAAGGCCTACCGTCCGCACCAGGAGGCCGGTCTTCGAGCACGGGTCACGCGGCGCGCGCCGGCAGCAGGTCGCGGCGGATCGCGCCGACCATCGCCCACGCGAACACGAGGAAGATCGCCACCAGCGCGAGCGTGATCGGCAGGACGTACCAGTAGTCGTCGGGCACCTCGCCGGTGACGACCGCGTAGGCGCCGTCGGGGATGCCGCGCGAAGCGTACAGCCCGAGCAGCTCGATCTGACCATCGGGCAGCGACTTGCCGCCGAGCACGAGCGCTCCCGCCGGCTGTGCGCGGAGCTCCGACCAGGTGGTCTGGTAGTGCCGGGTCACCGGCTCGGGGCGCGCGCCCCACAGCTTGGCGGCGTCGAGCTTGGCGGCCGCAGCGGCGGCCGGCGCGGCGACCGTGAACCGGACCTGACCGAGCGCGGGGTCGGCGGCGCTGGTCGCGGTCGGCGGTAGCCCCGCCGCGGTGAGCGCGCGGGTCCACGCCGCGGTATCCGGCAGCCGTTCGGTGAACGCTGCGGCGATGGTCGACGCGTCCGGATCGATCGCATCGAGCGCGACCACGTCGCCGCTGGTGAGCACGACCTGGTCTCCGGACACCGTGTCCACGCGGCCGGTGGCGAGCCCGGCGTGCACCGCCGCGGCGGTCGCGAACACCGGCCGCGGGTGCGCGGCGGCGTAGCGGCGCACCGCCTCGGCAAACGCGAGATCATCGAGCCGGCGCAGCCGGCCGGTCGTGCCGGTGACCTGGGGGGGCTGCCAGCCATCGCCGGGGACGACGAGCCACAGCCGGTCGCCGGTGCCGCGCACCGGAACCACGCGGAGACCCAGGTTGCCGGGGTTCTTCATCGCCCGGATCGACTGCGAGACCAGCGGCTCGCCGGCCACCGTGATCAGCTGTTCGGTCGGGACCTTGCCCGCGAGGATGTCGGCCACGGCCGCCGGCGCGGCCTGGTCACTCGCGCCGGCGAACCGGCGATCGGGCGCGAGGCGCAGGAGGAACATCACGGACAGGCCGCACAGACCCAGGGCGGTGATCACCCCGACGCGAGGGCGCGACCGCGGCAGCTTCACCAGATCGGGGTCGAGCGCGCCGGGCGGGAACGGCGCACCCGGATCGCGCGGTTCGATCGGCGGAGATTCGGCCATGGCGGAGCTCCCGGAGGGTATCGCGCGGTTCGACAACGCGCCACCCGGCGGCGTTGCAGGAGATTGCACTCCCTGGGCGATTCCGCGGCGATGCGCGAACCGCCGAGACAGCGCCGAGCCTCTGGTGATAGCGTGGGTGGACGTGGCCACCGGAGATCGTCCGTCCAGCAGTCGCGAGCGGCCGCTCGGGGTCGCCGAGGTGGTGCGCCTGGCCGGCCGGGTGCTCGATGGCCTGGGCCTGGTCTGGCTCGAGGGCGAGGTCACCCAGGTGTCGCAGCCAGCGTCCGGCCACCTCTACTTCGCGCTGCGCGATCGCGACTCGGTGCTGTCGGCCGTGATGTGGGGACGCGACGCGGTGCGGCTGCGGTTCCGGATCGAGCCCGGCCAGCGGCTGCGCGTGCGCGGCCGGCTCGGCGTCTACGATCGCGATGGCAAGATGCAGCTCTACGCCGACTTCGCGGAGCCGGCGGGGCTCGGCGCGGAGGCGATCGCGCTCGAGCAGCTCAAGGCCAAGCTCGCGGCGGAGGGCATCTTCGCCGCGTCGCGCAAGCGGCCGCTGCCGCGGTTCCCGCGCCGGATCGGCGTGGTGACCTCGGCGTCGGGTGCCGCGATCCATGACATCATCCGCACCGTACAGCGCCGGATGGCGACGCCGATCCTGATCGCCGACGCCGCGGTCCAGGGGGCGGCGGCGCCGAACCAGCTCGTGATGGGCATGGCGATGGTCGTGCGCGCGGGGGTGGACGTCTTGATCATCGGGCGCGGCGGTGGCGCGGCGACCGACCTGACCGCGTTCAACCACGAGCGCGTGGTGCGCACCATCGCGCGCTGCCCGGTGCCGGTGATCAGCGCGGTCGGCCACGAGACCGATCTGTCGCTCGCGGACCTGGCGGCCGACGCCCGCGCGTCGACCCCGACGGCGGCCGCCGAGCTCGCCGTGCCCGACGGCGCGGCGCTCGGCGATCTGCTGCGCAAGGAGCGCCGCCGGCTCGACCGCGAGATCCGCCACCGCGTCGATCGCGCCCACCAGGATCTCGATCGCCAGACCATGGGGCTGCACGCGCGCGGCGAGCGAGCGCTGGCGGCGACGCGCGCCGAGCTGGCGGCGCTGGCGCACCGGCTGACCGGCCTGCATCCGCGCAAGCGGCTGTTCGCGCGCGGCAGCGCGCTCGCCGAGCTGAGCCGCCGGTTGACCGCGGTGCATCCGGCCCAGCGGCTCGCGCGGGGGCGCCACGAGCTCGACGCGCTGATCGCCCGGCGCGACGCGGCGATGTGGCGCGGCCTCGAGGGCCGCCGCCACCAGCTCGGCGAGCTCGGCGCCGCCATGGCCGCGCTGTCGCCGCTCGCGGTGCTCGATCGCGGCTACGCCATGGTGTCGCGCGGCGCGGGCGAGCTGGTGCGCGACGCGGCGCGGGTCCGCCCCGGCGAGCGGCTGCGGATCCGGCTCGCCAGCGGCACGCTCCGCGCGATCGTCGAGGACGGCGAATGACCCAGCCCCTGGGCGCCGCGCGGCGGGAGCCGCCATGATCCGCGGCTCGACGCGGCTCGCGGCGGTGATCGGCTGGCCGGTCGAGCACTCGTGCAGCCCGCAGATGTTCGAGGCCGCGTTCGCCGCCGCGGCGCTGGACGCGGTGATGGTCCCGATCGGCGTCCCGCCCGAGACGTTTCCGCAGATCATCGTCGCGCTGCGTGCGATGCGCGCGCTCGGCGCCTGCGTGACCGTGCCGCACAAGCTGGTCGCCGCGGCGATGTGCGACGAGCTCGCGGTCGCGGCGCACGACATCGGCGCCGTCAACTGCCTGCACATCGACGGCGATCGCCTGATCGGCCACAACACCGACTGCCACGGCTTCACCGACGCGCTGCTCGCGGCCGGGTTCGATCCCGACGGCAAGCGCTGCGTGATCCTCGGGGCCGGTGGCGCCGCCCGCGCGGTGGCCTACGGCCTGCGCGTCGCGCACGCCAGCCAGGTCGACGTGATCGCCCGCCGGCCGCAGCAGGTGGCGTGGACGACGGCGCGGCCGTGGACCCCGCTCGAGCTGCGCGGCTGCTTCGTGCGCGCCGACCTGGTCATCGATGCCACGCCGATGGGCCTGGACGACGGCGAGGCCGCGATGCTCGAGACGCTCCCGCTCGACGTGCTGCGCCCGGTAGCCTGGGTCTCGTCGCTGATCTACCACCGCCGCACGATGCTGCTCGATCGCGCCGCGCGGCGCGGGCTCGAGACCCTCGATGGTCGCGGCATGCTGGTGCATCAGGGCGCGCGGCAGTTCGCGATCTGGACCGGCGCGGCGCCGCCGATCTCGGCGATGCAGCGCGCGCTCGACGCGGCGATCCTGGGGGCGTGATCGGCGGCGGCCCGCGCACGCTGCCGCGCGAGCGCGGCGATGGCCGCGCGCGGGCGCTACTGGGGAGGCTGTGTCGTCGTGCACTGCACGTTGGGCACGCACTCGCCCTGCAGCGTCGAGCACTCCATCCGCGGCGTCGGCTGGTAGAGCGGCTTGTTGTCGTCGCTCAGCGGATGGGTCTTGCAGCAGCAGCTCTCGGTGGTGTCCGAGCCTTCGTTGACCAGCGGCGACTCCCGCTTGGGCTGGATCCCGCCGCACGCGGCGAGCACGAGAGTCACGGCGAGCACGAGCTTCATGCGCTACGTCGTAACACGACTCGCCACGGCTGCGTCGGGCGCTCGATCACACCGCGCGCCAGCTCGCGGTCAGCACGCCGATCACCGCGCCGAGCCAGACCGTGGCAGCGACCACCACGGCGAGGCCGACCACCACCGGCGCGAGCTCGCGGCCTGCGGTGCGCGGATCCCACAGCGCGAGCACGAGCACCAGCGCGAGCGAGGCCAGGATGCCGAGCGCGACCCAGTGCTCCTTGACGTCGAACCAGCGCGCGGCGGCGGCGGCGCGGCGGATCAGATCGCTCGTCGCGGTCGGCTGCGGCACCCCGGCCCCCTCGCGCAGGGCGAGCCGGGCGAGCTGCGCGGCGCGCGCGGCCTGGTCGCGCGCGATCGCCTCGCGGTTCTCGAGGTACGCGGTCCGGACCTCGACCTTGTAGGTCGGGTACATCGCGTTGCCGGCGCCGAACGCGCCGAGCTGGAGCACCAGCACGATCGCCGCGAACCGCCGCACCGCGACCAGCCGGCCGAACTGGCCGCGCAGAAATCCCCGCGACCACAGCACCAGGTGGGTCGCCGCGCCGACCGCCGCCGCGCCCAGCACGGTATGCAGGACCAGCAGGACGCGCGCGGCAGCTTCGGTCAGCACGCGGCGAGTAAATCACACCCCCGACCGCGGCTACTGCTGCGTCGCGCCGTGGCGCCGGATGAACGTCGGCACATCGAGCTCGCTCTCGGTGTCGATCTCTCCCGACAGCACGGTCTTCATGCTCGGCCGCGACTGCGCGCGCTTGCGCTCTGGCTGGATCAGGGGCGTGCCGTCGACCGGCGCGGGGCCCGATCCGGTCGCCATCCGCGGCAGGGTGTCGAAGTCCGGGACCGGCTCGGCCAGATCGGTCAGCGCCTGCTCGACCGCGGTGAACTCGCCGGTATCGGGGCGATCCCAGTCGATGTTGATCTCCGGCTCGTCGAGCGGCGCGGTGGCCGCGCGCCGGCTCGGCAGCGGCGCCGGGTACTCCTTGGTGATCTGCGTCGAGACGTTGTACGGCAGCATCTGCTGCGTCGTCGCGCGCCGGGGCGGCACGTGGATCGTCGGCTGCACGCGTTCGGCCGGTTGCGCGACGTGCGGCACGATCATCTGGGTCTTCGCGGTGTTGTTGAACCCGGTGGCGATCACGGTGATGCGGACCTCCTCGCTGAGGTTCGGATCGATCACCGAGCCGAAGATGATGTTGGCGTCCTCGTGGGCCGCCTGCTGGATCAGCGACGACGCCTCGTTGACCTCGTGCAGCGTGAGATCGGGACCGCCGGTGATGTTGATCAGGATGCCGGTGGCGCCGTCGATGCTGACGTCCTCGAGCAGCGGCGAGCTGATCGCGGTCTCGGCCGCCTCGGTCGCGCGCCGCTTGCCGGTGCCGATCCCGGTGCCCATCAGGGCACGGCCCATGCCGCTCATGATCGTCCGGACGTCGGCGAAGTCGACGTTGATGAGGCCGGGGACGGTCATCAGGTCGCTGATGCCCTGCACGGCGTTGAGCAGCACCGAGTCGGCCTTGCGGAACGCCTCGACCATCGAGGTCTGCGCGCCGACCAGGGCGAGCAGCCGGTTGTTGGGGATGACGATCAGCGTATCGACCGCGGACTCGAGGCGCTCGATGCCCTCGACCGCCTGGCGCGCGCGCTTCTTGCCCTCGAACCCGAACGGCTTGGTGACCACGCCGACGGTGAGCGCCCCGCAGTCGCGCGCGATCTGGGCGATCACGGGGGCGGCGCCGGTGCCGGTGCCTCCGCCCATGCCGGCGGTCACGAACACCATGTCGGCGCCCGAGATCAGATCGGCGATGTGCTGCATGCTCTCCTCGGCGGAGCGCCGGCCGACCTCGGGGTTGGCGCCCGCGCCCAGACCCTTGGTCAGGCTGTCGCCGAGCTGGATCTTGTGCGGGGCCATGTTGGCCTCGAGCGCCTGCATGTCGGTGTTCGCAACGACGAACTCGACGCCGTCCAGGTTGCCGCTGATCATGGTGTTGACCGCGTTGCCGCCGCCGCCACCGACGCCGATGACAAGGATCTTCGCGTGACTGACGTCGTCGAATTCGATGAGTGCCATGGCCGTCTGGTTCCCCCTGGTAGCCCATATGAAAGTGGCACCCTGGTGAGGGCAAGTTTTTCACGCCAGCCACGGCTGGTTTCTTGCGATCTCCGAGCCGACGCGCATGTAGCGGGCGCTGCTGCCACAGCGCCGGCGCGCGACGCGCTACGCGCGCCGGTGGCGGCGCCAGTCGATGCCGAGCTTGCGCATCCGCGCCCGCAGCGTATGGGGGTTGATGACCAGCTTGTGCGCGGCGCCGAACGGGCCATCGATCCGTCCGCGACACGCCGCGAGCGCGTGCTCGATGTGGCGGCGGATCACCGCGTCGAGCGGCTCGATCGCGACGGTGGCCAGATCGCCGCCGGACGCCGGGTCGGCTGGCGCGGGGGGAACGGACGGCGGCATCGGCGTGGGGGCGGGGGCTGGCGGTGTCAACGGCGTGGCGCCGGGGAGCGCACCGCTGGCGCTGCGGGCAGGCCTCGGCAGCGGCGGTCCCTGGGCTCCGTGCCCCTCGGGGTGGCTGGACCCGCGGACGGGGCGCGGCGACAGATGCAGCGAGCGGGCGATGTCGACCCGGCGGCCCTCGCCGAGCAGCACGGCGCGCTCGATCACCGAGGCGAGCTCGCGGACGTTTCCGGGCCACGAGTAATCGCGCAGCAGCTCGAGGTCGTGCGGCTCGATCGCCACCGGGCGCAGCGAGAACCGCCGGGCGGCGCGCTCGGCGAAGTACCGCGCGAACTCGGGGAGATCGCCGCTGCGCTCGCGCAGCGGCGGGATCACCAGGGGGAACGCCGAGATCCGGTAGAACAGGTCGTCGCGGAACTCGCGGGCCTCGACCATCCCGGCGAGATCTCGGTGGGTCGCCGCCACGACGCGGACGTCGACCGCGATCGTCTGCGTGCCGCCGACCCGCACCAGCTCGCCCTCCTGCAGGACGCGCAGCAAGCGGACCTGCACCGCCGGCGATAGCTCGGCGACCTCGTCGAGAAACAGCGTGCCGCGGTGGGCCTGCTCGAACCAGCCCTTGCGCTGCGCGATCGCCCCGGTGAACGCGCCGCGCTCGTGGCCGAACAGCTCCGAATCGACCAGCTCCGGCGACAGCGCGCCGCAGTTGACCCGCCAGAACGGGCCGTCGCCGCGCGCCGAGCCATCGTGGATCACGCGCGCGACGACCTCCTTCCCGGTGCCGGTCTCGCCGAACAGCAGCACCGGCAGGTCGCTCGGCGCGACCATCGCGACGCGCTCGAACACCGATCGAAGCCCGTGGCGCGCACCGATCACAACCTCGGGCTCGGGCATTTGCGCGATCATAGCGCAAATAAGCTAGAAATCTGCGCGCTCGTCCAGGCCCGGGCACCCTCGCGAAATGCTCGACGAAATATCCGCAGGTTACGGTCGGCATGGTCCGCGCAAGCACCGCCGCCGTGCTCAGCAGTGCCCTTTGCCGACCGCCCCTGGATCTCGTCCACATCCTCCAGGGCCTGGTGCGCGACCACGGCGACTCGTTCCGCAGCCTGGCGCGGTTTCAGGAAGGCCCGGAGTGCTTCCACGAGCGGGTCCACGCGACGGCCGACTTCGAGGTGTGGCTGCTGTCGTGGCTGCCCAGCCAGGTCACGCCGATCCACGATCACGGCGGGGCGATCACCGCGACCACGGTGCTGTCGGGCTCGGTGATCGAGGAGCGCTTCGTGCGGACCAGCGGTTTCAACGTCCGGCCGGTGTGGACGATGCCGCGCGTGGTCGGGGACGCCGATCGCATCGAGGCGACGGCGATCCACCGCGTGCGGCCGATCGGCAACGTGGTTTCGCTGCACCTGTTCGCGCCGGTGTGCCGCGAAGCGCAGATCTACCAAGCGGTCGCCTGACCCACGCCCGGCCACGCTGGCGCCGGCGCGGGTGAACGGGTGGTGCGCGGGTGAACGGGTGGTGCGCGGGTGAACGGGTGGTGCGCGGGTGAACGGGTGGTGCGCGGGTGAACGGGTGGTGCGATCGTTTGTGATGCGCGCGCTGGCGAGGGTCGTGACGCGCGCCGCCGACGCAGCACATCATGCGTTTCCATCGGTGTGCGCGAATACGCGATCGCTCGACGGTGCTGGATGGACCGGCGAATCGCACCGCGTGCAACGCGCAACCAGTCCCGCGATCAGCGCGTGACAGTTCGAGAAAGGCGTTGCGCTGCGAAACCACTTTCTTGGTCGTCTCCGCGTGGGCTATAGGAAGTTGATTCAAAGCGGCAATGTTCGGCATTGCCGTGTATGCGGCGCGCCAACGGATGTGTTCTCTCCGGCTGCGCCTGCCCACTTCGCACGACAAGGATGTCCATCATGCAGAGTTTCCTGACCATCCTCCGCCGGGGAACCGCGCTCGCGCGGTCCGGTCTGCCTGCCGGCCGTGGCCTCGGCGGCGCGCTCGTCCTCGCGGTGATGCTGCTGGCTGCCGACGCAAGCGCGGCGGACTGGGGTGTCACCAACACGTCGGCGACCGGCGTGCAGTTCTTCGTGCACGGCGCCGACTGGGCAGATCTGCACTACCAGGTCAACGGTGGGGCCCAGCTCAACGTCCGGATGAACCCGAGTGGCACCAATCACGCCTACGATGTAGGCGGGCTGACCACGGGCGCCACGGTGCGATACTTCTTCACGGTGGGCCTGTCCACGGGCGCGATCGATACGGCGTGGACGCAGTTCACGTTCTCACCGACGACGACCACGCCGCCGCCGACCGGCGGCTGGGCCGTCGTGTGGGAGGACACGTTCGACGGCAGCGGGCAGCCCAGCAGCGCCAACTGGAACTACCATGTCGGCAACGGCCTCAACCCCGGCCTCGGCGCCTTCTCGGGCTGGGGCAACGGTGAGTGGGAGTGGTACCGGCCGGAGAACTCGTTCCGCCAGAATGGCAATCTGGTGATCCGCGCCGACGACAATACCACGCCGACCGTGATCGCCGGCCGCAACTGGTTCCAGCGCTCGGGGCGGATCACCACCAAGGGCAAGCGCTCGTGGCAGTTCGGCCGCATCGAGGCGCGGATCGCGATGCCCAACGTGAACTCGACCTGGCCGGCGTTCTGGATGATGGGCGACGCCTGTGACGACTCGGTCACCACCGATCCCAACGCGCCGATCGCTCGGTTCGACACGATGGCCTCCAACTGGTCGAGCTGCGGAGAGATCGACATCATGGAGCACCGCAACGCCGAGGCCGTGACCTTCCAGAACCTGTTCTGGGACGTCCGCACCGGCCTCCTGCCGTGGGCCGACGGCCAGACCGCCAACGTGCCGCATCAGCAGACGGTCGGCGACGTCAGCCAGTTCCACCTCTACACGATCGAGTGGGACGCCAGCCAGATCCGCTGGTACGTCGACCGCGAGACCAACCCCACCCCGGTCCACGTCATCGACATCACGCCGTCGAACATGGAGGAGTTCCGCAAGCCGTTCCACATCATCTTGAACCTGGCGATCAGCGGCCAGTTCACCAACTTCGCCGAGCCCAACCCCGCGCAGTTCCCGACCACGATGCAGGTCGACTACGTGCGGGTGTGGCAGCGCCAGTAGCGCCCAGGAGCGCCCGGTAGCGGTTCAGAACACGGCCACGCCGAACGGCTGCGCGATGGCGGCGGTCGGGCCCTTGATCGAGCGGCGCGGCGCGACGTCACCATCGGCGCCGACCGGGAACACGGCGACGCGATCGGCGTCCTGGTCGGTCACGTAGATCTCGCCACCCGACACGGCCACCTGCCAGGGCACCTGCAGCCCGGCGGCAGGTCCCTGGATCACCCGCGTGGGCATGGTCAGGCCGTCCGCGGTCTCAGGGAACACGCGGATCGCCGGGTTGCAGTTGTCGGACACGAAGACCTCGCCGCCATGGACCGCGATGCCGCTCAGGCAGCTCGGCAGTCGCTCGATCGGCCCGACGATGGTCCGGGTCGGGCTCGGGGTCCCGGATGCGGTCGTCGGGAACACCCGGATCCGCGGCGGAAACGTACCGCTGCCGTCCGCGACGTTGGTGGACACGTAGATCTCGCCGCGATCGATCGCCAGAAAGTGCGAATCGGGCGCCTCGAACGCGCGCGTGGGAGCGACGTCCCCGGAGGCCATCCACGGGAACACCAGGATGCGGCCGTTGGCCTGGGTCGTGTAGATCTCCCCACCGGACACGGCCACGTCGATCGGCGCCACGAGCTGGGTCGTCGGGCCGACGATCCGCCGCGCCGGCGCGACATCGCCGGTCGCGGTGATCGAATAGAACGTGAGCGCATCGCTGCCCTGGTCGGCCAGGAGGATCTGGTGGTCAGCGACCGTGACGCCGAACGGGAACCCCAGCGTGGTCGCCGGTCCGGTGATCGTCTGGAGCGGCGCGACATCGCCGTGAGCGGCGGCGGCGAACACCTCGAGGCTCGTCGGCACCGACTCGAAGCCGAACTGCGCGACCACGAGCCGCCGCGGGACCTCGTCCACGGTGATCGAGATGTCGTAGCCCGCCGTCAGGTCGACGTCGTCGGCGTCGACCTGGAAGCGCAGCGGGACGGCCGTGCGCTGCGCGGCCACGACGCTGAACATCGCAGGGTTGTCCGACACCAGGACGCCCACGACCGGCGTCGCCGTCCCGCCGTCGATCCGCTCGAGCCGCCAGCCCGCGTGGAGCGTCGCCGCGTAGGCGCCGGGGGCGACGTCGGCCGACAGCACCGTCCGGCTCGGATCGTCCTCGGTATTCCAGTCGCGGTCCGAGCCCTGGCCGGCGACCGTGATGATCGCGCCGCGCAGCCGATAGACCGCACCCGAGGACGCCCGGCCGGTCAGATTGATCGCCATCGCGCCGAGCTCGGCGTCGCCCGGCGGTGCGGAGGCACAGCTGACAGCGAACCCGAGGACCGCGGCGCCCCAAACAAGACATGTACGCGCGCTCATGACACCTCATGCGGGCCGTCGACGGCCGCGAGCCTCAGGTAGCAACGAGCGCCGGCGCCGCGCAACACGACCGCGTGACCTTCGCTCGCCGCGCCGGAGTTTGCCAGGTGTGGATCGAGCACGGAACGACCACGAGCACGAACGGAGCTAGAACATCTCGGCGAGGCGGCTCCACGCGCGCCTCAGCATGCCGGCGCGCTCGTCGCCGCGCGACGGCATCGGGATCGTCTTGCCCTGGTCGGCGCCGAACATCACGAGGCCGACCCCGGTGGAGTATGCCGGCGAGCGCACGACGTCGACGAGGCCGCCGATCTTGGTCGGCACGCCGCGCCGGGTCGGCAGGCCGAGCACCTGCTCCGCGATATCGCCGACGCCCTCCATCGCGGTCGCGCCGCCGGTCAGCACGATGCCCGCCGCCAGCCCGTCGAAGTAGCCCGAGCGCATGAGCTCCTTCTTGACGTGCTCGAAGATCTCCTCGATCCGCGGCTCGATCACGGCGACCAGCTCCTTGCGCGGGATCACGCGCGGGCCGCGGCCGCCGACCGAGGGGACCTCCATCTTCTCGGTGTCGTCGACCAGGCCGCGCCAGGCGCAGCCGTACTTGCGCTTGATCTTCTCCGCCGAGTCGAGCGGCGTGCGCAGCACCGTGGCGATGTCGTTGGTGACGTGGCCGCCGCCGAGCGGCAGCACCGAGGTGTGGACGATCGCGCCGTCGGCGTAGACCATGACGTCGCAGGTGCCACCGCCGATGTCGACCAGCGCGACGCCGAGCTCCTTCTCGTCATCCTCGAGCACCGCCTGCGACGACGCCAGCGACTCGAGCACGATGTCGGCGACCTGGAGGTTGCAGCGGTTGGCGCACTTGATGACGTTCTGCGCCGACGCGACCGCGGTGGTCACGATGTGGACGCGGGCCTCGAGCCGAACCGCGGTCATCCCGAGCGGATCGCGGATGCCGTCCTGATCGTCGACCACGTACTGCTGCGGCAGCACGTGCAGCACCTCGCGGTCCATCGGGATCGCGACCGCCTTGGCCTGCTCGATCACGCGCGCGATATCGACGTCGCGGACCTCCTTGTCCTTGACCGCGACGATGCCGTGCGAGTTGAGCCCGCGGACGTGCGCGCCCGAGATCGCGGCGTACACCGTCGAGATCTCGCAGCCCGCCATGTTCTCGGCCTCGTCGACGGCCTGCTGGATCGACGACACCGTGGCGTCGATGTTGACCACGTAGCCGCGGCGCAGACCCTTGGATGGCGCGGTGCCGATCCCGATGATGTCGACGCCGTCCTCGGTCACCTCGCCGGCGATGCACGCGATCTTGGTGGTGCCGATGTCGAGGCCGACGATGATCTCGCTGGTCTTGGGCTTTGCCATGCTTCAGTCCTTCGCGAACGCAACGGTGACGTGGTCGGATCGGCCATCGAGATGGATCGCGCGTGCGCGTGCGCGCTCGGCGTCGCTCAGCCCGGCCCACGCGGTGTCGAATGTGTGGAGGCGGGCGTCGAGCGGTCCGCCGAGCGCGCCGAGCTGGATCGCGACCGCCGGGGCGCGGGCGTGCAGGGTCACCGTGCCATGCGGATCGACGTGGATCTCGCCGAGCGCCGGGCGCGCCTGGGCGGCCCAGTCCGCCGCCCAGGCGATCGCGTCGCGCACCGTGCGGCTGGTGGCCTCGGGAGCGGCGGTGAACGCCTGGCGCGCGATCCCGGTGATCAGCGGCAGGCGATCCGCGCCGTCACCGTCACCGGGTTGGCCGGTGCCCTCGCTCGCGTGCCCGGCGACGCGCTTGAACGGGTGGCCGCTGGCGTCGGCGAAGTAGCGTTGGTCGGCGTCGCCGAGCGCGACGACGGCCGCCGCGACGTGCTCGTGGATCTCGATCGCGATCGCGTGCGGCAGGACGCGCCGGACTTCGGCGGTGGCGACCCAGGGGTTGGCGCGCACGGCGCGGCCGACCGCGGCGAGATCGACGAACACGTTGCCGCCGACGTGGATCGGCAATGCGGCGCGCAGCTGGTCGGGATCGACGTGGTGGGTCCCGTGGATCGCGATCTCGGTGATCGCGAACCGCGGCGATGTCGTGATCCAGCGATAGCTCGCCCACACGCCCCCACCGACCGCCGCGATCGCGCCGGCCAGGGCCGCGCCGCGCAGCGATCGGCGCAGCGCACGGCCGCAGGCGTCGACGATGAGCGCAGGCTTGGGCAGCCGCGCCCACGCCGAACCCTGCCGCCGCCGGTTCTTGTGCTTGCGTACAGTGAGCCGCGACGAGGTCGGTGGCACGGTCGCCGGCCGGGTACCGCCTGTCCCGGGGCGACGGGATCGATCCATGATGTGGAAATACGCACGGCGCGATCAGCGACGCAATTTTTTGGCCGTCGCCGGCGGGATCGCCCGGATGCAAGCGATTCCTCGACGGCAAACACCCGCCATTGACTGAACATGCGTGCGGCCAGGCGGCCTGCGATGTGCGCGAGCGTCCCAGGATCTCGGCGGATCAGTCGTCCTTGATCTGCACGTCGTCGTCGTCGTCCGCGGCGTCCTGCTCCTTGGACGCCGGGCGCGGCTTCTTGGCGGCGGCCTTGGCGCGCGCGGCCGGTGACGCGCTCGCGCGGCGGGTCGGCGGGGCCGTACGCGCCGGCTTCTTCGGCGTCGCGGTGGCAACGGCCGGAGCTGGTGTGGTACCGGCGGGGCCGGGGCTGGGCGCGAAGCCGGTGATCGAGGTCGACGGGGCGAGCGGCGTGGGCGCCGGCTTGGTCACGGGTCCGGCCTTGGTGCCGATCCGTGGCTTGAACACCTGCGCGTGCGCGGCGCCGCGCAAGAGCATGAGGGCTGCCGCGAGGAGGACGAGCGCACCGCCGCCGCGCGTTCGATCGAGCCAACGTGAGGCCGACATGGGAGGCAGAGGGTGCCATAGCCGCGCCCGGGCAAGCCAGCGGTGCGCCGCAACTCTCCGAGATCACGCCGCTCAAGGGTGTGCCGGATGGCACGGTGGTCGCTCGGCGATCTCGAGCCGCGCGAGCTCGCCCGTGCGCGTCCACCCGAACCGGAACTCGTGCTCGTCCGAGACGCAGATCGCGCCGGCGCAATGCTCGAGCGCCCGGATCAGATCGTCGAGCTCGGGCAGCACGGCGTCGGCGCGCGGCACCTGCTCGGCGGTGTGCGTGGTGTGCGGATCGCCGTCGCCATCGGGGTCATCCTGCGACGCCGGATCATAGGTGACGGTGATGCGCTCGAGGCCGCGCGCCGGCAGGTAGGTCGCCAGCAGCGAGGCCTCGTCGCCGTGCTGCAGCGCCTCGTAGCTGGCGAGCACGCAGATCGATCGCATCTGCGCGGCGGTGGCGGCCACCGCCCGGTGCCGGGGGACGAAGCGGTGATCGCCCTGCTGATCGAGCACCCGGGCCGCGAGCGCGGCGACGCCGCAGTCCCTTGCGCCGGCCGCGGCGACCAGCGCGGCGCGCAGGTCGGGCGCGAGCTTGTCGCCCGCGGGGGCCAGCGTCGCGAGCTCGGTGATCGCCATGGTGCGCGCGGCCTCCGGGAGCGCGTCGTCGGTGATCGCCGCCAGGTAGGTCGCTCGGGCGGTCTCGGCGGCGAGGATCTCGAGCGCGCCCGCGATGTGGTGGCGGCGAACCGCTTCGGCGAGGTGCGGCTCGTCGAGCCCGCCGAGCGAGCTGTTCACCAGATCGTGCTGCCCGGCGCGCCACGCGCCGGCGAGGATCGCCAGCCGAGCGTCCTGATCGCCCGGCGGGACCTGGCGCAGCGCGGCCTCGACGAGCTGCGACTCTGGCGGCGGGATCGCGGCGATCGCCGCCAGCGCGGCGGTCACCGCCGGCAGGTCGATCTCCTCGAGCTGGTCGATCGCCCACAGCGCGAGCAAGCGGCGCAGGCACGGATCGCCGAGATCGGCGGTCGCGGCCGGCGGCGCGACGTCGTAGCTCGGCTGCGCGCACGGACCGGTGAGCGGCGGGGTGCACGTGAAGTTGCCGCCGCGCAGCAGCGCGATCGCCAGCGGGCGGGCGACCGCCGCGGGGACCTCGGGCAGCTTGTCGTCCCAGTCCGCGCCGGTCGGCGCGATGCGCTGCCAGAGCGCGATCGCCTCGGCCTCGCTCGCCACGCTGACCTGCGACCAGTCGAGGTCGAGCCGGCGGGGCCGCGGCGGCCGGTGCAGGTCGGGATCGGGCGCCGCCGGCCTGGCGGGCGCTGCCACGGGCGCCGGGCGGGGTGCGGCGGCGACCGGCGTCGCGTAGGGCGGGCGGTGACAGCTGTCCAGCGCGATCACCGCGATCACCGCGGCGCCCACCGAATTGCGTAGCGTCGGCACGAGCTCCACGCGCAGGGTGACCGGCGCGCCGGCGGTCCGCAAGACCCGGACTGCCGGCGCGCGCGGACACGGGTCAGATCAGCGACGCCGTCTCGAGGATGTGCTCGCAGAGCGTCGCGTAGTCCATGCCCGTGCTGAGCGCGATCTTGGGCAGGAGGCTGGTCTTGGTCATGCCGGGGAGCGTGTTGACCTCGAGCACGAAGCACTCGCCGGAGGTCGCGATCCGCAGATCGGGGCGGGCGTGGCCGGTGCAGCCGAGCGCGTTGTACGCCGCGAGCCCCAGCGCCTCGGCGCGCGCGATGATCGACGCCGGTAGCTCCGGGGGGATCAGGTACTTGGTGTCGGTGCGCTTGTACTTGGCCTCGTAGTCGTAGAACCTGGTCGCGGGCCGGACCTCGACCGAGCCGAGCACCTTGCCGTTGAGGATGCCGACGAACACCTCGGTCCCCGCGATGTAGTCCTCGACGATCACCGGGCCGTGAAACTTCCGCGCGATGGCGACCGCCGGGGCGAACTGGTCGCGGCTCTCGACGATGCTGACGCCGACCGAGCTGCCCTCGTTGGCGGGCTTCACGACGCACGGCAACGGATCGCGGTCGCGCGCCTCGGCGTCGTCTGCGGTGGCCTCGTGCGGCAGCACGCGCCAGCGCGGGGTCGGCACGCCGTTGCTCTCGAAGATCCGCTTCGACATCACCTTGTCCATGGCGAGCGCGCTCGCCAGGATGCCCGAGCCGGTGCACGGCAGCTGCAAGCAGGCGCACAGCCCCTGGACCGCGCCGTCCTCGCCCCACGTGCCGTGCAGCGCGTTCCACACCACCTCGGCGCGGGATTCCTCGAGGAGGCGCGCCAGGCTGGTGCCGTCCTTCCAGTCGATCGCCACGACCCGGAAGCCGCGGCCTTCGAGCGCGGCGACCACGCCGGCGCCCGTGTTCAGCGAGACCTCGCGTTCGGCGGACAGCCCGCCCATCACGACAGCGACGCGGCGACCCGCGAAACGATGCGACATCTATGGAAACCCTCTCTGGTGCGAACGAGTTGCGTACGGTGTAGCGCCCGCGGGGCGCGATGCGAAGTGGCGTCACGGCTCGCCGATGATCTTGACCTCGAGCTCGAGCGCGACGCCGTGGACCCGGGCGACCTCGTCGCGCACCCGGTCGATCAAGCGGGTCAGCTCGGCCGCGGTGGCGCGCCCGTTGTTGACCAGCCAGTTGGCGTGGACCGGCGAGCACTCGGCCTCGCCTTCGCGCCAGCCCTTGCAGCCGGCGGCTTCGATCAGCCGGCCGGCGAACTCGCCGGTCGGGTTCTTGAACGTGGAGCCGTTGCTCGAGACCTTCTTGGGCTCGCGCTCCCAGCGCCGCTTGCGCAGCGCCGCGACCTCGGCCTGGATCTCGGCGCGCGGCCGGGGCCGCAGCGCGAGCTCGGCGGCGACGACGAGCTCGCTCGCCGGCAAGTCGCTGTGGCGGTACGCGAAGCCGCACGCCGCGCGATCGCGCCGCACCAGCGCGCCATCGTCGAGCCGCACGGACTCGACCCACGCCGTGACGTCCTTGAACTCGCCGAGGTAGGTGCCGGCGTTCATGATCAGGCCGCCGCCGACCGAGCCGGGACGCCGCCCAGGAACTCGAGGCCGCCGAGGTCGTGCGCGAGCGCGAACGCCAGCAGCTTGCCGGTCGACGATCCGGCGGCGACCTGGACCGCCTGCGGCCCGGCCAGCGCGAGGCTGCGGAGCCGGCCGGTGCCGAGCACGACGCCGCGCACCCCGCCGTCGCGGACCAGGAGGTTCGAGCCGCCGCCGACCACGGTGATCGGCAGCTGCGCCGCGGCGCACGCGCGGACCACCGCCGTGACCTCGGCGACGCTGGCTGGCTGGACGAACGCATCGGCCGGGCCGCCGATCTTGAGCGTGGTGTGGCGCCGCATCGGCTCGTCGAACCGCACGCCATCGCCGACCACCGCGCGCAGCGCGGCCCGGTGCGCGGGCGCGAGGATCGATCGCGGGTTCGCGGGCGCGGGGGGCGCCTCGTCGACGAGCTCCTCATCGCCGACGAGCTCGACGTCGTCGAGGATGGGGGCACGGCTCATCCACCCACCATAGACCTGGGCTGGTCGATCCTTCAACTTCCTGGAAACGCGCCAGGCGGCCGCCGCATTCCTGATCAGCGCGGGGGCTGGGCGAACCGGTCGCCGGGGAACGGCTCGGCGGTCTCGCGCGTGCGGAGCTCGTCCGGATCGGGCCACTGCTGGACGGCGATGCCGAGCGCCATCAGCCCGGGAGCGTCGTTGTAGCGCAGCTCGGCGATCGCGACCGGCCGGCCGGGCGCGCGGACGAACTGGGTGAAGCTCACCGCCGAGCTGCGCTGCTCGCCGAACTCGGTGCCGAGCCCTGGGCGCGGTGCGGTCGCGGCCGCAGTCCCGCGAGCGTCCGCGGTGGCGGGCGCGGGGGGCGGCGCGGCTTTGTCGGCGGCGCCTGTGGAGGCGCGCGCGTCGTCACCACCGGCGTCCTCGCGCAAGCTCTCGCGCGCCGCGCGCGGCCGCACAGGTCCGCGATCGCCGATGATGATCTGCGACCGGATGGCCGGCGCCTCCTCGAACAGCGCGACGGCGATCACGCCGACGTTGCGCGCCTTGCCCTTCGCGCCGGCGTAGGAGTCGTCGACCGACGAGAACCGGAACGTCGCGACGCCGGCCTGCGAGGTCCGGAAGCCCTCGACGCGGGTCTCGCCGTACGCCGGCACGACGTAGCCCCGCTTGCGGAGATCGCCGTTCTCGCCGTCGATCACGTCGAGGCCGTCGACCGTGACCACCGCTTCGATCCGCCGCGCGGTCGGGTTGGTGATCCGGATGATGTAGCGCTCGTCCTGGCTGCCCTCGACGTAGAATCGCCCGTGCGCGGCGTAGGTCGGCAGCGGCGTGCCGTCGCCGGTCAGCACCTGCACGGCGTACGGGGCGCGCAGTCGCGCGGGCGCGACGTCGAGCGCGATGGCCTGCGGCGCGGGTGGCGCGACGGCGGCGCGATCGGCGTGGGCGGTGGAACACAGCGCGGCGGCGAGCAGCGAGTCGAGGACGAGGCGGCGAGCGAGCATGGGGATTGAGACGCGCGATCGGGCGGTTCCGGTCTAAACCGCGTGTATAGTCGCGGTATGGCGGCGTCGAACAAGCCGGCGAAGCGGGCCAGGGTGTTGAAGGGAAAGCCGAAATCGGTGCCGGCCGGGCCGGCCGGGCGGGCCCGACCGGTCGCATCGGTCGCATCGGACGGGCCGCTTCCGCCGGCCCGGACCGCACCCGATCCGGACGTCTCGCAGAGCTTGCCGGCGCTGTTCGATCCGCTCACGCCGGGCGAGGTCGCCGATGCGCTCCGCACGCTGACCGAGGATCGCCGGCTGGCCGCGATGGCCAAGGTCGGTCGCTACCGCGTGATCTGCACCGAGCCGCTCGTGGTGAAGCCCCCGCACTGGATGGCTGGTCACCGCCTGGTCCGCGCCGTGGCGTTCGACTCCGCGGCCGACCGCACGGTCGATGCCTGCATCGATCTCGACGCCGGCGTGGTCGCTCACCTCGAGCTCACCCGCGCGCAGCCGATGCTGTCGCGCGACGAGGAAGCGCTCGCGGTGTCGATCGCGATGGCCGACGATCGCGTGCGCGCCCAGCTGGCGCTCGGCGATACGCCGCAGTCGACGCTGCACTACTGGGGCCGGTCGCCGGAAGATCTGGCGTTCGCGCGGCGCTCGGCCGCGGTCGTGTTCGGCCGCAGCGACGGCCACGCCTCGATCGTCGCGGTCGTCGACCTGCTCGAGAACATCGTGACCCAGGTCGTGCCTGCGGAGCAGTGGTGACGGCGGTGATGAGCAACCAGATCGCCCTGGCCAACTGGAAGTTTCACTGGCGGCTCACCGAGTCCGCCGGGATCATGATCTACCTCGCCGACTACCGCGGGCGCCGCGTGCTGTGGGAGGGCTCGCTGCCGTACGTCACGGTCGATCACCAGCGCGAGACCCTCGAGGTCGAGGGCGATCCGGGCGAGGCGCACGGCCCGTGGTGGGTGCCGCTCGGCGCGCGCACGCTGCAGGGCCCGGTGCGGGTCCAGGCGTTTCGCGGCGGCATCGAGCTGTCGGCGGCGTTCGCGTCGGGCCCCTACAACTACACGCAGCTGTGGCGGTTCCACGACGACGGCCGGCTGTGTCCGTGGCTCACGATCTACGGCCCCGGCATCCACGATCAGCACACCTACCACCCGCACTGGCGGTTCGACTTCGATCTCGACGGCGCGCGCCACGATGCGTTCGAGCGGTTCGAGGCCGGCCGCTGGCAGCGCATCGAGCACGAGGGCTGGTTCCCGTACCGCGGCGAGGCCGACGAGCAGGGCAACGCGTGGCGCCAGGTCGACGTCGGCTCGGGCGCGGCGCTCTCGATCCGGCCGCACAGCTGGGACGACGCCGAGCTGTTCGCGATCCGGTACCACGACGGCGAATGGGCGCCCTACTCACCGCGCAGCGCGTCCGGCGCGCAGACATTCCCGGCGGCCTACGTCGGCGACGAGCCGCTCGACGGCGAGGACGTCACGCTGTGGTACGTCGCGCACGTCCACTTCTCGCAGTCGTTTCCGTACACGGCGGGGCCGTCGATGAAGGTCGCGGGGCTGGGCTAGGCTTGGTCCTACGCGGCCTCGCCGTGGCACTTCTTGTACTTCTTGCCCGAGCCGCACGGACACGGCTCGTTGCGGCCGACCTTGGCCGCGGCGACCACGGTGCCCTGGCGCTCGCCCGGCCGACGACCCGACTGCGCGGCATCGAACGCCTCGATCACGACCTCGGTCGGCTTGATGATCGTGGCCGCGGTCTGCGCCGTCATCGCGGCTTCCTTGACGTCCTCGGCCAAGAGGCTCGCCAGCTTGGCGTAGATCTCCGGCTGCGTGGCGACCAGGGCCGGGACGACGCGCTCGTGCGCGGGCTTGTCGGCCAGGCCCTCGATCGTCGCCAGCGCCTCGGTCACCGCGGTGTCGGCGTCGGCGAGGTTCTGCGCGGTGAGCCGCGGCAGCGTGCCCTCGCTGCCACGATCGAACATCGCCCAGACCAGCGTGGCGTAGAACACGGCGGCCTCACCGACCGCGTCGCCGTGCTCGCCCTTGACCGCCGCGGCGTGCTGCAGGAGGAACGGCTGCTCGCGCTGGAGCCGCTGCGCGAGCTTGTTCATCGCCTTCTTGTCACCGCGCTGATCGAGCCGCGCAAACGCGGCGATGGTTCGTTCGACAGCCTCGGAGGACACGGCGTGCGCGGACATGGGGCGGATCTTCCCCGGCCAGGCCGGCACGTCAAGGGCTAGGGCGTTTGGAACGTCGACGCGAGGCACGGCATGCCGCGACAGCGTGGCTCCCATCACGAGCGTTCTCTCAGGGCGCCTTCAGGCTGGCCGTCGTACACACCGGCGCCGACACGCCCTCGACCTGGACAGGTTCGAACACCCACGTGGTCTTGATCGTCGCCAGGAGCTCGTCGTCGTAGGCCGGCACGCCGCTCGACTTGGCCAGCTTGGTCGAGTCGACCTTGCCATCGGCGCCCAGGCACACCTTGAGGATCGCCACGGCGAGCGGCTTGCCGCCGGCGGCCTGGGCGACCGCCTCGCTCGGCGGGATCTCGGCGGCGCCGCTCACGCGATGCAGCCGGTTGAACGCGACCAGCTTGGGCGCGGCCACGGTCGGCTCGTCGGGCGGCGCGGAGGGCTCGTGCGCCGGCTCGGCGCTGGCGTCGGGGGCAACGCCCAGCGGCAAGAGGCAACCGGTCTTGTCGAAGCAGGCGCGCGGGAACGGCGCGGCGTCGAGCACCGCGAACGTGGCGCCGCGATAGCCGGCGGGCAGCGCGCCGGTCAGCTTGTCGGTCGCGGCAGGGAGCTCGACGAGCAGCGGCGCCGCCGTCTTGCCGGGGGCGGCGGTGACCTGGAGCAGGACCTCGAGGCCGCGACCTGTGGCCTGGGGATCGCGCGTGGCGGTGAGGATGACGCTGCCGGCCGCTTCGGAGAGCTCGGCGGTGACGCAGCCGGGATGCGGGCACGCGGGGAGCGCGCGGCCCCACCGACCGAGCCGCGCGGTCAGCCGGGCCGCGGCGTCGCCGCGCGGCTTCAGGTAATACGTGCGGGCGTCCCAGCTGGCGAACACCGCGTAGGGCTGGAAGAAGTCGAGGCCGAGCGCGCCATCGACCGAGTCGACGACGAACCGCCGCTCGACGTAGGGCACGAAGGTCGCGTGGGTCGAGGTCGCGCGGCCGACCGTGACCTCGCCGGCGAGCGCGGCCCGGGTGACGTCGCGCGCGGTGGCGGCCTCGTCGGTGACGCGCAGCTTGGTGGCGACCGTGGACAGCCTGGCGGCGGCCCACTTGGTCTCGCGCAGCTGGCTGACCGCGGCGCCCAGATCGAGGTGCATCGCGAAGCTCGCGCCGCCGATCTGCACGGTGGCGAGCCGGCGGGTCACGGGCACCACGTCCGGTAGCCGCGTCCCCACCCGTTCGCCGCCGGCCAGCCGTCCGGGTACGCCGTCGTAGGGCGTGGTTATCATCGCGCCGCGATCGCCGCCGCCGCGCGCGACCAAGGTCCCGGCCGGTTCGCGGCCGTCGACCGCGTTCGACTCGTTCGATACGTCCTGGTAGTGGATCTCGATCGCGCCGGGCGGCGGGGTGAACGCCTTGATCGTCGACAGCGTGGCGATGCCCTGATCGCGGTCGAACCCGAACACCAGCGAATCGGCGAGCGCGTCGCGGCCGAGGATCCCGTTGATGTGGCGGCCCTCGGTGTCGTAGAACCCGATGGGGAACACCATCGCGTCGCGGCGATCGACGGTGAGGCCGCCGACCTGGAGCTGGAGCATCTCGGCGTAGAACCGGACCTGGCCGGTATCGGTCTCGTCGATGCGGTGGGGGCCGACGCCGGTGCGCAGCTGGGCCTGCTGCACGATCTCGGCGTCGATCTCGGTGACGTTGGCGTCGGGATCGATCGCGAACAGATACGGTCCGTGACCGCGGACCGTGGCGGGGGTCAGCAGCAGGCCATCCTCGAGCGGCCCGACCAGCGGCAGCACCCAGCGGTCACCGCTCGAGAACCCCGCCGGGGCGCCGACGGTGCAGCCCACCGAGGCGCCGACGAAGAGCCCCAGCACTCCAAACAAGCCGGACGCACGTAGCATACACCAGCTCCTTTCCACGACAGCAAGTTGCCGTGGCGCCCCTGCAAGTGCTGCGCTACCGCGAGGCGCCCCCGCCCCGCGCACCCTCACGCAGTTGCGCCGCGGTGCGAGTGGCGCGCACGCCACACTGCGGTGCGCGCAGCGCTTTGCCGTGGCGACAACGCCACATGAGGTCGCAGGCGCCCGGCAGCCGCGGCGGCTAGTGGCGCGTGCCGTCGGCGCCGACTTCCCACACCATGCCCGAGTACATCAGCTTGTTGAGGTCGCCGGCGCCCTGCTTGGCGGTCGCGTCCTCGATCTGCTGCGCCGCGAGCTCGCCGTAGGTCGGCTTGTCCTGGCGGTACAGGATGCCCATCGGGGTCGGAAACTCCGGGCCGACCAGCTGGGCGAGCAGGTTCGCGTAGAGCGCCGAGCCACGCTCGCTGTGGACGACGATCTCGGACAGCGGCGTCTGGCCCGGGCCATCGCCGACATCGACGACCGCCGGGACCAGGCCGCGCCCGACGTGGATGCCCTTGGCGCCGCCGGCGAACACCAGCGGCTTGCCCTCCACGAGCGCGACCTGCTTGCCCGCCGGGTCGTCCTTGACGCCTTCCCACACGCCGTCGTTGAACACCGGGCAGTTCTGGAGCAGCTCGATGAACACCGCGCCCTTGTGCTTGTAGGCCTCCTGGAGGATCGTGCCCATCAGCTTGGCGTCGGTATCGGCCGCGCGCGCGATGAACGTCGCGCCGGCGCCGAGCGCGAGCGCGATCGGGTTCAGCGGGTGGTCGATCGAGCCGGTCGGCGTCGATGGCGCGCGCGTGCCGACCGCCGAGGTCGGCGAGTACTGGCCCTTGGTGAGGCCGTAGATCTGGTTATTGAACAAGAGGATCTTGAGATCCATGTTGCGCCGCAGCGCGTGGATCATGTGGTTGCCGCCGATCGACAGGCCGTCGCCGTCGCCGGTGATCACCCACACGTCGAGCTCGGGGCGCGTGATCTTGAGGCCCGAGGCGATCGCCGGCGCGCGGCCGTGGATCGTGTGGAACCCGTAGGTGTTCATGTAGTAGGGGAACCGGCTCGAGCAGCCGATGCCGCTGATGAACACCGTGTTCTCGCGCTTGATCGCGAGCTGGGCGAGCGTGCGCTGGACCGTCGCGAGGATCGCGTAATCGCCGCAACCCGGGCACCACCGCACGTCCTGATCGGACTCGAGGTCCTTCTTCGACAGCTTGAGCTTCACTGCTTCGGTCATGGCTTCCTCTATGCGCTCGCCTGCGGCTGGCTGACCGCCGGCGCGGTGGGTTCGGTGGGCTTTGCGTCGAGCTGCGCCATCGCGGCGTCGATGACCTCGCGGACCTTGATCGGCTGGCCCTGGATCTTGTTGAGGCCGATCGCGTCGACGAGGTAGGTCGCGCGGATCACCTGGCGCAGCTGGCCCATGTTGAGCTCCGCGACGATGACGCGCCGGAAGTTCTTGATGATCTTGGCGAGGCCAGGCTCGAGCGGCGACAGCCAGCGCAGGTGCGCGTGGCTGACGAGCTTGCCCTGCTGGGCCAGCTGCTGCTGGGCCTGGCGAAGCGCGCCGAACGTGCCGCCCCAGCCGAGCAGGAGCACCTCGCCGGCCTCGCCGCCCGACAGATCGAGCTCGCCGATCTCCTGCGCGATCCGCGCGATCTTCTCGGCCCGGACGTGGGTCTGCTTCTCGTGGTTGTCCGGCGCGTAGGAGATGTTGCCGGTCAGCGCGTCCTTCTCGATGCCGCCGATCCGGTGCTCGAGCCCGGGGGTGCCGGGGACGACCCACGCGCGCGCCAGCGTGCGCGGATCGCGCTCGTAGACGAAGTAGCCGTCCGGATCGGTGCGGTGCACGACGTCGAACCGCGGCAGCGTGGCGAGGTTGGGCAGCGGCCACGGCTCGCTGCCGTTGGCGAGGTAGCCATCGCTCAGCAGCATGACCGGCACCATGTAGCGGGTGGCGATCTTCACCGCCTCGATCGCGCAGTAGAACGTATCGCCCGGCGACTTGGCGGCGAGCACCGGCATCGGCGCCTCGCCGTTGCGGCCGTACAGCGATTGCAGCAGATCCGACTGCTCGGTCTTGGTCGGCAGGCCGGTCGACGGGCCGCCGCGCTGGATGTTGAGGATCACGACCGGCAGCTCGGTCATGATGCCCAGGCCCATCGCCTCGCCCTTGAGCGCGATGCCCGGGCCCGACGACGCGGTCACCGCGATCGAGCCGCCGTAGGCCGCGCCGAGCGCCGCGCCCATCGCCGCGATCTCGTCCTCGGCCTGGAACGTCATCGTGCCGAAGTTCTTGTACTTGGCGAGCGAGTGCAGGATCGACGACGCCGGCGTGATCGGATAGCCCGAGTAGAACAGCTTCTTGCCGGCGAGCTCGGCGCCGACGACGAGGCCCAGCGCGATCGCCTCGTTGCCGGTGATGTTGCGGTACATGCCCGGCTTGAACACGTGGGCGGGGACCTTGTAGACCGTCTGGAACACCTCGGCGGTCTCGCCGTAGTGGTAGCCGGCCTTGAACACCTTGACGTTGGCCTCGCCGAACTCGGGCTTCTTGGCGAACTGCTGGTAGATCCGCCGGACCTCGCTCTCGGTCTCGCGGCCGTACATCCAGAACACCAGGCCCAGCGCGAAGAAGTTCTTGGCGCGGCCCTTCTCCTTGTTCGACAGGTCCGAGCCATCGAGCGCCGACATCGTGAGCTGGTTGATGTCGACCGCGTGGACCTTGTACTTGTCGAGGCTGCCGTCCTCGAGCGGGTTGGTCGCGTAGCTCGCCTTCTTGAGGTTGGCCTCGACGAACGCGCCGGTGTTGACGATCAGCGTGCCGTGCTCGACGAGATCTTTCAGGTTGGTCTTGAGCCCCGCCGGATTCATCGCGACCAGCACGTCGGGCGCGTCGCCGGGAGTGTGGATCTCCGACGAGGAAAAGTGGAGCTGGAACCCCGAGACCCCGAACAGGCTGCCCGCGGGCGCGCGGATCTCGGCCGGGAAATCGGGGAACGTGGAGATGTCGTTGCCTGCTTCCGCCGCGGCCTTCGCAAACTCGGTGCCGGTGAGCTGCATGCCATCGCCGGAGTCGCCGACGAACCGGATCACGACCCGGTCCAGGTGCTTCGTATCCATCGCGATACCTCAGGCTCGCCAAGTCCAGCGAGGTGGCGCGGACCTTACCAGCCATGGAACCAGAACCCAAGTCCCCAGGTCCTCACGGCAAGCACCCGGTCGCGCGACGCACGCGGCTACCCGGTCGGGTCGATCAGTGACCCAAGTCAGTTCTTGCACACGGCGACGCGACTGCAACGGTGAGCACGCTCGATCGCCGCGCGCGCGGCGTGCACGTTCGATCACCAATCGGGGCGCAACGGTCAGCGCCGCCGCGACGCGCCCGTCACGAGCCACGGCCCGATCGCCGCGTGATCACGCTGCCTGCCGTCCGGCAAGTCCGTCAGCAATTGCCAGGCACTAGCTCGCCGCGCGACGGATACCGCCGTGCTGCATGGCACGGTTCTGCATCTCAACCTAGGCTTGCCGCGTGTACCGAGCCGTCCTTGCCGTGCTGTTGATCGCGTGTACCAACCATCCGACGCCGCGCGCGGCCGCGCCCGGCGCGGCGGTGGCGGCCACCAAACCCGCGCCGCCGGCGCCGAACCGCGCCCTGGGCGCGGGCCCACCGCTCGCGACCCCCGGCGAGCACATGCAGTACCGGCTGTCGCTGAAGGGCATCGATCTCGCGACCTACGAGATCGCGCTCGGCGAGCTCACCGACGTCGCGGGCCGGCGCGCGCTGGTCGTACAGAGCCACGCGAAGGTCACCGGGGTCGCCGCGTTCGTCGCGACGATCGACGATCGCTTCACGTCGTGGATCGACGTCGCGACCGGCCGGCCGCTGCGGTTTCAGGCCGACGAGTTCGCGTCCGGCAGCCGGACCAAGGTCGAGCACGTCGTCGTCGATCTCGCCGGTCGCACCGGCAACGTGGTCCCGGTCGCGTTCCACGTCAACGACGAGCCGGGCGTGACCGAGCCGCCGCAGCAGGTGAGCGAGCCGGTCGCGTGGGACTACAACGCCTTCATGATCGCGCTGCGCGCGTGGGAAGGTCCGCCCGGCACGGCGCTGTCCGCCGAGGTGTTCCGCAGCCGCTGGATCTGGCACGTCGACGTCAAGATCGCTGGCAAGGAGAACCTGGTCACCGCGCTCGGCGATCTGCCGGCGCTGCGGCTCGAGGGCCGCACCTACAAGCTCGAGCGCAACGGCACGCGCGACACCGGCTCGGCGGAGCGCACGTTCACGATCTGGATCAGCGATGACGACGGACGGGTCCCGCTGCAGATCAGCGCGATCACCGACTACGGCGAGCTCGAGATGCAGATCGTCGACTACCAGCCCGGCACCGCCGCGCGGCTTTCGCCCTGAGCCCGGAGCTACTTGGCCGGCGGCCTGGGATCGCGCTTGCCGCGGAACTGCTTCTCGCCTGCGCCGATCACGACCTTGGCGTAGTAGCTCGCCGCCGGGACGCCCGAGCGCTCGACGAGCGCCAGCTGGTCGTCGATGCGCTGCTTGAACTCGTCCTTGGGCAGCGCGCCGCTCATCTGCTTGCCGTTGATGAAGAACGTCGGGGTGGCGTTGACGTGGAACCTGGCGAGCTCGTCCATGTCGCGCTTGACCTGATCGGCGCACGCCGGGCTCGCCATGTCGGCCTTGAGCGCGGCGGTGTCGAGCCCGACGCCCTTGGCGATCACCAGGACGTGATCCTCGTCGATCAACTCCGGATCGTTGGCCTGGGCGTACGCGCCGTAGCCCTTGTCCCAGAACGCGTCCTTGAACTGCTTGTACTTGCCCTGCTTGGCCGCGGCGCAGCTCGCGAGGTGCGCCGGCTTGGCCTGCGGGTGGACCACCATGTTCAGGTACACGATGCGGACTTTGCCGCGGTAGTCCCGGACCAGCTGGTCGAGGATCGGCGCCACCCGCTGGCAGAACGGGCACGCGAAGTCGAACGCCTTGACGATCGTCACCGCGGCGGTCGGCGGCCCGTCGACCCGGCCCTGCTGCACGGCGTCCGTCACGTCGACGGCGAACACCGCGTCGTCGGCAGGCTCGGCCGCCTCGGACTCGTCCAGCTGCGCCTTCTGCTGGGCGTAGACCTTGTTCAGGAAGTCGAGCGCCTCGGCGTTGGCGGCGTAGGCGGCCTCGAGCCGCGCCAGCCGCTGCTCGACGGTGCCGCTGCCGTCGGGCGCGGGCGAACGCGCCGCGGTCGCCGCGGGTCCGGCGGCCGGGGTCGTCCCCCGCGCCTCGGTGTGGGTGCACGCCCCCAGCGCAGCGATCGCCGCGGCGACCACCGCCCATCGACACGTCTTGATCATGGCCGGGGAGGTTGCCTCGCCCGTCCGCGATCAGCAAGTTCAGTTCGGCTTCGGATCCATCTTCGAGCGGAACTGCTTCTCGCCCTTGGCGAGCACGACCTTGTCGTAGTAATCGGCCCCCGACACGCCCGACGACTCGACGACCTTGAGCTGCTCGTCGATGACCTGCTTGAACCGCTCCTTGGGCAGCGCGCCGTTCAGGTGCTTGCCGTTGATGAAGAACGTCGGCGTCGAGTTGACGTGGAACTTCTGCATCTCGTTCATGTCGGCGGTGATCCGCTGCTCGCACTCGGGGCTCGCCATGTCGGCCTTGAGCTTGACGGGGTCGAGCTTGAGCTCCTTGGCGATCGCCAGCATGTTGTCGTCGGCCATCTTCGAGGGATCGCTGCGCGACTGATCGTAGGCCTGCCAGATCGCGTCCTTGAACGGCACGAACTTGCCCTGCTTGGCGGCGGCGCACGCCGCGAGGTGCGCCGGCTTGGCCGGCGGGTGGATCAGCATGTTCGCGTAGACCACGCGGACCTTGCCGTCGTACTCCTTGACCAGCTCGGCCATCGTCGGGGAGACCCGGCGGCAGAACGGGCACTCGAAGTCCGACGCCTCGACGATCGTGATCGCCGCGGTCGCCGGGCCGTCGACCTGGCCGAGCGCGACGTTGCCGCTGACGTTGACGGCGAACACCGCGTCGGGGGCCGGGTCTTCGCGTTCGGCCTGCTCCTGCTGGGCCTTCTGCTGCGCCTTCTGGCTGGCGTAGACCTTGTTCAGGAAGTCGAGCGCCTCGGCGTTGCGATCATGGGCGTCCTCGAGGCGGGCGAGCCGCTCCTCGATCGTGCCGGTGCGGTCCGACTTGCCGGCCGAGGGCGGCGTCGCGCCGGGGGCTGCCGTCGGGCTCTTGGCGTTCGCCATCGCCT
>Ga0302256_10000010_pt1 | contig 31058 bp, 26 predicted proteins | sample I_Fen_E3_4_FD_194571 | JGI IMG/M metagenome (GOLD analysis project Ga0302256, IMG submission 194571) | Peat permafrost microbial communities from Stordalen Mire near Abisko, Sweden - I_Fen_E3_4 | ecosystem: Environmental > Terrestrial > Soil > Wetlands > Permafrost | place: Sweden: Abisko...
CTTGCGGCACGCTGCCTCGATCTCGCGCGACTTGCACGCCATCCGGTACATGTTCGCCGTGGGGCCGCCGATATCGGTGATGATCCCGTGGAACCCCGGCGTGTGATCGCGGATCCGCTCGATCTCGCCGAGGATCGAGGCCTCGGAGCGGCTCTGGATCACGCGGCCCTCGTGCTCGGTGATCGAGCAAAAGCTGCAGCCGCCGAAGCAGCCGCGCAGGATCGTCACCGAGAACTTGATCATCTCGTACGCCGGGATCTTGCGGGCCTGGTGACGCGGATGCGGGATCCGCGCGTACGGCAGCTCGTAGATCGCGTCCATCTCGGCGGTGGTCAGCGGGATCGGCGGCGGGTTGATCCAGACGTCGGTCTTGCCGTGGCGCTGGACCAGGGCGCGCGCGTTGCCCGGGTTGGCCTCGAGGTGGAGGATCCGCGACGCGTGGGCGTACAGCACCGGATCGGCGACCACCTGCTCGAAGCTCGGCATCCGGATCGCCTGGGTGGCGCGGTCCGGCTTGCGCGGCCGCAGCTGGATCAGCGGCGCGGCCGCGGGCGCGCCGTCGGTATTGCACGGCGCCGCCTCGCGGTCCTCGGACATCGCGTAGGGATCGGGCATCGGCTCGATCCGGCCCGGCGCATCGAGCGCGGTCGAGTCGATCTCGGCGAACCCGGCGCGCCCGCCGAGGAACGCGGTGCCGCGCAGATCGCGGATCTGATCGATCGGCGTGCCGCCGGCGAGCCGGTGGGCGATCTCGACGATCGCGCGCTCGGCGTTGCCGTAGACCAGCAGATCGGCGGCGGCGTCGACCAGCACCGAGCGCCGGACCTTGTCGGACCAGTAGTCGTAGTGCGCGATCCGCCGCAGGCTCGCCTCGATCCCGCCGATCACCAGCGGCACGTCGGCGAACGCCTCGCGGCAGCGCTGGGCATACACGGTGACCGCGCGGTCGGGCCGCAGCCCCGGAGCGCCGTCCGGCGAGTAGGCATCGTCCCGGCGGATCTTGCGGTCGCTCGTGTAGCGATTGACCATCGAGTCCATGTTGCCCGAGGTCACGCCCCACATCACGTTGGGCCGGCCGAGCTCCCGGAACGCCGCGGCGCTGCGCCAGTCCGGCTGATCGAGGATGCCGACGCGAAAGCCGTGCGATTCGAGCAGCCGGCCGACCAGCGCCATCCCGAAGCTTGGATGATCGATGTAGGCATCGCCGGTGACCATCACGACGTCGCAGCTCTCCCAGCCGAGCTCGTCCATCTCGGCGCGGCTGGTCGGCAGGAACGGCGCGATGCCAAACCGCTTCGCCCAGTAGGGACGATACGAGAACAGCGCGCGGGCCACGGACATCGCGGCAACGGTTAGCACACCCGGGGGCGCTTGTCGTTGGCGGTCTAGGGTGGCGGCGCCGCGCCGCGCGCCTGCTGGTCGTGCACCAGGGCCGCCTGCTGGGCAGGGGTCATCAGGGCCGCGCACGGCTCGGCGTCGGCCTGCTGCTTCATCGCGATCAAGCAGCGCGTCGCCTCGGCCGACCAGCCGTCGGCCTCGCAGCGCTCGCGGATCAGGTTGCGCAGCCCGTCGGCGGCCTCGGTCGGTGACGCGTCGCTCGCGGGCAGCCGCGCGAGCAACACAAGGACCAGGTTGTCGGCGGCCCGGGCGCACGCGGCCGGACCGGGGGGCGCCGCGCGCGGGGGCGGCGGGCCGCCACAAGCGATCAGCGCCGCGGCGAGCCAGAGCGTGCGCGTCGCGGTCGGAGTCATGGTGGCTTCAGCATATCGCGCACGCCCGCGGCGATGAACTCGACCGCCACCGCGGCGAGCAGGAGCCCCATGACCCGCTCGAGCGCGCGCAGCAGCGTCTTGGGCAGCAGGCGCTCGGCGCTGGCCGCCCCGCGCATCAGCAGCCACGCGATGGCCGACGTCACCGCGACCGCCGCGAACACCGCGATCGTGCGCGCCGGTTGCCAGGCCGCGCGCGACATCAGCACCATCACGGTGGCGATCGCTCCCGGGCCGGCGAGCATCGGGATCGCCAGCGGGAAGATCGCGATGTCGTCGCGCGCCCGTGCCTCGCCCTGCTCCTCGGCGGTGGTCCGGGTCGGCGACGGCTGCGCGCGCATCATGTCGATCGACATGAGCAGCAGCATCAGGCCGCCGGCGATCTTGAACGCGCCGAGCGAGATCCCGAACGCGTCGAAGATCAGGCCGCCCGCGAGCGCGAAGATCGAGAGCGTGAGCCAGGTCGCGAACGCGGCCCGCCCCGCGATCCGGCGGCGCTGGGCAGGCGTGTCCGAGGCCGTGATGCTGAGAAAGATCGGCACGTTCGCCATCGGATCGATCACGAAGAACACGGCCGACAGCGCCACGAGCGCGAACTTGAGGTCCTCTTGGTTCATGGCGGTTCCGAAACGCCCAGGATAAGCGATCCTCACCACCCACAGGAAGCCGCGACTGCCCGGGTCAGGTCATTGATCATCGACCGGCACTGCGCGGCGAGCGTGCCGGGGTCGCCGCCGCCGGTGCGGGTCCACTCGGTCAGCTTCTTGCGGTAGGCGTCGCGCAAGACCGCCCGTTCCCGCGACGGGACCGCCTGGCAGCTGCCGAGCCGGTCGACCACCGCCCTGTACTCGAGGCACGCGGCGGGCACGGGGCTTGTCGCCACGGCCTCCAGCGCGGCCTCGAGCGCGAGCCGCTGTTCCACGGTGAGCATCGCCTTGCAATGCTGGGGCCGGCGCAGCGACGCGGTGGCGACCACGCAGGCCCGGACCTCGCCGGCCCAGCCGTCGGTCTCGCAGCGCTCGGCCACGGCATCGCGGATCCGCGCGGCGCGCGGCCTTTCGGGGCCGATCAGCACCCGGACGTGCTCGGCGGCCACCGCACAGGTCGGCGGCGTGGGAGGCGCCATCATCGGCTGCGGCGCGCGGTGGCACGCTGCCGCCGCGAAGATCCAGGCGAGACGCACGCTTCATCATATCGGCTTGGCCCGCCGGCCGCGCTACCCTGCCGCCATGCAGCCGCGGTTCTTGTACCTCCACGGCTTCGCCTCGAGTCCCGGCTCCACGAAGGCCGTGGCGTTCGCGGCTCACTATGCGAAGCGCGGCGTCGATCTCGTGCGGCTCGACCTCCGGGTCCCGTCGTTCGAGCACCTGCGGATGTCGGCGATGCTGACCACCGTCGAGCACGCGATCGGCGGCGCCGCGGATCGCGCCGTGGTGTTCGGCAGCTCGCTGGGCGGGCTGACCGCCGCGCGGGTCGCCGAGCGCGATCCGCGGGTCACCGCCCTGGTGCTGCTCGCCCCCGCGTTCCGGCTGATCGAGCGCTGGCGCGAGCTGCCGGGCTGGGCCGACTGGCGGCGCACCGGCTGGCGCGAGGTCCACGACTACGCCACCGACCGACCGGCCCGGATCGACATCGGGTTCGCCGACGACGTCGCCGCGATCGACGCCGGCTACCCCGATGTCCGCGTGCCGACCCTGATCCTCCACGGCGTGCACGACGACGTCGTGGCGATCGAAAGGTCGCGGACGTTCGCCCGCGGCAAGCCCCACGTCCAGCTGATCGAGCTCGACGATGGCCACGCGCTGAGCGCGTCGCTACCGCGGCTCGTCGCCGAGGCAGATCGGTTCCTCGTGCCGTGGATCGGAGGCTAGCTGCAGCCGCCGCCGTCGCACGCGAGGCTGCAGCTCGCGTCGGGCGCGCACGCGTGGGCGCACGAGCCGCCGTCGCATTCGAGGTTGCAGGTCGCGCCGGCCCCGCAGCCGGTGCCGCACCGGCCGCCGTCGCACGCGAGGTTGCAGGTCGCGCTGGCGGCGCAGCTGAGCTGGCAGTTGCCGCCGTCGCAGTCGATGTTGCACGTGCTGCCCTCAGCGCACGCGAAGGCGCAGCCGCCCTCGTCGCAGTCGAACTGGCAGGTCGCGCCCGGCCCGCACCACTGGGCCCGCGCCGCGAACGCGGCCATCTCGGGACTCGCCGCGTAGGGATCTTCGGGTCCCTGCGGCGCGCCGGCCACACACACCTGCGGCGCCTCCGGCCGCGCGGCGTGCGCACCTCGAGAGCAGGCAGCGGTCATCGTGAGACACAGCACAGCACACAGCGCGGCGAGCGGGGCCGCCAACAGGCGAGTCATGATCCCTCCAGGGGCCACAGGGGCAATGTCCGCTAGAGCCGCGACCCGGGCCGCCGGTTGACGAGGTAGGCTTGGCGCCGTGGCGACGAAGAAAGATCCGTTCGCCGGGCTCGAGGCGCTGCGCAGCTCGCTGCCGCCCGGCCCGGCCCCCAAGGCGCCGGCGAAGGTCTTGGCCCCCAAGCCCCCGGCGCGTGCGGTGGTCCGGCTGGAGCGCAAGGGCCGCGGCGGCAAGGAGGTGACGGTGGTCGACAAGCTCGGCCTGGGGCCCGCCGAGCTCGAGGCGTGGTGCAAAGATCTCAAGCAGGCGCTCGGCTGCGGCGGCGCGGTCGACGGCGAGCTGATCGTGCTGCAGGGCGATCTGCGGCCCCGGGTGCCGGCGGTCCTCACGGCGCGCGGCGTCACCAAGGTGATCCTCGGATAGCGAGGACCCTCGCGCCGGCTACTCGAGTTGCCAGCGCTGCGACAAGGGCGCTCACCATGGGTGGCTCCGGGCACTCACCTCCCATCATTTCAACGCGTTGCGTTGCGGGAGTCAGGTGTAACTCGTTCGATCTGCTGGGCGCCCGGTGGGCATTCGATCGCCGGGCGCGCGCTCGCCGCCGAGCACGGCGTGGCCTTGGGTTTGCGTCTGGCGGCCGTGATGCGGAAATTCCTCGGCCTTCCCTCCGCGCTGGTCGCCTGCGCGGCCTGCAGTGCTGCCGCCGGTGAAGTCCGCCTGCCACCCGCGCTCGTGGTCACGGCGCCGCCTCGCGGCCTGGTGCAGGACCACGCCGGCATGATCACCGTGCGCGGAACGGTCGCGCCCGGCGATCGCGGCGATCCGATCGACCAGGTGCGCGTCAACCACGTCGCCGCGGCCGTCCAGCCCGACGGTACCTTCGAGGCGGTGATCCCGCTGGCCGTGGGCACCTCGCTGATCGAGACCTCCGCCCGCGATGTCGGCGGCCGGATCGCGACCGATACGCGCGCCGTGCAAGCGGGAGCGCTGCGCGCGGTCGGTTCGCCGATCGCGCGCGCCCTCACCGTCGCGGTGTCGGCCGATTCGTTCGCCACCCTCTCGGCGGCCGCCGGGCCGATCGTCGCCGGGCTCGACCTCGCCGGCATGCTCGCGCCGCTCCAGCCCATGGTTCACGCCGGCGACGCCACCGGGGAGGACTGCCTGTTCGGCCGCGTGTTCGTCGACGACCTGACGTTCTCCGATCTGGTGCTGTCGCTGGCGCCGGTCCGGGGCGGGCTTGCGTTCCGCGCCGAGATCGACGGGCTCGCGATCCCGGCGCACGCGCGCTACGCAGTGGCCTGCCTCGACGGCACCACCACCCTGACGATCGGCGCGAGCAAGGTCGTCATCGCCGGCACGCTCGACGTCACGCCCGGCGGGGCCGCCGGCTTCACCACGGCGCTGGTCAACCCCGAGGTCGACGTCACGGGCTTTCTGCTCGACGCCTCGGGCGTTCCCGGCGACGTGCTCGACCTCCTCCACCTCGACGCGGCGATCCGGCCGGTCGTCGCCAAGGGCACCGAGCTCGCGATGGGTCCGCTGATCAACCAGGCGCTCGGCGCGCTCGGCGGGCCGCAGCAGGTCGAGATCCTGGGCAACCAGCTCACGATCCAGGTCGCCCCCGCCGCGATCGCGTTCGATCCGGCGGGCGCGGTGGTCGCGCTGGACCTCACGGTCGCGCTGGCCGGCGGCGACGCCAGCCCGGGGTTTCTCCACACCGCCAGCGGCACGCCCACGCTCGATCCGCGCCAAGGCTTCCAGCTCGGCATCGCCGATGACCTGGTCAACGAGCTGCTCGCCGAGGCCCAGGCAGCCGGCTTGCTCGATCTCTCGCTCCCGGTCACCGGCGGCTCGTTCGATGGCGCCCAGCTTCACCTGGCGCTGCCGCCGATGCTCACCGCCGATGCCCAGAGCGGCAAGCTCCACATCGTGCTCGGCGATCTCGCCGCGACCTACACGAGCCACGGCGCGCCGGTCGCGCGCGCCGCCATCAACGCCACGGTCGATCTCGACGTCGCCCCGGCGGGCGGCTCGGTGGTGAAGATCGAGCTCGCGCCGCCGCAGATCCACGTCGATATCACCGGTGATCTGCCCAACCTGACCGGGCTCGACGACGCCGACCTGGCAGACGCCAGCGTGGCGGTGCTCGGCGCGCAGATCGATGCGATCACCCAGCTGCTGGTCGCGATCCCGGTGCCGGCGATCGGCGGACTCAAGGCGCGCGATCTATCGATCGGCGGAGGCGACGGCTACGTCCTGGTGGCCGGCCAGCTCTACGCCCCGTAGCGGCCCCGCAGCGCGCCTGGCCGAGCCGATCGATCGCGTCGCCTTCGTTCACTGGCCGGACTGTTCGACGCCTCTTGAGCCGGCTCCCAGCCCTTTGTTCGACACCCCTTGAGCCCAGCCGCGCGCGGTCTTCGTCGATCGCGCCCGAGCGCCTGGCGTTTCATCACCGCGATCCGTTCGATCGCCTGCTCGTCGCGCAGTCGATGTTCGAGCGCATGCACATCGTCAGTTGCGACGCGCAGCTCGATCCCTACGGGATCACGCGCGTGTGGTCGTGAGCCGCCAAGCCATGCGTGGCGATGCGCTGCGGGCCCGCTACGGCTTCGCCGGCTTGGTCTTGGCGCCGGTCAGCCAGGCGCGGACCTCGGGCTCGAGCTGCTTCTTGCGCTCGATGCACTGGTCCATCTGCTCGAGGCTCTGCGCGACGGTGCGCTTGCCGCCCGGCAGGCCGGCGAACGTCTTGGTGACGTAGGCTATCACCTCGTCGCGCTTGCTCGCGTCGCAGGTCTCGGCGAACAGGTTCGCCAGCCGCGCGAAGGGTCCCGAGGTCCCGCCGTGCGGCATCGCCTTCATGATCGCGTCCTCGTGCTCGCGGAAGAACGTCTGCGCGACGACCAGGCCAATATCCCGGCCACCGCCGCGTCCGCCGGCCAGCATCTGCAGCGTCTCGCGCGGGTCGAGCTTGGGATCGAGCACCAGCTCGAGCGCCTCGGCCTGGCGCCTGGCGTCGCGCACGCTGGCGAGCGCCTGCAGCATCTCCTGGCGCTTGCTGCGATCGGCCTCGGCGAGCACGTCCTTCTTGATCTGCGCGAACAGCGCCGGGTTCGCGTCGACCGCGATGGTCAGCACGTCGCCGCGCACCGACTGCGGCAGGTCGCGCCACTGCGCGGCGAGCTTGACCGCGGCCGCGACCAGCTTGGGATCGCGGCCGCGCCACGCGACCGCGCGGATCAGCTCGCCGCGCGTCGCCTCGGTGTCGAGCGTGTCGTTGGGCCGGGGCAGGAGCCCGGCCTTCTCGGCGCCCGTCCCGAACGTACGGCGCAGCCACGCCTCGTAGGCCGGCCGGAGATCGGCCGTGACCAGGCGGCTCAGCCCCGACGGCAGGTTGATCGCCGGCCCCACCGTGAACCGGTCGTTGCCGGCCAGCATCTTGGGCACGAGCGACAGCGCGAGCTGGAGCGGCAGCTGGCCGACCGCCGCCGCGTCGCGGACATCGCCGAACAGCGCGCGCCGCTCGGTCCACGACAGCTGCGCCCAGCCCTCGTCGCGCAGCGCCGCGACCTGCGCCGGCGTGTACGTGCTGCGGTAGTAGCCGCGCGCGTTGACGTTGGGCATCACCCAGCGCGGGCACGCCTTGGCTTCGAGCGCGATCGAGCCGGTCGGCTGATCGAGCATCGTGCACGTCTCGCCGCGCTTGCCGGCGCTGTCGTAGGCCACGCACACCGGGACGATCCACGGCCTGGTCGCCGCCGGGGTGGCCGCGCCCGGCGGCACGTAGCGCTGCTGCGCCAGCGCGACCGTGGCCTTGCCCGCCGCGCACGACGCCGTCGCGGTCAGCTGCGGCGTGCCGGGCTGCTCGAGGAACGTCGCGAACCCGGGGGCGACGTCCTGGTTCGCCGCTTTGGCGATCGCCGAGACGAAGTCGCTCGACGTCGCGTTGCCGAACGCGCGCTGCGCGAGGTAGTCGCGGACGCCGCGCTGGAACGTCTCGAACCCGAGGTAGCTCTCGAACATGCTGAGGATGCTGGCGCCCTTGTCGTACGTGATGCGGTCGAACGCGGTGAGGATGTCGTCCTCGCTGGTGATCGGCTGGCGGATCTGGCGCGCGGTCGAAAGGCCATCGTTACCGAGCGCGATCTCGCGGGTCGTCAGCTCGGCCTGCTCGTCGTGCCACGCCGGCTCGTAGCGCTGGATGATCTTGTGCGACATCCAGCTCGCGAACCCTTCGTTGAGCCAGATGTCGTCCCAGTACGCGGTGGTGACCAGATCGCCGAACCACTGGTGCGCGAGCTCGTGCGACGCGACCGAGATCCAGCGCTGCTGGGTCTCCTTCGAGGCCTTGGCGTCCATCAGCATCAGGGTCTCGGAGTAGGTGATGAGGCCGGCGTTCTCCATCGCGCCGAACCCGACGGTGATCGGGATCGCCAGCATGTCGAGCTTGTCGTAGGGGTACGGCGTGGCGAAGTAGTCCTCGAGGTAATCGACCAGCTTGGCCGAGGTCCGGGCGGCGAACGCGGCGTCGGCCGAGCGGTGGGCGAGCGCGATCACGCGGACCGGCACGCCGCGCTTGGTCTTGCCGGCATCGACGAACTCGAACGGCCCGACGCCGAACGCGACCAGGTACGACGGCAGCGGCTTGGTCGGCGCGAACTCGACCCGCTTCTTGCCGCCCTCGAGCGGGGTCTCGGCGGTCTGGGGCGCGTTGGTCACCGCGACCAGCGCCGCGGGCACGTCGAGCGTCAGCTTCCACGGCACCTTGTTGTCGGGCTCGTCGAAGCACGGAAACGCGCGGCGGGCGTAGATCGCCTCGAACTGGCTGTACACGTACGACGCGTCGCCCACCGTCTGCTTGAACGCGCCGGCGGTGTTGAGCGCGTCGAACTCGCCGGCGTAGTCGATCGCGAGCGTCCACGCGCCCGGCGCCAGCGGCTGGGCCGCGCGCAGCGCGAGGAAGTCCTCGCCCTGCTGCGTCGCGGTCAGCGCGACGTCGGGCTGGCCAGCCCGCTGCGCGACCGCCTTGTGCACCGTGAGCTGGCGCGCGTTGAGCCAGATCACCGGCGACGGCGCGGCGAGGTTGCCGGCGATCTGGATCGACGCCTCGAACCCGGGCTTGCTCGGATCGAGGTCGAGCCGCGCGGCGTAGCCGGTCGGCAGGAAGGTCCGCGGCAGCCGCAGCGTCGGCGCGGGCGGCTCGGTGACCGGGACCTGCGCGGGCGGCGGCGCGGCGGCCGCGACCGGCTCGGCCGGGGTGACAGGAGCGGGGACCGTGGCCGCCGGCCTGGGCGATCCACAACCGAGCAGCACGGAGAGGCCGAAAAGCCAGCGCTTCATGGCCGGCAGTGTGCCTGCACGGCCGCCGGCGATACCACGTCGAAATGATGACTTCGCTGCGGCCCCGCCTCCTCGGTCGCGTCGCAGACCGTCGCAGTTCGTCCGCACGCGACGGCGAACCGACCTCGACGCGCCGCGCGCGACGCCGAGCGACTCGCTACGGCTTGGCCGACCTGGCGGGCTTGGCCGTGGCGCCGGTCAGCCAGGCACGGATCTCGGGCTCGAGCTTGTGCTTGCGCGCGATGCACGGGTCCAGCTGCTCGAGGCTCTGCGCGATGATGCGCGGGCCGCCCGGCAGGCCGGCGAACGTCTGGTGGACTTTGGCGATCACCTCGTCGCGCTTGCTCGCCTCGCAGGTCTCGACGAGCAGCGCCGCCAGCCGCGCGAACGGACCGGGCCCCGCGCCGGGCGGCAGCCCCTTCAGGATCGCGTCCCGGTGGTCTTGGAAGAACGCCTGGGCGACGGCCAGGTTGGCCTCGCGGCCCCCGGTGAACAGCATCTGCAAGGCCTCGCGCGGATCGAGCTTGGGATCGAGCACCAGCGCGAGCGCCGCGGCCTGGCGTCTGGCATCGCGTACGCTGGCGAGCGCCCGCAGCATCTCCTGGCGCGTGCTGCGATCGGGTTCGGCGAACGACCTCGTGCTGGGTCCGCGCGAACAGCGCCGGGTCGGCGTCGACCGCGATGGTCAGCAGCTCGCCGCGCACCGACTGCGGCAGGTCGCGCCACTGGTCGGCGAGCTTGACCGCCGCCAGGACCAGCTTGGGATCGCGGCCCTGCCCCGCGACGGCGCGGATCAGATCGCCGTTGCGGCGCAGGTCTTCACGGCAACGATCTCGCCGCGCATCGCCTCGCGGCCGCGCCGTCGGGCCTGGGCAGGAGAAGTTTGCCAGCCCGCCGGCGCGCAGGAAGGCGGGGCCACGTGCGAGGTTTCCGCACCGCAAGGCCCACGCAATGACCACATCCGTCCCATCCCTGTTCCGTTCCACCGAGCGCTCCCTCTTGTCCCGCGCAGCGCGGCTCATCGCCGTGGCGGCGGTCGCCGCGGGCTGCGCCGCCCAGGCCGCCGCGCCCGATCCGGAGACCGGCAAGCTGATCGTCCCGCTCGTCCAGCCGGGGCCCGACGGCTCGCTGTACCAGCTGACCCACGCCACGTTCGAGATCACCAGCGATTCCGGGTTCGCCGCCACGCTCGATGGCACCAGCGCCGACTCGGAGCTCGAGCTGGCGATGCCGCCGGGGCTGTTCCAGCTCCGGCTCGACGACGGCTGGACGCTCGCCAAGTCGACCGACGGCGGCGCGACGTTTCAACCGCTCGACGCGCTGCTCGGCAGCTCGAACCCGCAGGTCCTGCGGATCCTCGCGAATCAACCGCTGACCGTCAAGTGCGACTTCCTCGTGCGGAGCGCGTCCGGCACGCTGCAGCTCAAGATCGGCGTGACCGAGGCGCCGCGCGAGCTGGCCGGCGGGTTCTTGGTGTCGAGCGCCACCGACGATCTCGCGGCGTACGCGACCGAGAATCGCAACCTCGACTTCGCGATCTTCTTCGACCCGTCGTTCGTCGGCACCCGGACGCTCGACGATGGCACCAGGCAGCGGATCTACCAGGGCGGCGGGGTCGGCGCGGTGGGGCCGATGCCGCCGTTCTTCAGCCCCGTGGCGGCCGAGATCTACGGCGACCGGCTCGGCCTGCTCACGCCGATCTTCAACGGCGCAAGCGGCGCGTTCCTCGAGTTCGAGGTGTCGGCCACGCCGGCCGGCCCGATCACGCTGCAGGGCACGCTCGACAGCGGTGACACCCAGATCGCGTTCGGCCCCCACGCGATCGCGGCGGTGACGCCGACGCTCGACGCCGACGGCTTCCCGCGCGACGAGTTCTTCTACGATTCGACCCTGCCGTTCACGCTGAGCGGCGTGACCGGCTCGATCACCGGCACGCTGCGGATGCGCTACCTGCTGCCGAACCCGCAGTGACCGTCAGGGCTGCAGCGCCAGGCCGAACATGACGCCGTCGAGCTTCGAGGCTCCCGCGGCGGCGCCGGAGGCGAACACCACGACCTCGTGATAGGCGTCGGCGAACAGCGCGACCGCCCCCATGCGATATTGCAGCCCCGCCGCGGCGCGCACGCCGTTGCCCCACGTCCGATCGCCGGTCGTGCGGTCGAGCAGCATCATGCGCGCGGGGCCCGCGGCGATCACCGGCGAGATCCCCTTCCAGCGCAGCACCGCCCACCGCGCGTTGACGCCGAGCGTGGTCGCGAGGTAGCCGGCGCCCGGCGTGAAGCTGGTCGACGTGACGTCGTGGACCGCGAACAGGCCGTTGACCGTGACCATCTGGTTGCCGAACCCGGCCTCGAGCGCGTACGTACCGCCGCCGGTCGGCGGCAAGTTGGTGACACCATCGGTGCGCGACACGGTCGCCTGCGACATCAAGGCGTGCAGCGGGCCGTTGATCCGCGAGCTGGCATCGAAGCCCGCCTGGAGATGGCAGCCGCTCACAAGGGCCGCAAGGAGCGCCAGGCGCGTGAATGTCATGCCGGCTGGATCGGCCATCGACCCGCGGGACCCGAGGTAAGGCTGAGTTAGCCGCGGCGACGAGGTGCAGAATGCCAGTGCGGCTGTTCAGTGCTGCCGGCCCCTGCCCTGTGCTTGCGACCTGGCATCAGGCATTGTACGAGACGGCCATGCACACCTATCGGATCGTGAATGTGTTCACGATGGACGGCGACCGGTTCTCCGGGAATCCGCTGTGCGTGTTCGAGGACGCACGCGGGCTGTCCGATGTGCAGATGCAGGCGCTCGCGCGCCAGATGAACCTGTCGGAGACCACGTTCGTGCTGCCGAGCGAGCGCGGCGATGCGCGGGTCCGGATCTTCACGCCCGAGTTCGAGGTGCCGTTCGCCGGCCATCCGACCCTGGGCACGGCGAGCGTGGTCGCCGCCGGCCGCGATCGCGTCGTGCTCGACGTGACGGCCGGGCTCGTGCAGGTGACCCACAGCGCCGGGGCGTGGACGCTGCGCGCCGCGGTGCCGCCGGCGACCCGGCCCGTAGAGGCGAGTCGCGCCGAGCTCGCGCGCATGGTCAGCTTGCCCGAGGACGCGATCAGCGACGAGCCGCTGTGGGTCGATACCGGCGTCGAGCAGCTCGTGATCCCGATCGCGACCGCGGAGCTGGTGAACGCCGCCCGCCCGGTGCCCGCGCTGCTGGCGCGCTGGGGGGTCTCGGCGGCGCTCGGCGAGGCGATGGCCTACTTGTGGGCCGCGGACGGCCCCGCGTGGACGGTGCGGATGTTCTTCACCGCGCATGGCGCGGTGATCGAGGATCCGGCGACCGGGTCGGCGTGCGCGAACCTCGGTGGCTGGCACCTCGCCAAGGGAAAAGCGCCGCTCACCGCCACCCTGCGCCAGGGCGACGCGGTCGGCCGGCCGTCGCGGCTCGGCCTGCGGGTCGACGCCGAAGGCGGGATCTACGTGACCGGCCAGGTGATCGAGCTCGGCCGCGGCGCTTTCAACCTCGGATAGCCGGCGCCCGCGCGGCGGGCGAGAACAGCTGGGAGCGACGCGGCTTGCGGCGCTGGGCGCGCAGCGCGGCGCCCGCCGACGCGGTCTGCGCCCGCGCGACCTGGCCGGCGCGCGTCTCGCGCTCGTGCTCGGTCCCGACGAACACCTCGCGGGTCCCCGCGAGCACGTCGAACCACGCCCACGACACGCCGAAATTCTTCTCCTGATCGCCCATGTGGTGGTCGTAGTGCCACGGCAGGTGATCGCGCGCCCACGCCGGATCGAGGTGCGCGCGGCGGTGATCGCGGCGATAGCGCGCCAGGCAGTACCAGATCGTCGAGGTGTAGAACGGCGCGACGACGAAGATCGGCACGTGCGCGAGGCCGACCGCGGCCAGCCCGAGCAGCTCGCGGCGCTGGGTCGACGTGCTCCACATCGGCCCCTCGTAGGCTGGGTCGTAGCCGCCGTTCTTGTGCGCCGCCTGGTGGTGCAGGTGATAGTGGACCGCGTGCGCGCTCCGAGGATCGCGGCCGAGGCCATGCAGGATGTACCTGTGAGCGGCCCACTCGCCGATGCCAAACACCGCCAGCCCGATCGGAATCCCCAGCATGGTCACGTCCTCATGATGGCGTCTTGCTCGGCAGGTACGCGCGCGGCAACCTCGTATCGAGGAACTGCAGCCGGCGCCGCCGATCGTGGAACTGATATAGCCCGATCATCGCGCCGAACGATGCGACGATGCTGCTCAGCGAGATCAGCCAGTTGAAGCCCAGGAGCGGCAAGCCCATCCCGCCGACCAGCACGATCGCCATGCCGACGAGCACGGTCGACACCATGTCGGTCGCGTGGCGTCGCCCCCAGATGCCGAACGACCGCTCGCAGTTGCGGCACCAGCCCGACGCGAGCAGGTTCTGGTCGGTGGCGCAGTGCGGGCACTTCACGCCGTACACTGTAGCGCAGCTTCCGGCGTTCGCCGACGACAAACCGGCGGCGCGCCGCGGGATAGCGCCGCGCTGGCGCTCGACGTGGAGATCCCGTTCACACGCCGAGCACCAACGCAGCCGAACGCGTCACAGACGCATCCGCGAGCCCGCGGGTTAAGGCCGGCGCGCCGCGGTGTCGAGCGGCGTGTAAATGTAGAGCGTGTCGGTAGGCTCGAGCGCCGTACTGCCGCTGCCGCCCGGCACGAACAGCCGGCCGCCCGCCGCCGTGCCCTGTGTGCCGGCGCGCGCGACCGGCATCGCCTCGCGCGGCGTCCAGGCGTCGAGGTACGGGTTGTAGCTCGCCACGATGCCATCGCGGCCGGCGCCGGACTGGCCCCCGGCACATACCAGCTCGCCGAGCACGACGCCGTAGGCGCAGTCGCCGCGCGCGCCGGCCGGCATCGCCGCGCGCGGCTGCCACGCGCGGTCCACGGCGCCGGGCGGAGCGAGCGCCCAGACGTCAGCCAGCGGCTGCGATGCGTCGAGGCTGGCGAACCCACCGGCGACGATCAGCGTGCCATCGACCATCCGCATCACCGCCGGGTGGACCCGCGCGACCGGCAGGTCCGGCAGGATCGGCGTCCAGGTATCGGCCGGGAGGTCGTACTCGACCGAGCTCGCCAGCGGGCCGCCGGCGTCGGCGCCGCCCAGCAGGTAGATCCGGCCCATCGCCGTGGTCACCCCGGCGCCGCCGCGCGCCTCCGCCGGGTCGATCGCAGCGATCGGCTTCCACTGCTGATCGATCGGATCGAGCTGATAGGACTCGCCGTGCGCCACGCCGGCGGCGTCGAGTCCGCCGGCGAGATACAGCGTGGCCCCGGCCACCGCGAGGTTGATGTCCGTCCACTGGACCGGCGCATCGGGCAGCGCATGCCACGTCGCGTCGGAGATGTCGAAGCCGTCGACCCGCGCGGTGACGCCGGCCGCGCTATCGAACCCGCCGGCGACGACCACCTGCTGGCCGAGCAACGCCACGCCGGGATGCAGGGCCGGCCGCGGCATCGCGGGCCCGAGCTGCCACGCCGAGCTCGGCGCATCGGGCGTCGCGGGGTTCGATGCGCAGCCGCCGGCCGCAACGACCAGCGCAACGATGGACAAACCGCGAGACGAGGACGGTACCGGCACGTCCCCGTCATATACCCCAGGCCCGAGGCCCGGGCCGCACGCCCGCGGCACGGGAAGATCGCCTCGCGAGGTCCCGTATCATGCGCCATGCTTGCCCTCACCACCGATCGCGAAGTCGACGCGCTCCAGGCTCCCGAGCTCGCCGCTCCCGAAACCGAGGCCGACATGGAGAACGCCGCGGCCGTCGAGCAGTCGCAGCACGGGGTCGAGGCGGCGGCCGTCGAGCCGGCGGCCGAGGTTGCGATCCCTCCGGTCGCCGTGAACGGCGATGGCGCGGCGCTCGCTTCGGGCCCGACCGCCTCGGAGCAAGCGTTCGGCGACAAGCCGACCGCCCAGACCGGTCAGGTCGACGGCGGCATGTTCCACCCCGACGAGTACCACGCGGCCTGCATCGCCGCCGGCACCCCCGAGAAGTGGGACGATCGCTACCACAGCGGCCACACCAGCGCCCGGCAGTGGATCCAGCCCCACGACGGCCCGGAGCCGATGGTGTTCGATCTCAAGCCCGGGCACAGCGCGTCGCAGGCGGTCAACGACTTCCTGGTCGGCCCGACGATCGCCGACTACCGGGTGATCGACGTCGCGTCCGAGCTGGCCGAGCTGCGCGACACGCTCGGCGATCAGACGTTCGACCGGCTGTTCGGCTCCGCGGACGCCCAGCAGGACGCCGCGATCGCGAGCGCGCAGCGGCTCAGGATCACCTCGGAGATGTACACGCTGCCGTTCTGGGATCAGATGATGGAGCTCGCCGCCGGCGAGTCGATCGAGCCGCGCAGCGAACCGGCGCCGGCCGCCGTGGCCGCCGGCGTGGAGGAGACCTCGCAAGAGGCCGCGCTGACCTCGCAGCCGGCGCCCGAGACGATCGCCGCCGAGCTCGGGGTCGTGCGCGAGGAAGAGTTCGCGTAGCCGATCGCGGTACGATAGCGTCGTGACCACCGAGCCGTACCGCGACGCCGCGAGCCACCTGCGCGATGAGCTCCGCCGCGCCTGGCTGCGCGTCGAGTACGAGGTGCGGCTCGGCTGGAGCCGCGGTGCCCAGCCCGCGGCGGCGACCACCGACGTGGTCGGTCCGACCGAGATCGGCCGGCTGTTTGCCACCGCGCGTGGCGAGCGCGGCGGCGACGAGGCCGGCGCGCAGCAGGTGCTCGCGCAGTGGCTCGAGCTGCACCGCGCCGTCGAAGCGCGGATCGCCGCCTCGATCGCAGCCTCGCTGGCGGCCCGCGCGCGCTCGCCGCTGGTCGACCTGATGCGCGCGTTCGGGCTGACGCCGCGCCAGTGGTCGACGCTGATGTTCGCGCTGTTGCCCGACGCCGATCCGAACCTCGTCCAGGCCTACCGCTACCTCGCGCGCGACCCGAGCTGCCGCGGCCTCGACGGCCGGCTGCTCGCCCAGCTGGTCTACGATACGCCCGAGACGCGCGCGCTGATGGCGCGCGATCTGTCGAGCAGCTCGCCGCTGGTGCGGTATCAGCTGGTCGAGCTCGCGCCCGGCGACTCGCTGATGTTTCGCCGGATCCGCGCCGCCGGCCGGCTCGTCCACCTGCTCGACGGCACGGCGATCGCGCTCGATCCCGAGCTCGCCGAGCTCGCCGAGGTCACCGAGCTCGGGCGCGGCCGCGCCGGCGAGTTTCCCGTCGCGGCGATCGAGCTCGCCACCGCGGCGATCCGGTCACCGGACGTCGTGCTCGCCGTGCAGGGCCAGCGCGGCCTGGGCAAGAAGCTGCTGCTCGCGCGCGCGGCGCGCCACTGGAACCAGCGCCTGGTCCTCATCGATGGCAAGCGGCTCGCGGCGCTGCCGGCCACCGCCCAGGCGATCGCGATCCGCGCCCTGGTCCGCGAGCTGATCCTGCTCGAGGCGGTGCCGGTGCTCGCCGATCTCGACGACGTGCTGGCCCGCGAGGCCGACCGCGACGAGCTCCCGGCGTTCTTCGCCGCGCTCCTCGACGCCTGGACCGGACCCATCGCGATCACGATCAACCGCGAGCGGATGCCGCGGCTGCACCATCGCCCGCTGGTCCACCTCACGCTCGAGGTCCCGTCGCTCGCCGTGCGCACCCAGCTGTGGCGCCAGGTCGTGCCGTCGCTCGACGCCGCGGCGGCGGACAGCCTGTCGGGCCGGTTCGCGATCCCCGGTGGCGTGGTGGTCGCCGCCGCGCAGGCCGCGACCGCCGGGCGCATGCCCGACACGCCGCCGCCGGGCGCCGACGAGCTCGCGGCCGCGGTCGCGGCCCAGCTCCACCAGCGGATCTCGCGGCTCGGCAAGAAGCTCACGACGCCGTTCGACCTCGACGACCTGATCGTCGACGAGGATACCCGCACCGCGCTGATCGAGATCGCCGCCGCCGCGCGCGAGCGCCGCCAGATCCGCGAGGCGTTCAAGCTGCGCGGCGCCCACGGCATCTCGGTGTTGTTCTCGGGCCACCCCGGGGTCGGCAAGACGATGTCCGGCACGGTGCTGGCCCGGCGCCTCGGCCTCGACATCTACGAGGTCGACCTGTCGCAGGTCGTGTCGAAGTGGCTCGGCGAGACCGAGAAGAACCTGTCCGACGTGTTCGACGCCGCCGAGCCCGGCCACGTGGTGCTGCTGTTCAACGAGGCCGACTCGCTGTTCGGCAAGCGCACCACCGACGTCAAGACCAGTAACGATCGCTACGCCAACCTCGAGACCAACTACCTGCTCGCGCGGCTCGAGCGGTTCGGCGGCCTGGCGATCCTCACCACCAACCTGACATCGTCCATCGACCAGGCGTTCCGCCGCCGGTTCTCCTACGACGTGTTCTTCAGCTTCCCGAGCCCCGAGATGCGCGCCGAGCTGTGGCGCCGGACCCTGCCCGAGCGCGCCCGGGCCGCGGCGATCGACTTCGACGCGCTCGCCGAGCGCTACGAGCTCTCGGGCGGCTTCATCAAGGTCGCCTGCGAGCGCGCCGCCTACGTCGCCGGCTCCAACCACACCGAGCTCGACGAGCCGCTGCTGCGCCAGACCGTCGAGCGGATGTACCGCGAACGCGGCAAGCTCAGCGCGGTCGGCCCGCTGGAGTAGCGCCGCGATCGCTGCAGGGCGGCGCGCGTACCCCAGCGCTCGCGCGTGCTGAGCCACCTCCGCGCGCCCCGCGTGGAGTACGCTGCCGCCGGTGCTCGTGCGCTATCAGCTGACCTGGTCGACCCCTCTGGGCACCCTGCTCGCGGTCGAACCCGACGATGACGAGCTCGGCCGCAGCGCGGCGCTCTTGACCGCCGCCTACAATGATCCGCACAACGCGCCGCTGCTCGGCCACGCCGAGGTCCTGAGCGAGCGCGACGTGGTCTCGCACTACCGCGAGGTCGCGCGCGCGGGGGGCCACAACTTCCTGGTGTTTCGCGACGGCGCGCTCGTCGCCGACGCCGATCTCCGGCGCGTCGCCAACGGCACCGCCGAGTTCGCGTTCATGGTCGCCCAGGTCAGCGCGCAAGGTCAGGGCCTCGGCACGCGGCTGGCGATGATGGTCCACGCCTACGCGTTCCAGATCCTGCGGCTGCGCCGGATCTACGCCTCCGTGATCCCGGCCAACACCGCCTCGCGCCGCGTGTTCGAGAAGCTCGGCTACGTCGTCGACGGTAGCCCGATCGCGCGCGCCTGGGCCGACGAGCCCGACGACCTCACGCTGCGGATCGAGCGCGCGGCGTTCGAGCGCGCCCACGCGACAGCGCTGGCCGAGATCCAGATCGCGGCGCGATAGCCCGCGCGCGGCCCTCGCCCCCTAGTCCAGATCCCAGTCGATGTCCGAGATGCTCGGGTCGTTGCGGATGTTGACCGCGCGCGTGCGGTCCTCGTTGGGCGAGCCGTTGCCGTGGTTGCGACGCTCGAGGGCGGCGATGCTGTCGATGCTCGACATCCGGGTCGCCTCGTCGGAGTCGCGGTCGTCGTCGAACGTGGCGACGCCGGGCGCCGGTGGCCGCCGCCGCGGCGGGGCCTCGTCGGCGTGACGCCCGCGGTCGTCGCGGCGCTGTGCGCGCGGCTCGTCGGGCACGTCGCGGCGCACGCCCGGGAGCATGGCCGCGATGTTGGCGAGCCGGGTCGGCTCGTCGGGCCGTGCCGCGGGGACCGAGCTCGGCGGCGGCACGTGGTCGCGCCACTCGTCGCTCGGCGGCTTGGGGGCGGCCTTGGCCGGCGGTGCGCTGCGCAGCGCCGACAGCAGCGCGTCGTCGACCTGGCGGGTCGGCTCGTCGCCGAACGAGACCGGCGGCGGACGCCGCACCGACGCCGGGGGAGGCGCGGTCGACAGGTTGCGCGCGCGGGGCGGCGGAGGCGGACCAGGAGGCGGTCCCGGCGGCGGCGATCCCGATGGCCGCGGCGGCGCAGCGACCGCGGGCGATAGCGTCCGTGGCGGGGCCTGTGGTTGCGGGCGATCGACCCCCGCCACGACCAGCCCTCGCTTCTGGTTCGCGCGCGCGGCCTGTGCCTGGGCGAGGCCCGTCATGACCGCCGGCTTTGCCGGCAGGTCGTTGCGCACGGCCGGCGCGCCCGGCGGCGGCGAATCATCGAGATCGAAGTTGAACTGGCTGCGACCGGCGCCGCGTTCGGCCGGCGCCGAGCCGATGTGGACCTGCGAATCCTCGTCGGCCATGCGGCCGCCCTCGTCGCGCAGCATGCGAAGAATTCGGGTCCGCTCGCCGGCCGACAGCGCATCGCGCCGGCCATTGTGCGAATGCACGCTCGTCTTGCCGCGCTTGGCGAACTCGGACAACGGCACCGGCGCGTCGAACTTCTTCGCGCGCTGGGCGCGGCCATCCTTGCTGGCCGCCGAGCTCGGCGCAGGCGGCATCGGCAGGACGCCGGACAGCGAGGTTCGGCTCGAGAAGATGCTGGTCGCCGAGCGCAGCCACTTGCGGGGCCCCGACATCGGCTCGCCCAACGGCATGCCAGACGCGCCTGCGGCCGCCGGCGACTCCACGCCGAGGCTGCCGCCGAGCACCTGCGCCGCCGCGCGCGCCGCGTCCTCGGGGCACTCGACCGCGCTGGCCACGAACCGCCGCACCATGTCGTCGGTCTTGCCGAGCTGGTACTGGTGCGGACGCTCGACGAACTTGACGCCCACCTTCTCGAGCCAGGCGATCGGCGGATCGGCGCCGATCAACACGAACGTCGCGTCGTTGGGGTAGGTCTTCTCCGTGCCGTCGGCCAGCGCCATGGTCACGTTCTCGGCGTCGAAGTTGAGGATCTGCGAGCCGAGCTTGGCCTTGATCCGGCCCTGCGATGCGTAGCTCTCGATCGCGGTCTTGTTCTTCGGAGCGGCGCGGTTGAAGCCCTTGCCACGGTAGGAGATGATCACCTTGGCGCCGGCATCGGCGAGCGCGAGCGCGGCCTCGCAGGCCGAGTCGCCACCGCCGACGATGAGGACCGACTTGCCCTTCCAGTCGTCGGGATCCTCGAGCAGGCTGTAGATCTTGGGCAGGTTCTCGCCGGGCACCTGCAAGGTCCGCGGCTTGCCCCGCGTGCCGATCGACATCACCATGCGCTGCGCGCGGTAGCTCGCCACGGTCGTCTTGACCTCGAACACGCCATCGCCGCCGCGGGTCACGGTCTCGACCGACTCGCCCTGGTTGATCTTGAGGCCGACGCGGTCGAGCACCTCGCGCCACACCGGGATCAGCTGCTCCTTCGCCGCATCGAACACCGGCAGGAGCGACATGTTCTGCGTGTCGTACGGCTCGGCCATCACGAGCTTGCCCTTGGGGTAGCGCGAGATGGTCGAGGCGATCATCTGCTCTTTTTCGAGCACGACATAGGACAGGCCGCGCTGGATGCAGGTCAGCGCCGCCGACAGACCGCCCGGGCCCGAGCCGACGATCGCGACGTCGACGTGGTTCGCGCCGCTGCCCAGCTTTCCGGCGGTCAGACCGCTGCCGAGCATGTGCTCGATCACGGCGCGGCCCAGGTTCGCGGCGTTCTTGACCAGCGGCTTGCCGGCGACCTCGCCGATCAGGTACTGGCCCGGGACTGCGGTCTGAAAATTCTCGTCGATCTCGGGCACCTTGAGGACGGGCGGCGTGCCGCCCTCGGGGAACATGACCAGCGCCTCGGTCGGGCACGCAAACATGCATGCCTCGCACTGGATGCAGTCGTGGAACCGGAGCACGCGGCTCTTGTTCGAGACCAGATCCAGCACGTTGGTCGGGCAGACCGCGACGCAGGCATCGCAGCCCGTGCAGCGGTCATCGTTGATGTCATGCACCAGGACGCGCGGGCCCACGACGGCGGCGGGCGCGACGATGGCGCGATGGCGTTTTCGTGAAGACAGCATCGTGAACACCACCATCACGAGGATGGCGACGCCCCCGAGCGCCAGCGGAACGACCCAGCTCACCGGGTGATATTACCTGATTTTATGCGGACATGCCGGTGTTGTTCTCGACGTTGGACACCAGGAATTCGACTACTTGCGTCATCAACGTGGCGATGTCACAGCCCACCACATCCAGGGGCCGACCGATCACGACCGACACCGGTTGGCCGGTCCTCATGACGCGGCCTCCGCGCGGCAAGATGTTGATCGTCCCGCGGATCGCGACCGGAACGATCGGCGCTCCCGTGGCGAGCGCGAGGTGAAAACCACCCTTCTTCAGCGGGCCAATCCGGCCATCCTTCGACCGCGTGCCCTCGGGCGCCAAATATATGCTTACACCGTCTCGCAAGAGCTGCTCGGCCTGCTGGATGGAACCCATCGCACGTCCGTGGTTGCCGCGATCGACTTCGACGAACTCGGCGGCCCGCAGCCCCTGGCCCCACAGCGGGATCCGGAACAGCTCGGCCTTGGCGAGCATCCGGATCGTGGGCGACGGGAGCGTCGCGTACAGCACCGGGATGTCGAGGTGGCTCTGGTGGTTCGACATGTAGATGACGGCACGGTCGGGCACGAGCTCGGCGCCGCTCGCGTCGAGCTCGATGTCGAGCAACTCGACGACCCGCCGCCCGAACCACCGCGTGCGGTCGTCGATCGCCCCGCGCACCAGCGTGCCGCGCGCCGCCTCCACCAGCGTGGGTGCCGTAACGCGCGCCATCGCGCCCAGGACGCGAACGCTGTCGAGCCATGTCATGGCGGCATTCTACGCTGAGGTGGGAGATGTCGTGGTCGCCAGCGATCGCATCCCCGATCGCTGCCCCATGGCGATCGGCCCCGCGTGTTACCTTCCCGACGCAATGCGCGCGCTGGCGGTGGTAGCTGCGTGGCTGCTCTGGTGGGGCCAGGTGGCGCGCGCCGACACGCTCGACACCAACATCCGCCAGATGTCGGACGCGAGCTACAAGGTGCGGCTCGCGGCCGCGCTCGCGCTCTCCAAGTCGCGAGACCCGCGCGCGATCATCGCGCTGGCCGACGCGCTCACGGCCGACCGCGACGCGACGATCCGGCGGGTCGCCGCGCTCGCGCTCGGCAAGATGATCGACGCGCACACGGCCGACGATGCCCGCCAGCTCGGCCTCGACGCCGTCGATCAAGCCGCCGCGCGCGACGCCGACGCACAGGTCCGCGACACCGCGCTCCGCGTCCAGCAAGACCTCGCGAGCCTGCGGCGCAAGCCACCCAGCAAATCCCCCAGGGCCGAGCGGGGCGACAAGCCCGAGGTGTTCGTCAACGTCGACGGCACGACCGATCAATCCAAGCTCGCCCCGAGCGACGCCGGCGAGCGGCTGACCCGCATCGTCCGCCGCGGCGTCGAGCGCACCGGCTACGCCACGCGCTGGCCAGGCGGCCTTCCGACCCAGACCGAGCTCACCAGCAACCACGCCCGCGCGTTCATCGTCGCCTCCACGGTCAAGAAGATCGAGATCAGCCGCGCCAGCCACCAGACCGAGATCTCCTGCAAGGTCGAGATCCGCGTCGCGCCCTGGAGCGGCACCGACGGCGGCGAGACCTGGGAAGCCAACAAGGCCGCGTCCGCCAGCGGCTCCGCCAAGGCCATGGCCGGCACCTCCGACCGCGAGATCGCGAGCGGCATGCACGACTGCCTCGACGCCGTCGCCGAGGACATCACCGCGCGCCAGCTCCTGCCGTTCCTCAAGCGGCTCGCCAGCGCCGGCAGCTGATCGCGCTCCGCACGCCGGGGCTGGGGGACGACGCGGGTCCCGCCCGGCCGCCGGTGCGGTGCGCGGATCGGCACGCTGTGGAGCTGGCGCACGCGGAGGCATCGCCCGATCCGGGCATGGTGCTCGCACCTACGCCATGCATGACGATCCAGATCCCTCGCGCTGCGCTCGCCGCAGCGATCGCGCTGGGAAGCGGGCTCGCGTGCGCGCGACCGTCCGCACAGCCGGGCGTGGTGGGCCCAGCGCTCGGTGAGTCGACCGCGCCAGGACCGAGCGATCCCAGCGCGCTGCCGCCCGATGCCGGGCCGCCGGCCGAGGTCGCCGGCCGGCTGTACGATAACCACCCCGCCGCCGCGCTGCCCGGCCCCACCCAGGGTGCGTCCGTGGGCGCGGCGGGCGCGGCGGGATCCCCGGCCCCGGCGGCCGACCCGGTCACGGCGGGCGTGGTGGTGTGGCCGGGCGTGGGACCCTCCACGCCGGCCGCGCCGGCCCCGGCCACGCCGAGCGGCACCGGCAACACCACCGCGACCTCGGTGGGTGGCGCCACGGTGGCCGCGCCGCCGACCACTGGCGGTGACGCAGGGCATCCCGGGGTTCCGGCGACGCCTGCTCCCGGGGCCGCGCCGCCCGCAGCTCCCGCACCTCGCGCCCCGAGCAGCACTGGCACGGCGCGCTCGACGCCGGGTGGAGCTCAGCGCTAAACCGTGATGGTGGAACCGGCTACGGTCGCGGCGCTGCTACGCGAGCTCGGCGTGTACTACGAGCTCGACGACGATCGCAATCGCGCGTTCGCGTACGAGCGCGCCGCGAAGGCGGTCGAGGCGGCCAACGGGTTGCACCGCCTGATCGAGCAGGCGCGGCTCGAGGAGCTGCCCGGCGTCGGGCCGTCGATCGCCCGCGTGATCGCCGAGCTCACCCGGCGCGGCACCGCCGGCGTGCTCGAGCGGCTGCGCGAGAAGTGGCCGCCGCTCGTGATCGAGCTCGCGCAGCTGCCCAAGGTCGGCGTGGTGCGCGCGCGCAAGATCTACCAGGCGCTGGCGCCGGCGGACCTCGATGCCGTGGCGGCGATGTGCAAGGCCGGCGCGCTCCGCGAGCTCCCCGGGTTCGGCAAGATCAGCGAGCAGAAGATCCTGCAGTCGATCGAGGAGCGCCGGCTGCAGGGCGCGCGCATGCTGCTGGTCGACGCAGAGAGCCACGCGGCGTCGCTGGCGCACCACCTGCGCGCCGATCCGGCGATCACCACCGTCGAGCTCGGCGGGCCGGTGCGGCGGTCCTGCGAGGTGATCGACCACCTCGCGTATGCCGTCGCGTCCGAGGATCGCGACGCGGTGATCGCGCGGCTCTCCGGGTTCGCGCTGGTGACGTCGATCGATCGACGCACCGGCGGCAACGACGCGCCCGGCCCGATCGTCGGCTACCTCGCCGGTGGCCTGCGCGCCGAGCTGCACGTCGCGCCTCGCAGCAAGCTCGGCTGGGCCCACATCGTCGCGACCGGCTCGCCCGAGCACGTCGCCCTGCTCGAGGACCGCGCCGCCCGCCGCGGGATGCGGCTCGAGATCCTCGAGGCGAGCGACGAGGCCCACGTGTACGGCGCGCTCGGCGTCGCGTGGATCCCGCCCGAGCTGCGCGACGGCAGCGACGAGCTCGCCGCGGCGCTGGCCGGCGACGATTTCGCCGATCTGATCACGCTCGACGACATCACCACCGCGTTCCACTGCCACACGACGTACAGCGACGGCAAGGCCTCGGTCGCCGAGATGGCGCACGCCGCGGCCGAGCGCGGGTTCGGCGCGATCACGATCACCGATCACTCGGCGGCGGCGACCTACGCGAGCGGGCTCGACGCGACCCAGCTGCGCGCCCAGCGCGCCGAGATCGACGCGCTGATCGATCCGGAGGTCCGCGTGCTCGGCGGCACCGAGGCCGACATCCTCGCCGACGGCGCGATCGACGTGCCGCCCGAGATGATCCCCGAGCTCGACGTGATCATCGCCAGCATCCACCAGCGCCACCACCTCGACCAGGACGCGATGACCGCGCGGCTGGTCCGCGCGATGCGCCAGCCGTTCTTCAAGGTGTGGGGCCACGCGCTCGGCCGTCTGGTGCTGCGCCGCGACCCGATCGACGTGCGGCTCGACGACGTGCTCGACGCGATCGCCGGGTCCGCGGCCGCGATCGAGATCAACGGCGACCCGTACCGGCTCGACCTCGATCCGGTCAACGCGCGGGCCGCCGCCCGCCGCGGCATCAAGTTCGTGCTGTCGTGCGACGCCCACTCGACGCGCGGGCTCGACGCGGTGCGGTTTGCCGTGGCGATGGCGCGGCGCGCCCGGATCCGCAAGCGCGACGTGCTGAACGCGCTGCCACCGGCCGAGCTGGCGGAGGTGATCCGCCCGCGAGCGCGCTGAATCAACGTGAGCGCCAGCGCGCCCGCACGCAGTGGCCCACCGCGGCGGTGCGCCACGCGGCGATGTCGTGGCCTTCACCTCCGTAGACGGGTCGCGTGTGGCTCGAGCGCAGGCAACGTTCGCGAGGCGCCTCGCCCCCCCGGCGCGTACCCGGTGTCTCAGCGAATCGCGGCCGGCGAGCGCTGCCGCTCGCCGGCCACGGCGCCCATGGCACCGGCGATGCATGGCTTGCGGAAAAGCTGCGCGCGCGGATCCCGCGGCCTGGCTCGCGAAGCGTCGATCGGCGCGGACGCGGCATGAAGTCGCACGGGCCGTGCGACGCCGCACTCGCTGATCGAGCAGTTGCCGCTCGGCTTCGAGCTGACCAACCTGGACAACGTGTTGTCACCCGACGCTGGATCACCCAAGGTGACCTGATCGCGTACCATCGCGCCGCCGCGGGACGCCCGCGGGCTGCTCGGAGCACACACGGACGGCGGGCACGTGCCCGCGATGGAGATGACCATGATCGAGCGCACCGAAGACCCCAGCATGATCGAGCACCGCCTGCTCGAGCTGGTCTACACGACCGACGCCCCGATCACGGCGATGGCGCTGGCCTACTTCGCGCCGTGCTCGCTGGAGCACGCCGAGAAGGTGCTCGACAACCTCGTCGCGCGCGATCGCATCCAGCTCGACGTCGCCGACGACGGCGCGATCACGTACACGTTCCCCAACCGCCACAAGCTGACGCCGCGGGTAGAGCCCGCGGCACCGATGCCCCGCGCCTCGCTGATCCCGCGGGGCGTGTACCCGATCGCGACCCGCGGCGGCCGGCCGGCGAGCCCGGGGCTGGCCGCGGTGCTGAGCATGCTGGTCCCCGGGGCCGGCCAGATGTACACCGGCAACATCGTGTCGGGCCTCTTGTGGTTCATGCTGGTCGCCGCCGGCTACACGCTGATCTTGCCGGGGCTGCTGCTGCACCTGATCTGCATCGCGACCGCCGCGGGTTCGGCGCACCGGCTCAATTCGTCGCTCGCGCGGCTCCAGCTCGAAGGCGGCTACTGAATCGACAGGACCGCCGCGGCCGCGCGCTCGCCGGCCTCGCGCGCGCCTGCCATGTAGCCGGGCCAGCGGATCGCCGATTGGTGCCGGCGAGGTGGACCCGACCGTAGCACCTCGGCGGCGCCCGTCGCGCACTACGCCGCCGGCTTGGCGAACACCGCCAGATCGACCTTCGGATCCAGCTCGACGGTCTTGACCTCGAGCGTGGTCGATCGGCCGGAGCCGCCGCTCGTCCGCTTGTGGGCGATCTTCAACCCGCCGACGTCGCGGTAGTCGGCGAAGTCGTCGGTCTCCATGCTGCCGCTATCGCTGTAGCTCATCCGGGTGATGAGCTTGGTCTTCTTGTCGATGTACATCGTCACCTCGACGTCGCCGACCGGCGCGCGCAGCTTGATCACCGCGTGCGGCCTGCCCTCGATCGTCTCGTCGGCGACCGGCGTCAGCTTGGCGGTCGGCTGCGACGCCTTGAGCAGGATCAGCTCCGGCTCGCGCCAGCGCTCGAAGTCGATCGTCGCCAGGCCGCTGCCCGTGATATCGGCGACGACGTACGCGCCGTTCTTGGGGTCGGGGCCGCGCTGCCACCCGGCCTCGCCCGACACGCCGATCGAGACCACGACGCTGGCGGGCCCGCGCGGCGGCTTGATCGTCGCGTCGATCCGCATCTTGTCGGGGAACACGAACACGCGCTCGATGTCGACCGGCACGTTCTGGCCCTGCATCGTGGTCGCGCCGGTCGCCGTCATCTTGAGCGCCTTGAGCCCGGCGAGCTTGGCCTTGCCACCCTTGGCCGCGAGCGCCTCGTCGATGACCTTGCGCGCCGCGGTCACCGCCTTGGGATCGACCGGCTGCTCCGGCGCGACCACGGGCGCGGTGACCGGATCGGTGAACGCCACCTTCTCGTAGCGCCAGCCCTCCTGCTTGAGCTGCGGCTCGAGATCCTTGGCGTCGCCGACCAGCACGATCACGTAGGCCCTGGGATCGAGGATCTCGGCCGCCGCGCGCCTGGCCTCGTCGAGCGACACCTGGGCGACCGCGGCCGGATAGTTCGTCAGGTACTCGTGGCCAAAGCCGTGCAGCTCGGCGCCGACCACCGCGGCGGCGAAGTCGCTCGCGATCTGGAACCGCAGGCTGTAGCCGCCGGTGATCGCGGCGATCGCGGCGGCGAGCTCGTCCTTGGTCGGGCCGTCCTTGGCGAGCCGGGCGATCTCGCCGAGCATCAGCTTGGTGATCGCGACCGCGTCGGCGTTGCGCGCCGAGCTCGAGACGACGATCGAGCCGCGGTCGAGGTTGCGGTCGAAGCTCGAGCTCGCGCCGAACCCCTTGCCGCCGTCCACCAGCGCGCGGGTCAGCCGCGAGCCCGGGCCGCCGCTGCCGAGCACGTAGTTCCACACCAGCGTATCGAAGAACCTGGGATCGTCGTGCTTGATCCCGTACTGCGCGATCCGGATCTGGGTCTGGCCCAGGCCCGGCTTGTCGACCACGCGGATCCGGCTACCCGACAGCCCCTGGACCGGGTAGCTCGGCGTCGGCGGCACCGGGCCCTTGCGCCAGCCGCCGAGCGCGCGCTCGAGCTCGCCGCGCAGCTTCCTGGCGTCGACGTCGCCGACGATCACCAGCATCGCGTTGCTCGGCACGAACCACGTGCGGTGCCACGCGAGCACGTCGTCGCGCCGGATCGCGCTGATCGACGGCTCGCTGTTGATCCAGCCGCGGACGTGGTCATTGCCCCACAGTAGGTTCTGCGCGTGCGACGACGCCAGCGTCGCCGGCTCGTCGAGCCGCTGGCGCAGGCCGGCGACCAGCGCGTCGCGCCGCTTGGCGAGCTCGGCGTCGGGGAACGTCGGCTGGGTCACGATCTCGCTCACCAGGTCGAGGCAGGTGGCGACGTGCTTGGCCAGCGCGCTGCACGAGACCAGCGTGGCCTCGAACGACGAGCTCGCGCCGATCGTGCCGCCGACCGCGTCGATCGCCTTGGCCAGGGCCTGGGCGTCGTGCTGCTTGGTGCCCTTGACCAGCAGGTCCGCGGTGACCTCGGCGACGCCGAGCCGGGCGCGCGGCTCGTGCATGCGGCCGGCGCGCACCGCGACCTGCAGCGAGACCACCGGCACGCGGTCGTTCTTGACCACGTAGACCACGAGGCCATTGGACAACGTGAGCTCGTCGATCTTGGGCAGCTCGACGGGCCCCGGGGTCGCGGGCGGGGCCGGCGCGGCGATCAGCTCGACCTTGCCGGACCACGGATCGAGCGCCGCCGGCGGCTTGGGCGGCGGCGGCTTCGCGACGTGGCTATCGCCGTCGCCGGGCAGCAGCGGAACCGGCGCGACCGAGGCCTTGGGGCCGCAGGCCGCGCACAGGAGCAGGACGAGGAGCTTGCGCATGATCATCGCGCCTTCGGAGGAATGACCACCACGGTGGCGTGGTCGTTGGACATGTACTGCTTGACCACGCGCTGGACGTCGGCCGCGGTGACCTTCTCGATCTCGTCGGGGTCGCGCGCGTAGCCGGCCGGGTCGCCGGTCAGGATCCACGCCCGGCCGATCGCCTCGGCCAGGCCCTGCGTGGTCTCGAGCGAGAACACGTAGCCGGTCGCGAGCTGGGTACGGGCGCGGCGCAGCTCGTCGGCCGCCGGGCCCTTGGCCGCGAGCTTGCCGACCTCGTCGAAGATCGCCGCCTCGACCGCGTCGCCCTGCGCCGGATCGACGTACGCGCCGAGCGCGATCGCCACCCCGGGATCCTCGCGGACGATCGTCTCGGTCCCGCCGTCGAGCGCGACCGGCTGCCCGGTCTTGGGATCGGGCGTCTTGAGCCGCGTCTTGAGGCGCGATGCCTCACCGCCGCCGAGCACCAGCGACGCGACCTCCAGCGCGTAGATATCCCGGTGCTTGCCCGGCGGCACGTGCCAGCCGATCAGCGTGAGGCCCACCGGGCCGGCCTCGACGACGGTGCGGCGCCGCGTGGTCTGCGCGGGTTCGGCCGCCGCGGCCGCCGGGCGCGGCGGATCGCCGGCCCTGGGGATCGGGCCGAACCACTTCTCGACCGAGGCCTTGACCTCGGCCGCCGTGACCTTGCCGACCACGACGACCAGCGCGTTGTTGGGCTGGTAGTAGGCATCGTAGAACTTCCTGAGATCGTCGGCCGTGGTCTGATCGAGATCGCGGACCGTGCCCGCCGCGGTCCACGCGTAGGGGTGCTTGAGGAACTCGACCGCCAGGCACCGCAGCAGGCCCTGGGCCAGCGCCGATGGCTCCTGCTGGTGGATCTCGTCCTTCACGATCTCGCGCTCGACATCGATCATCGGCCGGCGGAACAGCAGATTGCGCATCCGCTCGGCCTCGAGCTGCACCGCGTAGTCGAGGTAGCTCGCCGGCACGGTGTCGCTATAGTGGGTCGCGTCCTCGTCGGTCGCGGCGTTGCTGTAGCCGCCGAGCGCGTTGAGCGACATCGCGTGGCCCTCCGGCCGGACGTGGGCGGTGCCCTTGAACATCATGTGTTCGAACATGTGCGCCACGCCCCGCCGATCGCGCGGCTCGTCCTTGGAGCCGGCGTGGTACCAGATCTGGACGGAGACCACCGGCGCGGCGTCGTTGCGGAGCACCGCCACCTGCAGACCGTTAGGCAACGCAAATGACTCGAGCGCAGGCAGCTTGCCGATCGTTTTCGGGGAATCGGGTGCCGCGAGCGCAGGCATTGCGACCGCAAGTGCGGCTACAATCGAGACGTGTCCAGCCGCGAGCGAACGACGCATGGGTTCTCCTTCAAGGCGCGGACACTACCAGGGCGGCCGAGGGTTGCATGTTGGTCACTCGGACCTTCGCGCCGCGATCCTCGCTTGGCCCCATGCCCCGAGGCCTTTCGTGAGGCAGCTAACGCTGGCGATAGGCCTACCCCATAGTTCACCATTATCGGAATAGTACCGATTGACTGGAACAACCGTTGGCGCCAAAGTGGCGAAACCAACACGGCCAGCGTTGGCCGCATTTTTAGACGGAGGGTGCTGTGGCTCGTTTAACTAGTGCTTCGGTGGATGAGGTTCGGATGATCGACGTGACCGGCGTGAAAGTGTTCTCGGCGACCAAGGCGAAAGAGCGCGAGTTGCTTGGCGAGCTCATCACCGACTGGATCCGCAGCCACCCCGACCACGAGATCGTCGACAAGATCGTGACCCAGAGCTCGGACTCCGAGTTTCACTGCCTCACGATTACGCTGTTCTACAAGCACACCAAGGCGTAGCCGTTTCCGGCGCCAAAACGAGGTGAGTGCTTGACCCGGCCGTCTCGATCGGGTACCCACGTCGCTCCCCATGGAGAACTCGTTCGGAAAACCCGTCGAAGTCGAGGTTCGCGACAGCCTCGAGAAGGCGATGAAGATCCTCAAGCAGAAGATGTCCAAAGAGGGCATCCTGCAGGAGCTCAAGCGTCGCCGCTTCTACGAGAAGCCCAGCGTCAAGCGCAAGCGCAAGACCCGTGAGGCTCGCAAGCGGCTGCGCCA
>Ga0302256_10000011_pt1 | contig 30907 bp, 25 predicted proteins | sample I_Fen_E3_4_FD_194571 | JGI IMG/M metagenome (GOLD analysis project Ga0302256, IMG submission 194571) | Peat permafrost microbial communities from Stordalen Mire near Abisko, Sweden - I_Fen_E3_4 | ecosystem: Environmental > Terrestrial > Soil > Wetlands > Permafrost | place: Sweden: Abisko...
GAGGAAACACCCGCGGGATCTGGAGCAGCGTGTGAATGCCGAGCCCGCCGAAGCCGCCGGCGAGCACCACGGCGGTCGGCCTGGCCGGGTCGAGCTCGGGCGGCGGCGGCGCGACGGCGGGGATCGTGTCGAGCGACAGATCCTCCGAGAGCCTGCGCAGCTTGTCCCCGACCTGGTTGTAATGGCGCTTGACCCACAGGCACAGCGCGACCACCGCGCCCGTGATCACCAGCGTGACCCAGCCGCCGGCGGCGAACTTCTCGATCACGGTGACCGCGAGGATCCCGGCGCACACCAAGAGCCCGAGCGCGTGGATCACCATCGCCTGCTTCCACGGCTCGCGCCGGCGGACTTGCCACCAGTGCCGCATCATCGCGAGGTTCGACAGCGAGAACGTCAGGAACACGTTGATCGAGTACATGACGACCAGCGTCGCGAGATCGCCGCCGGTGTAGAGCAGCACGGCCGCGGCGGCCCCCGCCATCAGGTAGACCCCGTTGTGCATCGTCAGCTGCTCGGACAGCGACGCGAACTTGGTCGGCAGCCACTGGTCGAGCGCCATGTTCGACATCACGCGCGGGCCGTCGAGGAACCCGGCCTGCGCGGCGACCACGAGCAGCGCGCCTTCCGCGACGAGCGTGATGATGACGAACGCCTTGCCGACCGCGAGCCCGCCGATGCTCCAGCGCCCGGCGAACAGATCGGTCAACACCGCGTTCAGCGTCTGCCCGGCGTGCTCGGGCAACGCCGCTGCGCGATCGACGCCGAACAGCAGGTACGCGAGCAGGATCCCGCCCGCCGTGAGCGACAGCGACGTCGCCATCAACACCATGGTTCGCTTGCCGGTGCGAACGCGCGGCTCGCGCATGATCGCCAGGCCGTTGGAGACCGCCTCGATCCCCGTGAAGGTGCCGCCACCGAGCGCGAACGCGCGCATGAAGATCAGCGACATCGCGCCGAGCCCGATCGCGCTCACGTCACGCCCGAGATCGCGGGTGACCTCGTGCGCGACCGCGCCGGCCTCGCCCAGGTGGCCACCGACCGCGCCGATGATCAGCACGGCATGGGTGACCAGGAACACGAGGAAGATCGGCGTCAGGACCACGATCGATTCCTTGACCCCGCGAAGGTTCATCAGCGTCAAACCGGCGAGCACGGCGAGCACCGAGATCAGCCGGTAGTGATGCCACGCGGGGGGCAGGAAGCTGAACACCGCGTCGCCGGCCGATGCCACCGACACCGAGATCGTCAGGACGTAGTCGACGAGCAGCGCCGATCCCGACACCAGCCCGGAGTACGCGCCAAGGTGCTTCGACGCGACGACATATCCGCCGCCGCCTTGCGGGAACTGCTCGATGATCCGGCTGTAGCCGTACGAGATGATGAACACCGTCACGGCGACCGCGAGCGCGAGCAGCAGCGCCATGTAGCGATGGCCATCGCCGAGCGACTTGAACGCCTCCTCCGGGCCGTACGCCGAGGACGACAGGCCGTCGGCCCCGAGCCCGACCCACGCGAAGAACGCGATCAGCGAGACGTGGCGAAAAATAGATGGGTCGCGGAAGTCCTTCTTGCGACCAAACAGACGCTCGCGAACTGTCACGTTGGATAGCCGTACCCCTCTTGGTCTGAAGTCGTCAAGCTCGCATCAAGACCGTGTGACGCTCACGACGGCCACGCGGCCTCGCGACTCCGGACAGCTGGCGTCCGCGCTCCGCACCTGGCGTACCCGATGCATTCGCGCGAACCATGCACCCGTATCGCACGCCGCCCGGATCCCTGCACGACGAGCCTCCGGAGGGCATGTTCTCCGAGGAGCGCGCCCTGCTGTGGATGGTGATCGTGCTGGGTGGCGTTCGGGTGGTGGTCGCGGTCATCGCGCGCCAGGAGTTCGGCGCCGAACCGACGGCCGCGCTGATCGGGCTGTTCGCCGGGATCTGGTTGGGACGCGGCCACGCGACGCGATGGTGGCGACGTCGCCGATCGCGGTGAACGGCGTTGTCTCATCGTGCGCATTGCACGACACCGGCGCTTCGATCATGCATTCTGCACGAATGACCGCCAGCCACGAGGATTGCTGAGGTCCGGGAGGACGCAAAACGCGCCACCCGCGCGAGCCGCCGCCCCGCGGCAAGGTGAAGCAGCCGGGGACTCCGTGGTCGGGCGCCGCGCCTCGCGTCGTCAGGCGCGCTGCGTGAGCTCGGCCATCACGGTCGCCAGCGCCGCGATCGAGTAGGGCTTGGACACGAAGGCGCGCACACCGAGGTCGAGGATCTCCTGGACCTGGTCGTTGAGCGCGTGGCCCGACATCAGCAGCACCGCGACGCTCGGATCGATGTCGCGCAGCGCGAGGTAGGTCGCCCGGCCGGTCATCCCCTGCATCACCATGTCGAGCACGACGGCGCGGATCTCGGCGTGGCGCTCGCGATAGATCTCGATCGCGTCGCTGCCGCTGACCGCCTCGATCACCGTGTAGCCGAGCGAGTGCAGCGAGCTGTGGACGACCTTGCGGACCATGCGATCGTCGTCGATCACGAGCACCAGGCCGGTGCCCTTGGGGAGATCGGCGACCGAGATCCGCGGTCGCGCGGCCGGGGCGCGGCGCACCGCCGGCAGCAGCACGCGCATCGTCGTGCCACGTCCGTCGAGCCCGGCGTCGACCTCGACCGATCCGCCGTGGCGCTCGGCGATCGCGAACACCGTGGCGAGGTCGGGCGCGTCGCTGCCGCCGGACGTCGCGCCGGACGGCGTGCCTGCCACCAGGCCCGGGCCGTCGTCCTTGACCTCGAGCGCGACGAACCGCTTGGGCTCGGGGCTGGCCGGCATCATCACATCGCCCGTCCGCACGACGACGCGCCGCGCGCCGCGCGCATCGAGCACCAGGCTCATGAGGATCTGCTCGAGCTGGGTCTGGTCGACGACCACGGGGCCGCGGTCGGTGGCCTCGAGCTCGAAGCTCAGCTCGACGTCGATCAGCGTGCGGGTCAGGAGCTCCGACATGGCGGACACCACGTCGCTCACGCCGATCGGCGCCGCGCGGTGCTCGCCGCGCCGGGTGAACGCGACCAGAGACCGCGTCAGGCTCGCCGAGCGCTCGGTGATTTCGTCGATCTGCTCCATCGCGGCGCGCCGCTTCAGATCGGGCTCGCTCGCGGCGAGCTCGGCGGTGATGAGCTTGATGCCGAACATGAGGTTGTTGAAGTCGTGCGCGATCCCGGCGGCGAGCGCGCCGACCGATTCCAGGCGCTGGGCGCGCCGCAGCCGCTGCTCGAGATCGACCCGCGCGCGCTCGGCCGCGACCGCGGGCCCGACGTCGAACAGCGTGGTCACCACGTGGGTGACCGGATCGCCGACCGGCCGCGCGACCGCCCGCACGTCGACCCGCGTGCCGTCGCGCCGGCGGATCGCGAGATCGTCGATCACCACGGGCCGGCGCTCGTGCAGCGCGCGCGCGATCGGCAGCCGGGTCTCGGGGTAGCGGCCGCCCTCGCGCGTCGCCAGGCCGTAGCGCTCGGACCAGCCCGGCGAGCAGCGATCGGGAGGCGCGGCGCCGAGCATCTCGGCGAGCACGGCGTTGCCGTAGATGAGCTCGCCGTCGGGCGCGCGCGCGACCCAGACGCCGACGGCAAGCTCCTCGCCGAGCGCTAGCAAGATGTCGTGGTCAGAGGGCACGTCCACCGGATCGCGAGGACGCAACGGTAGCACTTGCGGGCGCGCGAGATCAGCTGGCCTGGCCTGCCGAAATGCGCGCGTCGACTGTGGGCTCGGACGCCACATGTGCCGTACGCCGCATCCGCGGGGACGCCACCGCAGGCGCGGCCTCGGCATCGCCCATCCAGAGGTGCTGGGCGGCGTACGCGCGCCATGGCCGCCAGCGCTCCGCGCGCGCCGCGAGCTCGCGGGGGCTCGGCCGCACGCCGCGGCGGTCGGCGGCGCCGCGCAAGAGGCCGACGTCGCTCGCCGGAAACGCGTCGGGCTCGCGCGCTGCGCGCAGCGCGATGTAGTGCGCCGTCCAGTCGCCGACGCCGCGGATCGCGCACAGCCGCGCCACGGTCGCCTCCACCGTCCCCAGCGGCTCGAACAGCCGCGGCTCGGCGAGCGCGGCCTGGGCCAGGGCGACCAGCGTGGCCCGACGCGACCCCGGCATGCCGAGGACCGACAGATCGGCGGCGGCGACCGCGGCCGCGCTCGGAAACACGCGCGCGATGCCGCCTTGCGGCCCACCCGGCACCGCCGTGCCGCACGCTGCGACCAGCTGACCGGCGAGCCGGCGCCCGTCCTCGACGGTGATCTGCTGGCCGAGCACCGCGCGCACGGCGAGCTCGAAGCCGTCCCAGCCGCCGGGCACGCGCAGCCCGGGCCGCCGGGCGACCAGCGGCGCGAGCAGCCGATCCTGCGCGAGGTGCGCGCCGATCGCCGCGACATCGGCGCCGAGGTCGAACACGCGGCGGACCCGCGCGATGATCGCCGGCAGCGCGCGGACGCACGGAAACCGGATCGTCACGCCGAGGCTGTCGCGCGCGGCCAGGTGGACGATCTCGACCGTGCCGATCGCGCCGCCGTGCGCGACGCTGCGCACGTAGCCCGCGCCGTCGACCCGCTCGACCCCATCGATCGCGCGGCCGCGCAGGTAGGCCAGCATCGCCGGCCAGTCGTACGGCGGGCGGTAGCGCAACCGCACGGTCACCCCGGCCGCGGCGACCGAGCCCTCGGGCAGCGCGACCACGGCCTTGCGGCGCAGCGCGCTCGGCGGCCGGTGGAACAGCTCCCGGAACGTCTCGTTGAACCGGCGCACGCTGCCGAACCCGGCGGCCCAGGCGATCTCCGTCATCGGCAGCCGGGTCTCGTGGATCAGGTGCTTGGCGAACAGCACGCGGCGGGTCTGCGCCACCGCGACCGGCGACACGCCGAGGTGCTGATCGAACAACCGACGCAGCTGGCGCTCCCCGACGCCGAGCCGCGCGGCCAGCGCGTCGACGCTGCCCTCGCCGTCGAGCGCGCCGTCGGCGATCAGCGCGAGGCCGCGGCTGACCGTGCTGGACGTGCCGCGCCAGGCCGCGAGCTCCGGGGCGGTCTCGGGGCGGCAGCGCAAGCACGGCCGAAACCCGGCCTCCTGCGCGCCCGCCGCGGACGCGAAGAACCGGCAGTTCTCGAACCTGGGAGTGCGCGCCGGACAGACTGGCCGGCAGTAGATCCCGGTCGACGTCACGCCGACGAAGATCCGGCCGTCGAACCGCGCGTCGCGGCTGGCCACCGCGCGGTAGCACGCCTTCGCATCGCGCATCGGGAGGGCCGGATCGAGCGCATCCACGGCACGACCATGACACTGAAACCGCGGCCCGGGTTCGCGGTTTTCGGACCCGGTCGCCACGGCGAAGCGCCACCAGCCGCGGATCGCGTGATTGGCTCCGGCTGTCAACCGCGCGTCCCCGCCGCGCGTCTCCACGGCATGATGATCACGCGTTTCATGCAGCGGGCCGGCCGGCGGCTTCCGCGGCTGGGCCTCGTCACCGCGCTCGGGATCGCCGGCGCCTCGGGGATCGCCGGCGCCCAGCCCGCCCCGGCGGCGCCTCCGGCCCCCGCCCCTGCTCCGCGTCCGCCGGAGCTCCGCTACGTCTACCTCCAGGACGACGGCCACACGATGATGGCGGCCGACACGCAGGACCGCGACCTCGCCCGCGCGCTGCGTCAGGACAAGGAGCCGCTGCTGTGGTTCCGTGACGGCGGCCAGGCGTACGTGGTCCGCGATCCGGCGGTGCTCAAGCAGATCGATGCGATCTGGCGGCCGGTGCGCGAGATCGGCGCCGCGCAGGGCGAGCTCGGCAAGAAGCAGGGCGAGCTCGGCCGCCAGCAAGGCGCGCTCGGCGCCCAGCAAGGCGTGCTCGCCACCCGCGGCAGCGCGATCGCGATCCGCCAGGCCGCGCTCGACATGCGCGCCGACCACGGCCAGCCGACCCCGGCCGAGGCCGCCGAGATCGACCGCCAGCGCAGCGAGCTCCGCAAGCAGCAGCGCGCGCTCGATCAGCAGATGCGCGCCTTCCACAAGCCAATGGAGGAGCTCGGCGCCCAGATGTCCGCGCTCGGCCACGAGATGCAGATCCAGGGCCGCAAGATGGAGGCCGCGTCGCACCGGGCCGATGGCGAGATGCTCGCCACGCTGCGCCAGGCGATCGCCAGCGGCACCGCGCGGCCGGTCAAGTAACGCCTGCGGCCGATTGCCACGGCGCCCGCGGGAACGCCCCCGCCGTGGTAGATCGGCACCGATGCTGCGCTCGGTGGTCCTCGTCGCGCTCCTCGCGAGCTGCAGCCACGAGATGTCGGATCGCGAGTACTGCACGCGGCGCCAGATGGGCTGGGAGATGGCGTTCCCCACGCTGCCCCAGACCGACGCCGACCGCACGCAGTTCGTCGATGCCTGCGTCGCCAACGTCGCAAAAGCGCACGACAACGGCGAGCTCGCGCGGTCGATCGCCTGCATGAACGAGCACCTCATCGGCCACGGCCACGCCAACGAGCAGTACGTCGCGTTCACCCGGTGCGAGCAGGTCGACCCGAGCCGCGAGCGCTGAGCGTGGTCCGATCGCGCATGACGCCCTCCGTTCCTCGGTTCACCGGGTTTGCGCGCGATGCCATGCAGTTCTGGCACGAGCTCGCCGCCGAGATGTCCAAGGAGTGGTTCGCCGCGAACAAGCAGCGCTACGAAGCGGTGTGGGTGGCGCCGATGACGGCGCTGCTCGACGACCTCGCGCACCGCCTCGCGCCGATCTACCAGCCGCTCAAGCTCGGCGAGCCCAAGGCGATGCGGATCTACCGCGACGTCCGGTTCGCCAAGGACAAGACGCCCTACAAGACCCACATCGGCGCGTTCATCCGGATCGCCGGCAAGGCCGTCGGCCCCACCGGCACCGCCGCGCTCTACGTCCACATCGGCCTCGACGAGCAGGAGTACGTCGGCGTGGCCGAGGAATACGTCGGCGTGGGCACCTACCAGTTCGACCCGCCCAAGCTGGCGCGCTGGCGCAAGGCCGTCGCCGGCAAGCCCGGCGATGCGCTGGTGCCGCTCCTCGCCAAGCTGCGCAAGGCGGGCTACCGCGTCGCCAGCTACGAGAGCTACCACCGCGTCCCGCAGGGCTTTCCGCCCGACCATCCGCGCGCCGAGCTCCTGAAGATGAAGGGGCTGACCTGCGCGTTTCCGGAGATCCCTGCGGGCTTGCTCCACGAGCCGGGCCTGGCCGATTGGATGTTCAAGCACGCCAAGGCCACGGCGCCGCTCGTGATCTGGCTGCACCGCCAGCTCGGCTGACAGGGGCCTGCCCTGCGAGGCTTCCCGACGCGGATCGGGCCTCAGCAAGTCGCGGCGATGGCCGATTGATCCGTCATGATCTCCTCGATCAGCAGCGCGATGTCCGGCATGGCCAGCGCGGTCACGAAATTCGACCGCGCCTCGGCCCGCATCGCCCAGGCCGGCGACCCGACGAGCGCGCCCGGCGCCGGCGGCGATGACCTGATCGGCGACCGCGTCGACCAGATCACCGCAGCGCACGCGTTCGCGGCCAACATCGCGACCGTGCGGACCGCGGACGACATGCTCGGCACGCTGATCAACACCGTGGCGTGACGCGGCCGCTCACGCGGCGATCTCGATCCACAGCGCGCGCGACTCGCGAGGCGCGAGCACGATCAGCCGCTCGCCGGTGTTGAGCGCGTTGCCGGGGCACGTCCACGGCTCCAGGCACACGAAGTCGCGGCCCACCAGCGTCCACACCACCCAGTGCGTGTACTCCGCGGAGCCGCGCACGGCCACCGCGCCGGCCGGCGTCGCCAGCTCGCTCGCCGTCCCGCCGTGATCGATCAGGTGCAGATCGACCTCGGCCTGCGTCAGGTCGATGCCGTGCAGCGCGATCGTCTGCTTGGCCGCGTTATCGAACGCCCGGGTCGCGCGCGTCGCGATCGTGGTCGCCGCCTTGGCCGCCTGCGGGACGAAGAAGTACGGGTGGAACCCGAAGCCGAACGGCATCGGCGACGCGCCGTGGTTGGTCACGCGCTGGTCGAGCCGCAGCGTCCGGCCGCGCAGCGTGACCCCCTGCTCCACCGTGAAGTCCCACGGGAACTGCGCGCGGGTCTCGGCGGTCGCGGTCAGCGTCAGCGCCGCGGTCTGGGCGTCGGGCTGCGCCGCGCGCCACGCCAGGTTGCGCGCGAACCCGTGCTGCTTCATCGCGCCGTGCTGCCCGCCGTACGCCCACGCATCGCCGGCGAGCTTGCCCGGTGAGGGAAACAGCACCGGCACGCCGCCGCGCACGTTCGTCGTCGGATCGCGCAGCGTCGCCTCGTCGAGGAACAGCACCTGCCGCCCGGCGATGTCGAACCGGGTCACGATGCCGCCGCGCGCCGGATCGATCGTCGCGATCGCCTGGGTCTGCGGGTCACGCAAGGTCAGCTCGGAGGTTGCGTTGGACACCCGCGCAGCCTATCAGACCGCGGCCGCGGCCTCCTGCTCGGCGTACGACTGCCGCAGGTGGTCGATCACGGTGCGCACGCGCTGCTCGGTGCGATGCCGGGTGCGATACAGCGCGTGCACGACGACCTGCTCCGACCCCCACCCGGGCAGCACGGCGCGCAGCTGCCCGGCCGCGACCTCGTCGGTCACGAACCACGGCGGCAGCAGCGCGATCCCGTTGCCGTCGATCGCCAGGTCGCGCAGCACGTGGCCGGCGTTGCTCGAGCACCGCACGTTCATCCGGATCCGCGCGGTCCGCTCACCGCGCACGAGGGTCCAGGTCCCGCCGGCCGCGTCGACCGCGTGCGACAGCGCGTCGTGCTTGGCGAGCGCCGCCGGTGACCTCGGCTCGCCGCGCCGCTTGAGATAGCCCGGCGACGCGACCAGCAGCCGCGTCCAGCCAAACAGCCGGTGCGCGACCAGCTCGGTCGAGAGCGGCGGCATCGTCGCGACGCGGATCGCGACGTCCACCCCCTCGAGCGCCAGATCGATCACGCGATCCTCGAGCCGCAGATCGATCCGCAGCCCGGGATGCCGGGCGGTCAGCGCGCGGACCCGCGGCACGACGCTCGCCAGCCCGAACGTCACCGGCGCGCTGATCTTGAGCGCGCCCTGCACCCCGCCGCGTCCGACCGCCTGCGCGTCGTCGACCTCGTGCAAGATCCGGACGCAGCGCTCGTGGTAGCGCTGCCCGGCGGCGGTCACCGACATCCGCCGCGTCGTGCGCACCAGCAGCGCCGCGCCGACCTCGCGCTCGAGCGTCGCGATCTGCCGGCTCACCGCGGCCGCCGAGATCCGCAGCTGCTTCGCCGCGGCCGACAGGCTGCCCGCCTCGACCACGCGCACGAACGTCGACATCTTTGCCAGCAGGTCCATCGCGCCACCCTGACCGATTCGTAACTTCAACGCAAAGCTGCCCTGCGCCGCGGACCTCTACCTCGATCGCCGCGCGCGCCGCATCTTGCCCGGCACAAGGAGCACGTCATGAAGTCATTCGAAGGCAACGTCGTTCTGGTCACGGGCGCGAACTCGGGCATCGGCGAGGCCGCCGCCGCGGCACTCCACGCGGCGGGCGCCACCACCTACGGCCTCGCGCGCCGCCAGGACGCCCTCGACGCCGCCAGGGCACGCCACCCGGGCGTGCGCTGGCTCCTGGCCGACGTCGCCAAGCCGACCCAGATCAAGGCCGCGGTCGATCGCGTCGTCGCCGAGTCCGGCCGGCTCGACGTCCTGCTCAACAACGCGGGGATCTACCAGTTCGGCCCGCTCGAGGAGTCGAGCGAGGCGATGCTCCGCAGCCAGTTCGAGATCAACGTCTTCGGCCTGACCTTCGCCACCCAGGCCGCCCTCCCCGCCCTCAAGGCCAGCAAGGGCAGCATCATCAACCTCAGCAGCGCCGCGGGCCACAAGGCGGTGGCGGGCGCCTCGATCTACGGCGCCACCAAAGCGGCCGTGGAGTCGCTGACCAAGTCGTGGGCGCTCGAGCTCGCCCCCCTCGGCATCCGCGTCAACGCCGTCGCCCCTGGCCCGACCGAGACCCCGGGCATCGACCAGCTGCCGATCCCGGCCGAGCTGGTCCCGGCCGTCAAAGCCAGCTTCACCGCGCAGATCCCGCTCGGCCGCTGGGCCAGCGCCGACGAGATCGCCCGCTGGATCGTCGCCGTCGCCGACCCCGCCGCGTCCTGGATGACGGGCCACGTCCTCGCGATCGACGGCGGCATGAGCCTCACCTGAACAGCCGTCGCGCCCGCCAGGGCGCTTCGCCCCCCCCCCGGCACATTCCGCCAACGATCCGCGGCACTGCCGTTGCCAGCGGGCCTGGGTCTGTGTAGTCTCCGGTTCCCTCGCCCAGGTAGCTCAGTTGGTAGAGCAGAGGACTGAAAATCCTCGTGTCGGCGGTTCAACTCCGTCCCTGGGCACGACCAGACCTTTCGAGAACGCAGATTCCTCGATGGAATCCGCGCCCGAAGTCGGGGTGTGGCTGTGCCACCAGCGCCTCCGTTGCCACGGGTTGGCACTGTGCGCGTCCCTCCGGCGTCCCAACCCGGTATCCGCTCCATCGCGCCGAGCAGGGTCGCCTCGTCCAGCCCGGCGCGCCGCGGGGCGGCGTTCTACCGCTGGTGACGGACGAGGAACTTACGTGCGACTGGACGCTTCGGTCCCCGCTCTCGAACGTCGTCGCCGCGCCCACCAGGCCGCTCAGCAGCGCACGACACCCGTGACTCGGGCTTGTCGGGAGAGGATCCACTTCCGGGAGGTATGCGCCGACAGTTGGACGCACGAACTGTCCGCGTGAAACTGGAGTAGGACCCTTGCGCGAACCGCGACGTTGCAGTTGTTGGTGAGACTCAACTCCTTGAGGACTAGGTGCACGCTGTGGGTCCTGGCCACGACGCAAGTGGGCGCCGGCGCGGGTGATGCCGCAGCCGGCGCGACATTCGTGGGCGCCGGCGGGGGTGCTGCAGCGGCCGGCGCGACATTCGCGCCGATGGCGAGGCAGAACAGGCTGGTGGTTGCGATGAGATGCCTGAGCGAAATGCGATTATGCATGACCGAGCGCTAGAGCATGTGTCGTGCCCAGTGGACGTTCGGCTCTAAATAGCTCTAGTTACGAACGATCGACGCTGGCAACGATTCAAGGCGGGAATTGCCGGGTGTCTCGGGACATGCCGGTGGTCAGCGCGGGACAGTTCGGTGCAGTGCGAACCAAGTCAGACCCAATCCTGAGCCAGCCGCGTCGCCCGCTCGCGCTTGTCGCGCTCGATCCGCAGCGGGCCTGCCTCGACCTCGGCCAGTAGCCCGAGCGTGACCAGGTAGCGCGCGGCGTCGCGCGCGAACGCGTCGATCTCCGCGGTCGGCGCCAAGGCCCCGCCGGGGCTCGGGCGCAGCGGCTCGCACAATGCACCACGGCGATCGCCGATCGCGAGGTGGTCACGGTCGAGGGCACGGTGTGCGCGCCGGCGGCTCCGCTAAGCTCGACCTCGAGCAGAGCTTCGTGGCGCGCCACGGTCAGCCGGCGGATCTCGCGCGCAACAGCGGTTTTTGGGAGGTCGTGATCGCGATCGGCGACCGGATCCGCGTCCAAGGTCGAGCGCTGGTCGAAGCGTATGATGCCGGTGAGCGACCGTACCGGGACGTCGTGCGCCGGGTCCGGATACTCGCGCATCCTGGGTATCCGCTGACGATCGGCCGGCGGTAGGCCGAGGCGAGTTCCGGGGGGACTACGCGCTCAAGGCGATCGCGCGGCGGGGATCGCCGACCAGGCGCCGTCGATCCGCGCGCGCCCGCTGCGATGGCGTGCGCAGCAGCGGGACGTCTCAGTCCGACACGATCGCTCCCACGATCTCTGCCACGGCGAAGGTCGACGCCGAGACCGTCGTGCTGTCGGCCACGGTGAGCGACAACATCGCGGTGACGGAAGTCGACTTCGTGGTCGACGATGGCGCGACCAAGGCGACGGTGACGGCCTCTCAAGATGAGAGCGTGTTCTCGGCGAGCCTCCCGATCGCCATGCTCAGCGCCGGCAGCCACCGCATGGTCGCGCGCGCGCTCGATGCAGCTGGCAACGCCACCGAGGCGGGAGCCGTGAGCTTTGACATCGCCGGGGGGACCACGAGCCCGGCTTCTCCCATCAAGATCACCGCGAACAGCGCGAAGGATGGCGGCGACGTGACGTTCACCGTGGACATCCAGTCGGACGCGCAGATCAAACTCACCAATTTCTTCCTGGATGGCGAGTTTCTGGGTGGGCGGGGAGATGACCAGCGGCACTACTCGTTCGCTCGTCTGCTGTCGTCCGGAACGCACCGCCTGGTCGTCGATGTGTCGGATGTCCAAGGCAACAGCGCCAACGTCGAAGTCGTCGTCGAGATCTAGCCGTTGCCGGGAGTCAACGCCCGAACAGCTGGTACTGCGCGGCGACGTCCGTGAAGCTGCCTTCGAGCGTGGTCGCGTGCAGCGTCACGGTGCAGGTCCTGCTGGTCAGTGACGGGACCGCGTAGGACACCCCGAAGAACGCGTTGTTCACGAACGGTGGAACGGCCTGCGGACCGGCGCAGTCATCGGTGAGGGTCATCGTCCCGGGGTGGCCGTCCGGGAGGAAGATCTCGGCGAACACCGTGCGTAGCCCGCCGACCGGGAACGAGCCGCAGCCCGCCGGGAACGGAAGCTGCCCGAACACACAGCCGTTCTCGAACTCGGCGAACACCGACGGTGGCTGGGCGGTCGCCGGCGTGCCCGGCCGGACGAGGACGGCCAGCGACAGCGTCGCCGTCAGGTCATCGCCGCTGACCGCGCGCGCGGTCACGAGGCAGGCGCCGCCGCTGGCAGGCGGGAGCCATGCACCCGAGATATCGCTGGGGCTGCGCGACGACACACCGGTGGCGCCCCCGCAGTTGTCAGAGACGTCGAGCGTTCCCGGATCGCTGCCGCCCCAGCTCAACACCGACGCGTTGTAGGACGCGATGGAGGGGGACGCGATGGTCGTCTGGCACGATGCGTCGGATCCGGCGTTCGCCGTGGCCGCGGTGCAGCCCAGCTCGGGGAGCGAGATCTGGATCAAGGGCGCCGTGACGAACGTGGTGCTCACCTGCAGGGCGCCGCTCATCGCGCCGGCCGGGAACACGGCGATCACGAAGCGCTGGCTTTGCGCGACCTTGTTCGACGTCGCCGTCACCGTGATCGTGCACGCGCCCGACGTCGGCCCGGAGAACTCGGTGGTCGCCGCGTCGGCCGTGGAGAACGTCGCGTCCGCGCAGTCGGACGTCCACTGGTAGGTCACCGGATCGCCGATGGGAGCGACGACGGAGATCGCGAACGTCACCGCATGGTTGACCTCGGTCGTGGTCGGAAACGACAGCGAGTCCAAGATCGGGCCGAACAGCTGGGCCGGCCCCGTCGAGCGATCGAGGATCCGCAGGACGACGCGCGTGACCACGCCGATTTGCACGGTCACCGGCGTCGGCTGGCTCTGCCCGACCAGCTGGTCACCGCTGAACGCGCTCGCGGCGAGGCTCTGCGTCCCCGAGGGCAGGAACAGGGCGCCATCGAACGTGCCGGTCGCCTGATTCAACGTCAGGTCCTGGGTCTGGCCCGCAGCGTCCACCGTGACCCGCGTGACGCTCGCGGCGATCAGCGACTGGGCATCGACGTGGAGCTCGGCGAGGCCCTGCTGGTCCACCCCCTGGGACGGTGGATGGTTGGTGGCACAGCTGATCGTCACCGTAGCAACTACGAGAGCATATATCCGCACGGCTCCTCCTGATTGCGATCCCACATACGCTGTCTTCACCGCGCCGCGTATTGCTGCGACTGGCAAACTTCTGTTTCCAGGCTTTGTTCTACACGTCCTCACTCGATCCAGATCTGATACCGTCGCGCTCCATGACGGAGTTACGTGTGCCGGCCGGGACGCCGGGTTGCGAGCCGATGGCGCCGACGATCCCGCTGGCGCTCGCGACCGCGCTCGCCGGGCACGTGCTCGTCCTGATCGCCGCCCGGACCGATGCGCTGGCGCCGAACCCGGCCCTCATCGCCGCGATCGCCTGCTCCATCGTCGCCGTGGCCGCGCTGTCGGAGCAGGTCCCCCCGGCGGGGCGCGTGCGCCGCGTCGTCCAGGCCCTGATCGGCGGGCACGGCGTTGCCGCCGCGGCCATGGTCGCCGGGATCGCACCGAGCGCCCCGCGGTCGGTGGCCGCGGCCGGACTCGCGGCGGCCGTGGCGATCGGAGGCGCGTGCCTGGCGGCGGTCGGACGCGCACCGGGAACCGCCCAGCCGCGGACGATCGGCACGGCCCCGCGGGCCGCGGCGATCGCGCTGGTGGCGCAAGCCCTGCTGCAGCGATGGGCCAGCTCCGCGAGCGGGGTGGCCATGCCGCTCCGCGCCGCGAGCTACGTCGCGATCGCGGCGATCGGCGTCGCGCTGCTCGCGAGCTTGTCGATCCTCGTGCTGCGCGTACGGCTGCGCTGGGCGATCGCGGCGCTCGTGGCATGGACGCTGGGCTGGGTGGCGGCCACCGCGGATCTCAGCGCGCTGATCCTGTGGTCGCTCGACCGACCGTTTCCACCGGGGCTGCATCAGCTACGCCAGATCGACGCCGAGCTGGTTCAGCTCGTGACCACCGCGGGCGGCCTCGGCCTCGGCGCCGCCCTCGTCGCGTCGATCCGCGATCTGCGATTCCGGCACTCGGCCGTCATCCTGCTCGTCGGCTACGCGGTGTTCGGCGTGATCGCCGCGGTGTCCGAGCACCGGATCGATCTCGCGACGGAGTTCTCCGTCATCACGGCGCTGCGCAAGGACCGCGACCTGGCGGACGCGGTCTCCAGCTTCGCGCTGGCCGGGGTGATGTGGCAGTACTGGCGCCGGGTGGCCGCCTTCGAGCAGCCCCGGCCGGCGCGGCGAACGCAGCACGGGTAACGCCCGAGGCCGCCGCGAGCCGCGCCGGCGGCGTCCCGCCCCGACGCGACGGCTTGAACAATCTGCCGCCGCGATCTACCAACGTGGCATGGCCACGCCGCACACGAGGGTCGTGAACGTCTTCACCGTGAACGGGCGCGGCGGCAATCCTGCGACGATCACGCTCGACGCAGATCCGCTGTCCTCCGCCGAGATGCAGCAGATCGCGCGGCACGCCGGCCACGAGTGCGGCTTCGTGTGCCAGCCGCCCGCTGGTTCGGGCGTGGACGCCGTCCTGCGGTTCTTCGTGCCCAGGCACGAGATGGAGATGTGCGGCCACGCGACGGTCGGCGCCCTGTGGCTCCTGCATCGCCTCGGGCGGCTGCCGCACGACCGCGATCGCGTCCAGATCTCGACGCTGAGCGGCGCGGTGACGGGTCGGATCGACCCGCGGGGCACGCCCGAGGCGCGGATCGCCATCTCGCAACCCAGCGGCGAGATCGCGCCGCTCCCCGACCCCGCCGCGCAGACCCGCGAGATCGCCGCGGTGCTGGGCATCGCGCCCGGCGACCTGGCGTCGCGCCCCATCGTCAACGCACGGACGAGCCGCGTGAAGACGCTCGTCCCCCTCGCGTCGGCCGACGCCGTGCACGCGCTGCGGCCCGACTTCGCGCGCGTGGAGGCCGTGTGCGAGGCCATCGGCTCGACCGGACTCTATCCGTATGCCGCCGTCGACCTCGAACGCCGGATCTTCGAGGCGCGGCAGTTTCCCAAGGCCTCGGGATACCCCGAGGACGCCGCCACCGGCATCGCCGCCAGCGCGCTCGCGTTCGGGCTCGTCGAGCACGGCCTGGTCACCGCGAGCGACGCGGGGGTCTCGATCTACCAGGGCCGCGCGATGGGCCAGCTGTCCCGGATCGACGTCGCGTTCCAGCAGGGCGCCGCTGGCTGCTGGATCACCGGCGACGTCACCGAGCCGGCGTGACCGCGGGGCGCGGCGGTCCCCCCAGGAATCACCGGCGAGGTCACCGAGCCGGCGTGACCGCGGGGCGCGGCGGCTCCCCCAGGAGCTCCGCGAGCCGCTCGGCGATCAGCGCGTGGGCCTGCGCCATGATGCGATCGATCAGCTGCTTCACCGTGGGGATATCGTGGATCAGGCCCGCCACCATGCCGCACGACCATGCGCCTGCGTCCATGTCGCCGTCCTGCATGATGCGCGGGTAGACGCCACCGACCTCGCCGAGGATGTCCGCGAACTGGAGGTCGGCGCCGAGGCGGCGCTCCTTGTCGAGCAGGCGCTCGACCGCGGCGTTGTTCAGCACGCGCTCGGTGTTGCGCAGCGGGCGCATCACGAGGCGGGTGTCGAGCTCGCTCGCGGCGACGATCGCGCGCTTGACGTTGTCGTGGACCGGCGCCTCCTGGGTGGCGATGAACCGCGTGCCCATGTTGATGCCCTCCGCGCCGAGCGCGAGCGCCGCGACCAGCGAGCGGCCATCGGCCATGCCGCCCGAGGCCACGAACGGGATGTGCAGCTCGTCGGCGGAGCGCGGCAGCAGGATGAAGTTCGGCACGTCGTCCTCACCGGGATGGCCCCCGCACTCGAAGCCGTCGATGCTGGCGGCGTCGCAGCCGATCGACTCGGCCTTGCGCGCGTGACGGACCGAGGTGCACTTGTGGATCACCTTGACCCCCGCCTGCTGCAGCGCCGGCAGCCACTTCTCCGGGTTGTTGCCGGCGGTCTCGACGATCTTCACGCCACCCTCGATGATGGCGCGCACGTAGCCTGGGTAGTCCGGCGGGGTGAGCGCCGGCAGGAAGGTCAGGTTGACGCCGAACGGCCGGTCGGTCATCTCGCGGCACCGGCGAATCTCCTGCGCGAGCAGCTCGGGGGTGCGCTGGGTGAGCCCGGTGAGGAGGCCCAGACCGCCCGCGTTCGAGACCGCCGCCGCCAGCTCGGCGAAACCGACGTGGTGCATGCCCCCCTGGATGATCGGGTGCTGGATACCGAACAGCTCGGTGATGCGGGTCTTCATGCGCTCCCTCGGACCGCGGCGGCCGACATCCGAGGATGTAGCGCGGGAGCTCGAACCGCGCGAGCGGGCCGGCCAGAAACGCGCGCCGCCGATCGCGTCGAGCGCCGGCGTGGCGCAGAGCGTCGCGCCGCCGGGACGGCCTCCGGACCCGCCGACGTTACGGCGCGTCGTGCGCGACGCAGACCGCGTCGAACGCCGCCAGGCTGGTCGCCGGGGCCGCGTGCACGGCGGCCACGCGGGGCGCGTCGTCCAGCGCCTTGCGCGCGGTGCAGGTCGAGGGCTCGGAGACCAGCAGCGGGAACGGCGTGTTGGTGATGCCGGCGACCGCGACGTCGTCGATCGTCCACCCGGTGAACGCCGCGGCCGCGTCGGTGCCCAGCCGGAACCGGACGAGCACGGACTGCCCCGCGAACTGGGTGCCGAAGTTGAGCGACACCGGCTGCAGCGCCGGGAAGCCCGGGCTCACGCCGCTGTAGGCCTGGCGCCCCGCGAGCGGGTTGTCGGAGCCGACGAACAGGGGCCCCGAGTACCCCGGGTTGACGCCGAACGCCGTGACGTCGCTCCACGTCGCGCCGCCGTCGGTCGACAGCTCGACCATGCCGCCGTCGAACAGCTGGCCGGGCGCGCCCTCGAGGTTGAACGCATGCTTGAAGCTCACGACGAACGGCTCGGTCGTGCTCGCGAGCAGCGCCGGCGAGACGAACTGCGTGTCGGTCGGGAACCCGGAGTCCTTGGCGAAGAACGCCAGGTTGGTCACGTCGGCCGTGTGGCCCCACACGCCGGTCGCCGTGCCGGTCGCCGTCCACGGCGAGGCCTTGGTGTCGGCGTGGTCGATCTTGGCGACCGCGAGGGTATCGTCCTGCCCGGTCAGCACCGTCAGCGTCGAGGTGACCCCGGCGCGATCGCAGGTCTCGTCACCCGTGGCGTGCAAGCTGATCGTGATCGCGGCGCCGCGCGGCGCGGTCGGCAGCACGGTCACCGGCAGCGTGACCTGCGCGCTGGAGAACGCCGGCAGCGCGGCGATCTTGAGCGGCGCGCCGAGCCGCACGCCCGCGCTCGTCGTCGTCGCGGTGAGCGTCACGTTCTCGGACGCGAGGATGCCGTTGTTGGCGATCGTGACGCGCAGGCTGCCCGACTCGCCGGGGTCGAGGTAGCCGTCGTGGTCGCACGAGATGCCGTCGTCGGTCAGGCTGAGCGCGCCGAGCGCGAGCTTGCCCGCCAGCGTGCCGCTCTCGATGACCCCCGCGTTGGTCGGCGAGTTGACGTCCGGCGACACCGCGCACGACCCCGCGCCGCGACCGGCGAACGCCGCGGCCATGAGGGTCATGTCGTCGGTGTCGAGCGCGCTCGCGGCGGCGAGGATCGCGTCGCGCGCCTCGGTGAACGTCGCGTCCGGCGGCGTGAGCAAGAGGCCGGACACGACGTAGTCCGACATCCGGCGCCGCGCGACCGTGACGCCGTGCTGATCGGCGAGCACGTTGAGCACCTCCCACAGCATCGACGCCCAGACCTCGCCGGTATTGTGGGGCTCGCTGTTGGGGTTGCCGCCGGAGCCCGGCGTGTTGGTCGGCAGCGGGTTCTCGTCGCCGATGTGGCGGAAGCTCAGGTTGTTCTTGGTCCGATCGAGGCTGTACGGGAACCGGCGGAGCCCGAAGTACGCGAAGTTCGGGGTGCCGTTGGCTTCCGCGTAGAGCCCCAGCGGGTAGATGCCATCGCGGTTGTCGCCCTCGCGGAGCAGCAGCAGCAGGGCGTTGAAGTCGCCCCAGCCCTCGCTCATGCCGCCGCACTGGTTCGATCCACAATGCGCGAGCCGCTGGTGCAGGTAGTGGCCCCACTCGTGGCCCACGATCGTGTTGTCGAAGTCGCCGTCGCGCTCCGCGCCCGAGGGCGCGCTCTGCAGCTCGACGGTCACGCTGCCCGCCCCCACCTGCGCGACCAGGGCCGCACCGTCGGTCATGCCGATCGCCAGGCCCGGGATGCCGGCGGTGGCGCTGCCGCCGAACCCGCGGGGGTCGTCCAGGCTGCCGTCGACGATGATCGCGCCGATCGCGCCGGCCGCCTTCACGTTGTTGACGATCGTCGCGGAGTTGCAGCGCGCCTGGTACGTGACCAGGGCGATCTTGCCCGCGAGGCTGTTGGTGATCGGGCCGCAGCCATCGTCGGTCGGCGCGGTCGGGTCGGTCGGGATCGCGAGCTCGCCGACCAGATCGAAGGTATGGGGCCCGTTGGAGAAGCTCTCGCTGCGCACGGCGCCGCTGGGGGTCGTGAGGCCCGTCACCGTGCCCGATGTCCACAGGAACATGCGCATGAGAGGCCGCGCGCCGTCGCCCGGGGTCGTCATATCGGCGTTGTTGCGCAGGCCGGTATTGGCGCCGGCCTGCGCGGTGACCAGCAGCGGATCGCCGCCGACGCCGCCGCGGCCGTAGTTGTCGAGCTGGGCGTTGCCCGCGGCCTCGGTGAAGCCGGAGTCGTACCACCAGTCGTGCATCCAGTTGACGAGGAAGAACGCGTTGACCGTGGCGGCCTTGGACTGGTTGACGTTGGCGGTCGGCGAGAGCGCGTGATCGTAGGTGTAGTTGAGCGTGCGGCCGGCGCGGACCTCGGCGCGGACGTCGCCCGCGGAGAACCTCGTGTCGGCGTCGAGATCGGCGAACACCTCGGCGTTGTTGCCCGAGGTCGTCGTCGCGTTATCGGGCAGCCACTTGTCGAGCGGTCCGTTGAACGCGTCCATCACGACCAGGTTCGCAGGCACGAGCGCGGGGGCCGAACCGTCGGGCAACCCGGTCGGGTGCGGCGAGAACCCCCCGAGCGGGCCGTCGAGCGGGCGGCGGTTGCCGGTGGTCTCGGCGTAGGCGCGGTACACGAACGCATCGTTCCTGACCAGGTTGTCATCGCCGAGGATCTTGCCGCCATCGTCGCTGACCAGGTAGCGGTGCGACGACAGCGTCGGGGCCGTCACTTCGCTCAGCGGATCCGGCGGCGTCTGCCCGCTGATCTCGACGCTCCACGCGCTCCGCCACTGGTCGCCGACCTTGACGAGCTCGCGGCGGGCGCGCGCGGCGGTTACCTGGAGCTGCGGCGTCGAGGCGACCTCGAGGCCCTGCCAGCCGGCGAGCTCGCCGGTCTCGGTGATCGCGGCCTGGGGCCGCGCCGCGCCGAACTGCTGATCGAGCGCGTGGCCGAGCGCCTCGTGCGGACTCGACACGAACACCGGCTGGGCCACCGCCGGCAGCAGCGTGCCGGACACCGCCGCGAGCGAGCCGTCGGCGTGGAGCAGGACGCGGAGCTCGCCCTGGTGGACGAGCACGCCCGAGGCCTGCTGCGCGAGCCGGACCACGGTGGCGCCGTTGCGCAGCCGCTGGGTCCCGTCCTCGACCAGCGCCATCGGGCGCGCTTGCTGGACCCACAGCGGCGCCAGCGCCGCCACGTGATCGCGGGCCGCCGCCTCCGGCGTCATGCCGGTGGCGCTCGCGCGCGGGACGATCGCGCGGATCAGCCGAGGCGTGCCCTGTGCGGTGGAGGACATGATCGACAGGCCGAGGCCGGTGGCGGTCTGCTCCGTCGTCGCGGTCGGCTGTCCCGACCCCGGGATCGGGTTCCCAGGGTCCGCGGGCGTGCTCGGATCTCCCGGGCTCCCAGGGTCACCGGAGGTCGGCGACGAACCTGCCGCACACGCGGCGGTGAAGAGCAACGAAGGGATGGCGAGCGTGCGAAAGCGGAAGAACATGCATTGACCTCCAGGTCAGCGGACAGCGCCCCCAGGGTATGTCGACGGGAGTGCGTGCTCGCCCACGTGCCCGAGAAATTGGGTTGTCTTGTACTAACCAGCGGCAGCGCGGATTGCACGGTTCGGTTCGCACACGCGCCCCGGGAGTCACCACCGGCCGAGAAAATCGCCCTTCATCTATTGCGAAGCTTCGCGATCCTCACCCGGTCCGGGAATAACTGGATCGGGCTTGCAGTTTCGTAACTACACCTGTAGTAATGGAGTTGCGCTCGATGAAGCTCGCCTATCCCGTCCTGGTCCTCCTCCTCGGTTGCTCCCCCCAGCCAACGCGGCTCGACGAGGCCGCCGCCGGATCGCCGCCGGCGACCGGTCGCCCCACCACGCCCGACGACCGGATCGCCCGGCTCGAACGCCGGCTCGACAAGGTCGCCACCGCGCTCGACAAGGCGCTCGGGCCGGCCGAGCCGGATCCGGCCGCGATCTACGCGCTGCCGCTCGACGACCAGGACCCGATCGAGGGGCCGCGCGCGGCCAAGGTGACGATCGTCGAGGGCTACGACTTCTTGTGTCCGTACTGCGTGATGGCCAATCCGGTGATCGACCAGATCCGCGCGAAGTATCCCGATGATGTCCGCGTGGTCTCGAAGTACCTCGTGGTCCACGGTACGCCGGCCGCGACGGCCGGCACCTACGCGTGCGCCGCGGCGAAGCAGGGCAAGTTCACCGAGATGAAGACCGCGCTGTGGAGCCGGCTGTGGAAGACCGAGAACGGCCGGCCGGCCGCGCACCCCGAGGAGGTCGGCAAGATCGACGAGCTCGCCGCCACGCTCGGGCTCGACCCGGCGCGGCTCGCCACCGACGTCGATGGCTGCAAGCAGTGGCTACAGTCCGGCGAGCGGACGCTGACCGCGGTCGGCGTCCACGGCACGCCGGCGTTCTTCATCAATGGCCGACCCCAGCGCGACCGCTCGTTCGAGGCGTTCGACAGGACCATCGCCCAGGAGCTCGCCAAGGCGAACCGCAGCAGCGTGGCCGCGGCGGACTACTACGATCGCGAGATCGTCGCCAAGGGGCTCACCCAGGTGAAGGGCCGCTTCGCCGACTGAATGGATCGAGTCCGCGTTCCCGGTCAGCGCGGCGGCGGGAACGACGGCGGCCGGTCGGCCGGCGCCGCTCCCCAGTCCGAGGGCTCGGCCGCGACGCGGAAGCCGAGCGTGCCGCCGGTCGCCACGAACGCCGCGGGCAGCCACGCGCGCGGCGTGGGCTGACCGTCGATGGTCAGGCCGTGGAGGTAGGCGGCGTCCGCGGCCGCGCCGGGCGCGTCGATCGCGATCGCGATCCGGTTGGCGCGCCGGATCACCGTGCGCGGAAACACCGGCGCGGTGACCAGCAGCTCGGCGCGGCCCGGGTAGTTCGGATACAGCCCCATCGCCGACCACACCAGCCACGCCGACATCGCGCCCAGGTCGTCCTGACCGGGGATGCCGTCGGGCCGATTGCCCCACAGCTGGTTGATCACGTGGCGCACCGTCGCCTGGGTCTTGGCCGGCGCGCCGGCAAACCCGTAGAGATAGGCGGCGCCGATCGACGGCTCGTTGTCCATCTCGGCGTGCGCGCCGCCGTGCTTGGTCACCGCCCAGCCGCCATCGCTCAGGTGGAAGAACCCATCGAGCCGGGCGATCGCGCGCGCGTCGCCGCCCATCGCGTCGAACAGGCCGCGCGCGTCGAACGGGATCATCCAGGTGTACTGCGCGCTGCTGCCCTCGGCGAAGCCGTCGTCGCCCGCCGGGTCGAACGGGGCTCGCCACGTGCCGTCGGTGTTGCGGTCCTGGATATAGCCGCCGCCGGGGGTCGCCGCCGGGTTGAACACGTTGCGCCAGTACCCGGCGCGGGCCAGGAACTGATCGTGCAACGCGCGGTCGCCGAGCTCGCCCGCGAGCTGCGCGACCGCGAAGTCGGCCGCCACGTCCTCGAGCGTCTCGCCCGCGCCGCCCCACGCGTTGCCATCGGCAGGCACGTAGTGCTGCTTGAGGTAGACGTCGAGCGACGGGCGCTCGCCCGCCGACATCACCGGGGCGCCCTGCCTGCGCAGGTCGGCCGCGCTCGGCGTGGTCGCGGCGTGGACGATCGAGCGCAGCGCGCGCTGCGCGTCGAAGTTGCGGCCGCCGAACGCCCAGATGCTGGCGATCGCCGCGTGCCCCGGATCGCCGGCCATGACGTGGGTCGCGCCCTGGGCGTGGGTCCAGCGATCCCACACCCCGCCGTACTGGTCGGCCTGGTTGAGCAGCGACTGGGCGATCTCGCCGGCGATCCGCGGATCGATCAGCGCCACCAGCTGGAGCTGGCCGCGGTACACGTCCCAGCCCGAAAAGTTGGCGTACTGGACGCGCTGATCCCCGGTGAGCCGGTGGACCTTCTGGTCCATGCCCATGTACTCGCCGTTGGCGTCGCTGAACGCGTTGGGGTGGAGCAGCGCGTGGTACAGCGCGGTGTAGAACGTGGTCTTCTGATCGTCGCTGCCGCCGGTCACCTCGATGTGGCCGAGCGCGCGGTTCCACGCCTCGGTCGCCGCCGCGCGCACCGCCTCGATCGTCGTGCCGGCCGGGTTCTCGGCGTCGAGGTTGGCCTTGGCGTTGGCCGCGCTGACGAACGAGATGCCGACGCGGAGGTGGATCGGCGCGGCGGTCCTGGCGAACGTGACGTAGCCGCCCGAGCCCTTGCCGGTGGGCGGCCAGCCGGCTTTGCCATAGCCCGAGCCGCCGTCGGCGATCGTGCCGCCGGGCGACAGCTCGCCGTCGTGCCAGGTGCCGGTCGCGACGAACGGCTGATCGAACTCGGCGTGGAAGTACAGCGTGTAGTAGCTGCGCCGGCTCTCCGCGTCGAGGTAGCCGCAGAAGTTGCCGCTGGTCACCGAGCCGCGGATCGTGCGGGTCGCCGGATCGATCTGGGTATGCGCGCGCTCGCTGCCGACCTCGGAGCTCGACGTGCGGACCAGCAGGCTCGCGGGGGCGCCCGCCGGGAACCGGAACCGCGCCGCCCCGGTGTGCGTGGTGGCGGACAGCTCGACGGTGACGCCGGTGGCGAGCGCGACCTGGTACGCGCCGGCCCGGGCATGCTCGTCGGCGTGGTCGAAGTCGCTGGCGAACACCGCGTCGGTCGCGTCGGCCGACGGCGAGAACGCGACCTCGCCGACGTACGGCAAGAACGGCACGTCGCCGTAGGCGCCGGCGCAGCCCGCGCCCGACAGGTGGGTCAGGGCGAAGCCGCGCACGCGTGGAGCGTCGTAGCCGTAGCCGCCCGAGCGCACGGTCTTGACCGCGTTGCCCTTGGTGAGCTCGGGGCTAAACTGGACCATCCCGAACGGCAGATCGGCGCCCGGCCAGGTCTCGCCGCCCTTGGTGCCGATCATCGGATTGACCCAGCGGGCCAGGTCGGGCGGCGGCTCGCCGCGCGGCGACGAACTGGGCACGGTGGCGCACGAAGCGAGCGCGAGGACAGCGAGGATACGGCGGATCGGCATGCGAGGCCGCCATCGTACGCAGCCGCCGGCCCGCGCACGCCATCGCGCCGGCATAATTGCCGGGTCTGCGCGTGACCCGCCGGCCCGCCGCGCCCAGGCGGCCGAGCGCGGGTCATTGCCATTCTGCTCGATCCCGGCATCGTGAATCGGCACGACCTGCCGGCGGGCCGTGCGCCTGGTCGCCGGTGGGATCTTCCGTGCGATAGCCACCGAGGCTGATTCGCCAGCAGGTTGTGCGCGACCGCACGCGCTGGAATGTGCAAGCCCCATCGCCACGCAAGCTCCTGGGGGGTGCGATCTGAGGCACGTGCACCCCATGCCCGAGGCCCGTCGAAACCCGACGGTGAGATGGGCGAGGTTCCGGCGAGATGGCACAATGGGGACGCAGCAATGGCTAGAGCCGACGGCACCGATCCGGCGCTGGTGAACACACCAGTTCCGCTCGAAGGCGATGGCCACGAGCTGCTCGGCGTGATCATCGATGGCCGGTATCGGCTGGACGCCACGCTCGGACGCGGCGGCATGGGTCTGGTGTACCGCGCGGCGCATGTCGGGCTGCGGCGCCAGGTCGCGGTGAAGATCCTACACCCCTCGCTGGCCGCCTCGCCGGATGTCCGGAACCGGTTCGAGCGCGAGGCGCTCGCGGTCGGCAAGATCGACCACCCCAACTGCGTCAGCGTCTACGACGTCGGGCGGCTCCCGGACGGCTCGCTCTACCTGGCCATGGAGCTGCTGGAGGGCCGGCCGCTCGCCGATGTGCTCGAACAGGAAGGCCAGATCGCCCCGGGCCGCGCGCTCCACGTGCTGGCGGGGATCCTCCGCGGACTTGCACACATCCACCACGCGAAGTTGATCCACCGGGACATCAAGCCAGAGAATATCTTCCTGATCCGCCAGGGCCAGGACGAAGATTTTGCGAAGATCTTGGACTTCGGGATCGCCAAGCCGATGGAAGCCTCCGACCTCAATGACGGCGTCAAGCTGACCCAGGCGGGGATGGCATTCGGCACGCCGATCTACATGGCGCCCGAGCAGGCGCTGGGCAATCCGATGGATGGCCGCGCCGATCTCTACGCCGCGGCGGTGCTCGGCTACGAGATGCTGTGCGGCCAGCCGCCGTTCTACTCCGAGGACAAGCTCGAGGTGATGTCGATGCACACCGCGCGGCCGGTGCCGGCGATGCGCCAGCGCATGGTGCGCGGTGCGCGGCCGGTGCCGGCGTCGCTCGAGCGGCTGATCGCCCGCGGCCTCACCAAGAAGCCGGGCGACCGCTACGCCACCGCCGAGGACTTTCTCGCCGAGGTCGAGCACGCGCTGCGCACGCCCGATGGCGGCGCGACCGACGTGGTGTTCGACCGCCGCGCCGAGACCGGCTCGGAGCCCTTGCTCGGGCCCGGCGGAGAGGTCCGGATCACCGGCGCCGCCGCGTTCGCTCCCGAGACCGGCAGCGAGGCGATCGCCGACGCGATCAGCGACGCGCTCAGCACCCCCAATCCGCCTGCGCGAGCGCTCGCCGCCGCGCCGCCGATCGACGGGCCGCGCTCGCCCGCGCAGGCTACCCCGAAGGGCGGCGTCGGCCTCGGCCTGCCCTACACCGGTCCGCTCGGCGAGCCGCGGTTCGGGATGAGCCCGGAGCAGCGCCTCGGCGGGGCGAGCGCGGCGCTCCGCACGCCTTCGGAGAGCGGCGTGGCCAGCGCGCTCGAGCCCGATCCGCGGGCGGCCTCGGTGCTGCCGCGGTCGCGGCGGCGGTTGTGGCTGTACGCCGCGATCGCCGCCACGGCGATCGCCGCCGGGGTCGCCGGCGCGGTGATCACGGCCAGCGCCCATCGCGGCGGCCAGGCGATCGCCCTCGATCCGGCGTCGCCGGCCGGCGCGGCAAACGAGGCGTTCGAGCACGGCGACGTCGCCCGCGCGCTGCAGATCCTCGAGGCCAGCAAGGCCGCGCTCGCGACCGACGCGACCGCCCAGCTCGTGCTCGGGCACGTCCGGGCGGCGCGGAACGAGAGCGGCCTGGCGCTCGCGGCGTACGACCAGGCGCTGCGGCTCCAGCCCGATCTCGAGGCCAACGAGAAGCTGCGCGCCGCGCTGCGCACCATGGCGGGCAGCCGGCAGGACTACCCGATGGTCGCGCAGGCGTTCGATCTCTGGGTCGGCCGCACGACCGATCCCGAGGCGATCAAGCTGCTCCTGCTCGCCGCGGTGCACGACGACATCGAGCGCCGCAAGGCGGTGCGGCCGGTGATCGAGCGCCGCAAGCTCGGAGATCACGTCGACTGGCTCGCGGCGTACAGCCTCGATCTCGAGCAGGACACGCCGTGCGAGGCGCGGCGCGAGGCGGTCTCGAAGCTGCGAGCGCTCGGCGACGCGCGGGCGGTCGAGGCGCTCGAGCGCGCCAAGGCCAAGCTCGGCAAGTCCGGCGCGTATCGTGGCAAGCGGATCAATGGCTGCCTGATCGAAGACGCCACGGCGGCGATCGGCTATCTGCGGGGATTGCCCAAGAAATGAAGATGCCCATCACCCTACCTCTCGGCATCGCGGACGTGCCGCGGTGGATCGAGGCCCACGGGATCGCCGCGGACCCGGCGAGCTGGCAGCGCACCCTCGGCCATGGCCGGGCCGTGGCCAGCGACTCGGCGCGGCTCGTCGTCGTGCTCGGCGATGCGGATCCCGCCGGCGTGGCGACCCTGGCGCGCGAGCTGCCGAACTACACCGTGCTGTGCGCGATCGAGCGTCCGGACCTGGCCAGCGCGACCGGGCGCGAGGTGGTGCGAGCGCTGCTGCACACCCTGCCCGACCCCACCGGTCTGCCGCAGTTCGACGGTGCCGTGGCGCTGCCGGATGACGCCTCGCTCGGCCACGTGCCGGCGCCGCTCGCCGAAGAGCTGGCGTCCGCTCGGCCCCACCGGACGATCTGGACGGCGTACCTCGACGGCGTGCCGGTCGCGTTTGCCTACGCGCCGTGGCGCAGCGCCGCCTGGTTCGACGTCTCGGTCGATACGCTGCCCGGCGCCCGGCAGCTCGGGCTCGGGCGCCTGGTCGCCGCCGCGATGATCGGCGACGAGCGCGCCCGGGGTCGCGAGCCGGTGTGGGGCGCCGACGAGGGCAACGCCGCGTCGCGCCGGCTGGCGCGCTCGCTCGGGTTCGAGCACGTCGACGAGCTCTGGGTCGCGGTTTGATCCGCGCCGTCGCGGTGGCGGGGCTCCTGCTCGCCGCGGCGCCCCCCGGGCAGGCCGCGCCGAGCAACCAGCGGCTGGTGCTGACCGGCCTCGCCATGGCGCCGCCGACCTACCTGCTCGGCGTGTCGCTCCATGAAGGGAGCCATGCGCTGGCCGCGCTGCTGGTGGGCGCCGAGGTCGACGCGCTGCACGTGTTCCCCCCCGGCCGCGACCCGCGCGCGAACGCCTTCCGGTTCGGCTGGACCTACGTTCGCGGTCTGCGCACATCCGGCGACAAGATCGCTTTCTACCTCGCTCCGAAGATCGCGGACGCCGCCCTGCTGGGAGGCTTCGCCGCGCTGGTGTTCACCCGGGCGTGGCCGACCAACCGCTACGGCGAGCTCGCGCTGACCGTGTTCGCGACCGGCCTGTGGGTCGATTTCTCGAAAGACCTCGTGATCTTCGCGGCTCGCAACGACGTGGTGAAGCTGTTCGGCCTGTGGGACTTGACCGGTGGGCGGCAGCTGCCGGCGCGGCTGCTCTACGCGGTCGCCGCCGCCGGACTCGGATGGATCGTGGTGCGCGGTTACCAGCAGACGTTTGATCGGCCGCCCGCGGCCGGCCTGTCCGACGCACCGCCTGCGCTGGCGCTCGTCCAGCTCGCGTTCTGACGCGTGCGACCGACACGGGACGTGCGCCCTGTGCGCTCACCGCGCGCCGCGCGCCTGGTGGGCGAACCAGCACGGTAAAACGCGCGGTTCTTCGCTACCTGGGCCGATCTGGAGTCGGCAAGCCGCTTGCTTTGTAGTCACTGCGCAACTTCCCAAGGTCCGCTATGCTCACTACGAAACTCACGTTAGGTCTTCTCTGGGCCGGCCTCGTGGCCGGTTGCGCCACCGACGCCAGACCCACCGACCCGGGCAACGGCAGCGGCGACCCGGGGGGGGATGGCAATGTCCCGTTCACCAAGGGTGTGAGCACGCTGGCCGGCACCACGGTGGCTGGCTACATCGATGGATCGCGCGCCGTGGCGCGGTTCGCCAACCCCACCAACGTCATCTACCGCGACGGCACGCTGTATGTCGCCGACTTCGATAACGGCAAGCTGCGGGCGATCGACGTGGAGACCCACGAGACGACCACGATCATCGCCCAGCAGGGCTTCGCCCGCCCGTTCGGGCTCGTGTTCGCCGCCGATGGGACCTTGTTCGTCTCGACCGATAACGACCAGGCGGGTAACCACACTCCGATGTCGGGCTCGATCTGGAAGGTCGATCTCGAGGCCCGCAAGGCGACCGTGCTCGCCAACGCGATCGGCCGGCCCCGGGGCATGGCGCGGTTGCCGGACGGCCGGCTCGCGGTCGCTGACTATATCCACCACGTGATCGAGGTGGTCGACCCCACCACCGGCCAGGTCACCCCGGTCGCCGGCGCCTGGGACACCAGCGGTATGGTCGATGGCGATGGCGCGACCGCCAGGTTCTCGGCCCCGTACAACATCGCCGTGCGCAGCGACGGCAAGCTCCTGGTCACCGACTACGACAACAACCGGCTCCGCCTGGTCAGCCTCGACGGCACCACCTCGACCTTGGCCGGCGCCACCGAGGCCGGCCTGGTCGACGGCGCCATGGCGACGGCGAAGTTCAGCCATCCGCAGGCCCTGTCGGTCGCGGCCAACGGCGATATCTACATGACCGATACCGGTAACTTCGTCGTGCGCCGGATCTCGGGCGACAGCGTCGTGACGATCGCCGGCAATGGCCAGGGCGGCTCGGTCGACAACGACGCTCCGCTGAACGCCCAGATCCACGGCCTCGAGGGCCTCTCGGTCGTGCCGGACGGCTCGATGCTGTACGTCGCCGACGGCAATCGCGGTGACGGCCTGCCCTACAACAGCGTGCGCCAGGTCCAGCTGAAGTAGTCGCCTCGGCGCAGAGGCCATCCTCGAGATCCGTTGAGCCTGCCGCGAGCGCCTCGCGGCAGTCGCCATTTTCGGCGGGCTGCTACGCCCGGGCCGCCGCGGTGATCGTCGCGGTCGCCCGGCGCGGCGCCAGCACGGGCAGCGTGGCGGTCGTCGCCTCGAGCGAGGACTTGCGCCTGGTGAGGTGCGCCGAGAGCCGCAGGAACGGGGTCTCGATCCAGCGATACGACACGGCCGCCACGATCGCCACGCAGATCGCGTTTACCGGAAACGCCGCGATCCACGACGTCGAGTGGCGATTCAAGAACAGCTGCTGCCACAGGTACAGCGAATAGCTCAGCACGCCGACCCGGATCATCGCGGGGTGCTCGAGCACGCGGGTGACCGCCGGCGACGGCCGCCACACGCAGCGGTGGATCGTCAACGCGACGCCGGCGTTCGCCAGCGTCATGCTGATCCCCAGGCTGAACCACGGCCGGGTCACCAGCAGCGCGCACGCACACCCCACGGGGATCGCCCAGAACCACCGCGACGCGAGCGCGCGGCGATAGCGCGCCGAGGCCTCGAGCCAGCCGCGGCTGATCGCGAGCACGCACCCGGTGGCGAGCGTATCGAACACACAAGGGAACGCCTGGTCGGTCAGCGCTTGTAGCGCGGGCGCGTGGTACCACAGGGCGGTCCGCACCACCGGCGCCGTCGCGATCGCCGCGAGCGCCACGACGAGCGCGCCGCGCGTGCGCAGCACCACCAGCGTGATCGGCCACAGCACATAGAATTGCTCCTCGACCGCGAGCGACCACAGGTGGCCTACCGACCACGCGCGCTCGGCGTGGAAGTTCATCGTGTACGTGGCGGCGAACGCGAGGTCGCGATCGCTCGCGGCCACCCAGCCGATCGCGCGCAGCGCGACGACCACGCCGAGGTACGCATAGAACGCGGGAAAGATCCGCAGCGAGCGCCGCAGGTAGAACCCGCGCAGCGAGATCTGGCCGCGGCGCCCGCGCTCGCGCAGCAGCAACGTGGTGATCAGGAAGCCGGAGACCACGAAGAACGAGCGCACGCCGAGGTCCGCGAGCACATGTGCCGCGGCGCCCGTCGGCAGGATGCCAGTTCCCAGCGTGTGCGCACACAAGACGAGCACGATCGAGACACCGCGCACGCCATCGAGGGCCGCGATTCGCCCGTTCGCCGTTTCCTGCACGGCTCGCGACGATGCAAGATGGGGGGACATGCGCCCGGCGCAGGCGCGGGCGATCGCAGGCCCTGCCCTGGCGCGCGGCGCGGCGGTGGGCAGCGTCCCGCGCGGGCGGTGAGCCGCGCCGTGCGATCGCGGACGAGCGCCCAGGCTCGTGGGCGGCCCGCGCCGTGGGCGCGCGGCCAGGGCCGCTGGGAGTTGCAACCCGAGCCGGCACCGGCCACGACCGATCGGCGCCGCGACCCGGGCCAGCGCACGGTGGCTCGCCCGGGGGATCCGATGCGCCATGTGATAAATCATCACTTCAGGCTTGACGAGGCCGCGTGTTCATGTGAATGTACATCACATGAAGGATCACATACCGTCGGCGCAGCGACCGCTCGCGCTCGTCACCGGCGGCTCGAGCGGAATCGGCGCCGCCATCGCCCGCGAGCTCGCGCGCGATGGCTTCGACCTCGTGCTGGTC
>Ga0302256_10000018_pt1 | contig 27559 bp, 19 predicted proteins | sample I_Fen_E3_4_FD_194571 | JGI IMG/M metagenome (GOLD analysis project Ga0302256, IMG submission 194571) | Peat permafrost microbial communities from Stordalen Mire near Abisko, Sweden - I_Fen_E3_4 | ecosystem: Environmental > Terrestrial > Soil > Wetlands > Permafrost | place: Sweden: Abisko...
AACAGCAGGTCACGTATGCCGATCCCTCCGCGCTCGCGCGCGTGGTCGCCGAGATCGGCGCGCTGCCGCCGCTGGTGACGTCGTGGGAGATCGAGCAGCTGCGCGGCAACCTCGCGAAGGCGGCGCGCGGTGAGGCGTTCGTCCTGCAAGGCGGCGACTGCGCCGAGAGCTTCGACGACTGCCGCTCGGAGTTCATCGCGGCGAAGCTGAAGATCCTCTTGCAGATGTCGCTCGTGCTGGTCCACGGCACGCGGATGCCGGTGATCCGGATCGGCCGGATCGCGGGCCAGTACGCCAAGCCGCGCTCGGCGGACACCGAGACCCGCAACGGCGTCACGCTGCCGGCCTACCGCGGCGATCTGGTCAACCGCGACGCGTTCACCGCCGCCGACCGCGAGCCCGACCCGCAGCTCATGCTGCGCGCGTACGAGCGCGCCGGGCTCACCCTCAACTTCATCCGCGCGCTGGCCGAGGGCGGGTTCGCCGACCTCCACCACCCCGAGTACTGGGACGTCTCGTTCGCGACCGGCTCGCCGCACGCGGCGCAGTACCAGCGCATCGTCGACTCGATCCGCGAGTCGATCAACTTCGTCTCGGCGATCACCGGGGTCGAGAGCGAGGTGCTCCGCCGGGTCGACCTGTACACCAGCCACGAGGCGCTCGCGCTGCCCTACGAGCAGGCCCAGACCCGCCAGGTGCCGCGCCGGCCGGGCTGGTACAACCTCTCGACCCACTTCCCGTGGATCGGCATGCGGACCGCCCAGCTCGACGGCGCGCACGTCGAGTTCCACCGCGGCATCCGCAACCCGCTCGGCATCAAGCTCGGGCCGGCGATGTCGACCGACTGGCTGGTCGGCCTGCTCGACGCGCTCGACCCCGAGCGCGAGCCGGGCCGGATCACGCTGATCGTCCGGATCGGCGCCGGCCAGGTCGCGGCGAAGCTGCCGCCGCTGGTCGAGGCGGTGCGCCGCGCCAAGCGCGAGGTGCTCTGGGTGTGCGATCCGATGCACGGCAACACCGAGACCACGGTGGGCGGCGTCAAGACCCGGCGGTTCGACAAGATCATCGACGAGCTCGAGCAGAGCTTCGTGGTGCACCACGAGCTTGGCTCGCGGCTGGGCGGCGTCCACATCGAGCTCACCGGCGAGAACGTCACCGAGTGCACCGGCGGGGCGCGCGGGCTGTCCGATACCGACCTCGAGCGCGCCTACAAGAGCCGCGTCGACCCGCGGCTCAACTACGAGCAGGCGCTCGAGTGCGCGATGCGGATCGCGCGCCACCTGCGCGGCTCGAAGTGAACGCCTTGCCGGCGGGCGCCGGTGACGATCGCGACGCCCTGCTCGAGCGCGCGTGGCGCTGGCTGTCGCGCTGGGCCGTCCCGGTGATGATGTGCGCCGCCTACGCGCTGCTCGCGGTGACCTCGGAGGTCGATCCCGCGGGCACGGCGTGGATGGCGGTCGGCCTGGTGTTCGTGATGGTCGTGTGGTTCGTGTTTCGCCGGCTCACCGCGACGGCCGGGCTGTCGCGCGCGCTCAGCGTCGGAGATACCGCCAAGCTGCTCGAGCTCTCGGATCGCGACCTCGCGCGCAAGCGGCCGCCCGCCGACCGCGCCCGGTACCTCGTGGCCCGCGGCCTCGCGCGGTTCCTGCGCGGCGAGCTCGCCGACGCGCTGGCCGCGCTCGACGGCATCGCCCTGCCGCCCGAGCTCGAGCCGGTCGCCGAGGTCGTGCGGATCGGCGCGCGGCTCGACCTGGGCCGCGCCGCCGACGCGGGCGTGCCCGTCGTGCCCGTCGTGTCCGTCGTGTACCCCCGGGACGCGCTGGCGAACCGGCGGTCGCCCGCGCTCGGCTGGCTCGCCGCCGCCCAGCGCGCGTGGGGCCGCCACGAGCTCGACGCCGCGGCCCCGCTGCTCGCGCGCGTCATCGACGACGTCCGCGGCGGCGCCGCGACCCGCGCGATCGCTCACGTCTACGCCGCGCGGATCGCGGAGGCGCGCGGCGAGCTCGCCGTGGCCGCGCGCCACCGCGCCCAGGCGGCGAGCCTGGCCTCCCCCGACGCCGCGTGGCTGCGCGGCCCGGGCACCGCCGCCGCGTGATCGTCAAAACCGGCCGATGGCGGCGAGGCCTGCGCCGGCGGGGCCGAGCTGCGGCGCGAGCGTGACGCGCTTGTCGAGCGGATCGGCGGACGATTCACCGGGCGCGCTGAACCAGAGGTAGGCGCCCGCGAGGGCGACGCCGACGCCGATCAGGCCGACCGCGGTGCCGACGTTCCCCAGGGTGTGGGCGCGCTGGGTGCGCGACTGGCCGTGCGCCTCGCAGCGGTTCATGGCGTCGCACAGGCCGTCGCCAGCTTGCTGGTGACCGAACTGCGAGCGGTACAGGTCGCGCGCGTAGAGCCCGATGCCCAGGCCCGTGCCCAGGAGGACGCCGCCGCCGATCGTCGAGATCTGGCCGATCCGGCGCAGCGAGCTGTGGACGACGATCGAGGCGGCGAGCTTGGGGATCGCGACATCGCGGCGCTCCGCCTTGTCGATGATCAGGGTCGTCCGGTACGGCAGCCGGGCCGGGGCGCTGACCACGATGACGCGCTCGCCCGGGTCGACCGCGATGTGGTCGAGCGCGGTCACCGGGATCACGGTGTCGTCGAGCACGACCGTGGTGCCGGGCAGCTGCTCGGCGAGCTTGATCGCGACGTGCGGGACGCTCGGCGTCAGCGCCTTGATGTGGGCGTCGGCGGCGCGCACGTGCTCGCGCAGACCCTGCTCGATCGCGCGGTCGCGTGCCTCGGTGAACTTGGCGACCGCGGAGGCGACCCGGCCGAGCTTCTCGTCGCACAGCGCGACGTTGAGCAGCGTGCCGATCGCCGCCGGGTTCTCGCGCAGCGACTCGTCGAACTTGCCGCAGGCCTGGAGCAGGTTCGAGGCGAGCAGCGCCTTGCCTTCGGCGAACAGCTGATCGGCCCGCGTGACCTTGGCGGTGCTCACCGGCTGGGCGACGGCGCGGCCCGCCAGCATCAGCCCCGTGGCGACCACGAACGTGGCGATCGATCGAGCGCGCATCTGCGAAGTTCTATCAGTTCTCGTGCACGGCGGTTTCGCCCGGTGGACACGCGTTCGCCGCGTGCGGATCGGCGAACACGTCGCAGGTGCGGTCGCGCAGCTTGGCGGCGCGGCCGCGGGCTTCGGGATGGCTGGGCTCGCGCGCGCCCAGGCTTCGGCGCGGCGGCGCCTTGCTGTGCTTGGTGGGGCTGGTCCGGGCCGGGACGTGGATCTCGATCTCGGGGAGCTCGATCACCGGGGGATCTTCGTGCAGCGCGGTGGTCTGGGGCTCTGCGGAACCGGCGGCAGGCGCCGGCTCGGGGGCAGGCGGTGGCGCAGCAGGGGGCGCGATCGCGGCGGCCGTCGGCGGCGCGGGCTCGGGGGCGCTGGCGTGCTCGGGCTCGATCCCCAGCGGCACGGCGGGCGGCGTGTGCGACAGCGCGAGCACGATCCCCAGCGAGGCGGCGACCGTGAGGATCACCGCGACCAGCGCGGCGCGCTGCCGGCGCCCCGGGCGCTGGACCGCCAGCGTATCGCTCGGCAGGCCGACGATCGTCACGATCTGGCTCTCCCGGACCGGCGGGATCGGCTCGGTGGTCGCCGCGCCGAGCTCGGCCCGGTGGTGGGCGCGGCTCGGCCGCGGGGGCGGCGTCGGTGCGCCGCCGCCCGTGTCCCAGTCGAGCTGGCTGCGCTGCAGGGTGCGCTTCATCCGGTCGACCAGCACCTGCGCCTGGTGGGGGTCGTGGGCGAACCGCACCAGCTCCGCGCCGAGCTCGGCCATCGATGCGTAGCGTTGCTCCGGCAGCTTGGCGAGGCAGCGCAGCACGACCTGCTGCAGCGCCAGCGGCGTGCGGCGCATGGCGGTCGGCGGATCCGCGGCCACCTTGACGCACATCTCGGAGAAGCTCTCAGCGACGAACGGCCGGTGGCCTTCGAGGAGCTCGTAGAGCACGGTGCCGAGCGCCCAGATATCGCTGCGAGCATCGACGAGGCGGGCCGACCGCATCTGCTCCGGCGACATGTAGGCCGGTGTGCCGAGCAGCGACTGGGTCTGGGTCAGCTCGAGCGCCGAGCCGGTCATCGCCTTGGAGATCCCGAAATCGAGGACCTTGATCAGCGCGCTGCCATCGGGCCGCCAGGTCACGAACAGGTTGGTCGGCTTGATGTCGCGGTGCACGATGCCGATCGAGTGGGCCTCGGCGAGCGCCTCGCAGGCCTGCAGCGTCAGCTCGACTGCCCACGGCAGGCCGATCTTGCCGCGTTCTTCGAGCAGCGCGCCGAGATCGTGGCCCTCGAGGTACTCCATCACCATGTAGGGCACGTCGGTGGGAGACCGACCGACGTCGGTGACGCGCGCGACATATTCGCTCTTGAGCTTGGAGGCCGCCTGGGCCTCGCGCATGAAGCGTTCGACGGCATCGCCATCGTCGAGCACGTCGCGGCGCAGCATCTTGATGGCGACCCGCTCGTTGAGCGCCAGGTGGGTGCACAGCGCGACCACGCCCATCCCGCCGTGGCCGAGGATCGAGTCCACGCGGTACTTATCGAGGAAGATCTCCCCGATTCCGACGCCAGCGTCGATCCATCTCGGAGTCGTAGACACTCGCGTGCAGACTAGCGTGCCCGACTGACACGCTCAACCTATTGCGGTTTGTCCCACACAGGCGTCTCGCCCCCCGGCCGAGCGGGTCCTGCGGCCCCGCCGCAGCGCGCTGCAGGCGGCCGGCGACCCGGGCACCGCGCGCGGCGGTCGAGGCGACGCGAGCCCGTACGAGATCCCAGTCTCCTGCTTCAGTGCTGGATCTGGTGAATCTTCAAAATGTTGGTCTGCATGCCGGCGCCGACCGGCACGGCCATCGTGATCAGCACATTTTCCCCGACCTGCGCCAGGTTGCGCTCGATCAGCGTGGACTCCACGCGGTCGATCAGCTCCTCGGTGGTCGCCGCGGGGGAGATCATCACCGGGGTCACGCCCCAGATCAGCGCGAGCCGGCGGAACGTGACCTCGTTGGTCGTCAGGCACACGATGTTGGACTCCGGCCGGTACTCCGAGACCAGCCGGGCGGCGCCGCCGGACTCCGAGACCGCGACGATGGTCTTCAACTTCATCGCGCGGGCGGCCGTCATCGCGGCGTGGGCGATCGCGTTGGCCGGCACCTGGAGCTGCAGATCCGGGACCGCCACGTTCGCGCGGTAGTACGCGCTGTGCTCGATCTCGTCGATGATCCGCGCCATCGTCTTGACCGCCTCGACCGGGTGGAGCCCCGAGGCCGTCTCGCCCGACAGCATCAGCGCGTCGGACGCGTCGAGCACCGCGTTGGCGACGTCGGAGGCCTCGGCGCGGGTCGGCCGCGGCGCCGTGATCATCGACTCGAGCATCTGCGTGGCCGTGATGACGATCTTGCCGCGCTTGTTGGCTTCCTCGATCATCCGCTTCTGCCACAGCGGGACCTTCTCGGGCCCGAGCTCGACGCCGAGATCGCCGCGCGCGACCATGATGCCGTCGGACGCATCGATGATCTCGCCGAGCCGCTCGAGCGCCTGCGGCTTCTCGATCTTGGCGATCACCGGGATGCTGACGTTGTCCACGGTGAGCAGCCGCTTGGCCTCGAGGACGTCCTCGGCGCGCCGCACGAACGACAGCGCGACGTACTCGACGCCGTGGCGCAGCGCGAAGCCGATATCGATGCGATCCTTCTCCGACAGCGCCGGGGCCGAGACATCGACACCGGGCAGGTTGATCCCCTTGTTGTTCTTGAGCATGCCGCCGGTGACGACGATGGTCCGGACCTCGCGGTCGGCCACGCCGGTCACCGCGAGGGCGAGGTAGCCGTCATCGAGCAGGATCTGATCGCCGGGCTTCACGTCGCGCGGCAGGCCCTGGTAGGTCGTCGAGACCCGCTTCTCGTCGCCCAGCAGCTCCTCGGTGGTGATCACCAGCTCGGCGCCGACCTTGAGCTCGGCCTGGCCGCCGGCCAGCTTGCCGACCCGGATCTTGGGCCCCTGGAGGTCGAGCAGGGCGGCGATCGCCTTGCCTCGGCGATCGGCTTCGCTGCGGACGACCTGCAGCATCCTGGCGTGGTCCTCGTGGCTGCCGTGGGAGAAGTTGAGGCGAGCGACGCTCATTCCGGCATCGATCAGCTCGCCGATCTTCTCCGGTGTCGACGACGACGGCCCGAGGGTACAGACGATCTTCGCACGTGGCATAACGCCGCGGAGTAGAACACATCTTGCGCCCGTCCGATGCCCGCCGCGGTTACGTCTTGCTGTGGCACAACCGCTTGAGCTATATCGCCGCCCGATGCAGCTCCTGACGGTCGTCGGGGCCGCCGTGGTGCAGGCCTCGTCGGCGCGTACCGCGAACTACCCGTGGGACGATCGCCTACCGCCGGACGCGATCCCCTGCGGCCGATCGCGGCGCGACCTCGTCGCGCCGAGACGGCGCTGCCACAGGAGCCTTGTGTGCGTAGATTGATTCGCGGTGGGGTGTTTGCAGCGCTCGCGATGCCGGCGGTGTCCGCGGGCCAGCCGGCCGCCCCGGAGCCCGATCCAGGGGTCGCTCCCGCGCCGGCGGTGGCGCCGCCGAGCCCGGTGATCGACGAGGCGCGGATCCGCGAGCTGGTCGACCGCGAGCTGGCGCGGGTGCTGACCGAGCGCGCGGCGAAGGAGGCGGCCGAGCGCGCGGCGAAGGAGATCGCCGACAAGGAATCCGCTGCCTCCGACGAGCCCGGCGAGGTCCATGGCGCGAGCGGCTTCATGGACACCCGGCTCGCGTTCACGTTCAGCAACGAGAACGTGCTGGGCAAGCCGGGCCAGACCGTGCCGAGCGTGCCCGGCTGGCGGTTCGGCAGGCCCAGCGCGCTCGGCGTCCTGTTCTTCGACAGCTACGACACCCGGTACTCCGGCTTCGAGACGCTGTCGCACGCGGTGATGTATCGCGACTACAGCCACGGCCACCTCGAGGCCGAGGCCGGTCTCGTCCTCCGGATCGATGATCTGTCCCAGGCTCACCTCGACCTGTCGGACGACGGCAGCTACCTCACGCTGACCGACTGGAAAGATCCGACCCACCGGGATCCGACGCGGATCAGCCTCACCGCGTTCCCGGTCTCGGCCGACCGGTTCAGGCTCGGCTATTCCTACCGGCTGTCCTGGGGTGGCAACCCCGAGTATCGCCGCGCGAGCTCGTCGGTGCCCGGCGTGAAGCTGCAGTACGACGGGCCCAGCAGCTACGCGTTCGTCGGGGCCAAGAGCGCCACGATCGTCGATCCCAAGGACGGTCAGGACAAGGCGGCGCTGGGCGTGCTCGCCGGCGCCGGCATCGATCCGATACCGATGTTGCGGCTCGAGATCAACGGCGGCTACTTCGATCGCGGCTACAACGAGCTGCCGGACGTCCAGCGCGCGAAGGTCCGGCTGTACGGCGCCTCCGCGCAGGCCTCGATCCACCACGGGATGCCGCTGCGGTCGTCGCTCGACTACCGGCTCTACAAGTTCAGCGGCGAGTCGGTCGGCGGGCTGTTCGCGCCGGAGCAATACCCGGGAGGGCTGTCGTGGTTGGCCCAGAGCGAGTTCACGATGATCGGCCAGACCCTCAAGGATCCCGAGGCCGCCGGATCGACGGTCACCCAGACCGGCAAGGCCGGCGATCTCAACGTCCGCGTGAAGATCGATCGGATCCGGCTGCGGCTCGATCTGAGCTACCGGGACCTCGGCTTCATCCTGCACTCGCAGCCCAGCCTGCCGGCGTACGAAGACTTTCCGAAGGCGTACTCGACGTCGGCTGACTACTTCGCGGCGATCGGTGTCGACAACAACTGGGGCGACTGGTTGACGCTGGGGCTGATCGCAGGTGTCGAGAAACCTGCCACCTTGACATCTCCGAGCGGCATTCCCGGAGCCGAGACCGGTGCGATGGGGACCGTCACCGCGGTCGTTCGAGACAATAATGTAGACACGCTCATCACGATCCTGCCGTCCGGAAAGCGCGCGGTTCGGCAGTACGCGCTGAAGGGCACCGCAAAGCTCGATTTTGCCAAGATTTTCGCGGCGGTCGTCGAGGTGTTCTACAGCCGGGATGGCAACCAGACGCGCGATCGCCGGGCCTGTGGCGATTCTGAACAGTGCCCGCTGGAGCATCAGTATGGCGAGTTCAACCAGCTGGGCGTGAACGTAACTCTACAGGCGCGCTTTTAGCCGCGCGGCGCGCCCTGAACCTGCATGCGCCGCTCCCGTCAGGGGACAGTGAGTTTCGCGGCCGGCTGCCTCGGGCGTGCCGCGAATCGAGGCTAGACTCCGACAGCCCAAAGCAAAACTTGTTCTCGGGCTCGTATGACCAACGCGATCGAAGGCCACGTAAGCGAGGCGCTGCCCGGCAACGTTCCGGACAGCGCGGCGGGCCTTGCGCATCGCGACGGCCGGGACGGCGAGGCCTCGTCGATCGCCGCGGGCGTTCGCGCGGCGACCCGGCTGTTCGCCGATCTCCTCGATCGAATCGTCAATGGAATCCGCTGCATCGCGCCGCTGGTGCTGAGCATCGGTCTCGGCTGCCAGTCGACGAATGACCCGGCGCTGGTCGCGCCCCCCGCCGCGTCGCTCGCGCCAGCCCCCGCGGAGCCGGTTCGCGAGGGTGCCGAGCCGCGTCAGCTCGGCCAGTTCACGATCACCTTCTACTATGTTGTCGGTGAGGACGAGATCGCGACCAAGCCGGTGATGGTCGCCGCCAACGACAACCGGGCCGGAGACGGCAGCGGCAACGAGAGCGTTGCACAGCTCGCTGCGATCACGAACGACCACGTCACCTTGTACAGCGGCGCCGGCTGCACACCCATCGCCGAGGTCTCGAAGGAGTTTGCGCAGCAGATTGCGCTTCAAGGCACCGGCAAGCTGCGCGATGGCCGGGTCGTCAACATCTTTGGCGCCTGCAACTGCAAGCGCTCGCCCTGCTTCAAGGTCACCCAGGCACAGTGGGGCACCTCGGGAAGCGGCAAGCCGCTCCAGCCGTTCCGCACGGTCGCGGTCGATCCCAAGGTCTTGAAGCTGGGCTCGCTGCTCTACGTGCCGCTGCTCGAAGGCCGCTTGATGCCAGGCCGGGCGCCGTGGGGCGGCTACGTTCACGACGGCTGCGTCGTCGCCGACGATACCGGCGGCCACATCGCCGGTAACCGGATCGACCTGTTCGTCGGCCGCAAGGCCTACTTCGTGGGGCTCGGCCTGTCCGGTAGCGGCGGCAGCCACGCCTGGGCGCGCCACGTGCCGGTGTTCGATGGCGCCGCGATCTGCGAGCGCAAGGGCCGCCACGTCGGCCGCAAGTCCGCCTCGATCTGAGCCGGCCTGAGCCGGCCTGAGCCGGCCTGAGCCGGCAGGTCAGCGGAGCAGCAGCGCCGAAGCGGTGATCTGGCGATCGGCGCGCTGTGCGAACGCGACCGCGCCGCCGGCCCGCCACGCCGGATCGAGCTTCACCACGGCGGTCGACTGCTGGCCCGCCGTCGCGACGCGCTCGAGGCGGCGGACCACCCGGTCGCTGGCGAGCCGCTGGCCCGCGTTCTCCCCGCGCGTGACCTCGGTCTGGGTGCTGGCTTGCCACACGGCGACCCACACGTCGGCGTCGGCCGGCGCCGTGGCGGCGACCGTCAGCGTGTCCACGGCCCAGGTCGCGGTCGCGGCCAGCACGGCCGGCGCGGGGGCGCGCTGGATCGCCCGGGTGACCGCCGCGAGGTTCGAGCCGACCACGGCGGCGGCGCCGCCGACCACGAGCTCTGGCGTGTACACGCGGTCGTCGTGCAGCGCGCTCGCGTAGTCGTGCTGCCGCTGGGTCCACGCCGGCAGCGAGAACGGATCGGCCCAGCCGAGGTCGTTCCAGTAGTCGACGTGGAACGTCAGGGGCGCCACCGCGCGGTCGCCGAGCCCACCGTTGCGCGCGATGTTCGATAGCAGCAGCTCCGCGGGCGGGCACGAGCTGCAGCCCTGCGAGGTGAACAGCTCGACCACGATGGGCGAAGCGCCGCGGACCGCCGGTCGCGGCTCGCTTTCAGCGCGGCCACACGCGAGCTCTGCCAGGGCAACCAGCGAGACGATGGCGCGGACGGCGTTTCGAACCACGGCTCGGGTGCGCATGACAACCCTACGGCGGAGCTGGGGCCAGGTTACCGGGCCGCGCGGGGCGGACGGCGCCGAGATCCGTCAGCTCGGGGGCCTGGGACGACGTCGCCGCACATCGACGTCAAGGGCAACGTCCTCGGATGAGCTCTCCCGCCTTTGATCGACGCTTCAGCGCCGCGACCGGGTGGGCTTCTTCGCCGGCGCCGGCTTCGCCTTCGGCTTGGCCTTGGCCTTGCCCGGCGTCCTGGCCGTGGGCGTGGCCTTGCCGGATGTGCCGTGCCCGCGGGGCCCGCCGGTCCCGCCGGTCCGGGCCTCGAGCAGGTCGAGCCGCTCGCGCAGCGCGGTCGTGAGCTGGCGCAGCTCGCCGAGCTCGTCGCGCATCCGGCGGACGTCCTCGGCCGCGGGCGTGGCGTTCTCGAGATCGCGGATCACCTCCTTGCCGCGGCGGCGCAGCCGGCCGTCGAGCTCGCGCTCGATCATCCGGCGCAGCGCGGCGATCGCCGCCGGATCGGCGATCTGGGCGAGCGCCTCGATCGCCGCCGCCTGGACCCGGAAGTCGCGGTCAGCGAGCAAAAGCTCGATGCGCTCGCGGATGTCGCGGGCCTCGCGGTCGCGGCGGCCGCGCACCAGGAGGGCGAGCGCCATCGTCGCCGCGCGGCGGCCCTGGGTGATCCGGCCCCAGCGCACGCCGTCGACCAGCAGATCGAGCGCGCCATCGTCGCGCGCCTCGGCGAGGCCGCGATAGGCGTACTGGCGGATGATGTCGCCGAACGATTCGCGGGTCGCGGCGAGCCGGAGCAGCTCGCCGGCGCGCGGGGTGCGGGTCTTGCCGAGCGACAGCGCGGCCTCGGCCTCGACGAAGTAGCTCGCGTCGCCGTGCTCGACGACCCGCGCGAGCGCGTCGCCCGCGGCGGCGTCGTGGACGAAGTCGCCGAGCGCGCGGGCGATCGCGCGGCGGGCGCGCGGGTGGGCCTCGACGCCGAGCGCGTCGATCAGCCGGTCGCGCGCGGCCGGCGTGCGCAGGCTCGCCAGGCCGATCGCCGCGGCGCCGCGCACCGCCCAGTAGGCGTCGTGGTCGAGCGCCTCGCCGAGCGCGCGCATCGCGGCCGGGCCACCGCGCCGGGCGAGCGCCGCGGCGGCGGTCGCGCGATCGATCGCGAGGCTGGCGCCGGCGAGCTCGGCGATCCAGATCGGCTCCGGCTTGGCGACCTTGAGCGCCGCGAGCACGACGCGGCCCGGATCGAAGATCGCCTGGGTCGGCTCGGCGTCGAGCGCGATGTGGAACACGTGCCTGGGATCGACCAGCTCGATCGCGACGTCGCGATCGCTGCCGCCGACCCGGAACCGGACGTGCGTGGGGATCCGGAACACCGGGGTCTTGCCCTCGACCTTCTGGGTCTGCTCGACGGTGACGGTGGCCAGCGCGTGCTCGGGGTCCCACTTGATCGCGACGTCGAGCTCGGGGTGGCCGGCGCCGTCGAGCACCCACTGGCTGAAGAACCAGTCGAGGTTCTTGCCGGTGGCCTCCTCGACCGCGCGCGCCAGGTCGCGCGACTCGACGACGCCGTGGCGGTGCTTGCCCAGGTAGTGGGCGAGGGCGCGCCGGAACGCGTCGTCGCCGACCACGTGGCGCAGCATGTGGAGGACGCGGCCGCCCTTCTCGTAGAGGTGGTGATCGAAGATGTCGATCGGCTCCTCGTAGTGCTTGGTCGCGATCGTGCGGCGGTAGCGGCCCGAGTCCTCGCCGAAGTACATCTCGGCCCACTCGTCGAGCTCGAGGTCGGCGGCGTCGCGACCCTCGCGGTGCTCGCGCCACAGGTACTCGCTGTAGGTCGCGAAGCCCTCGTTGAGCCAGCCCTCGCCCCAGTCGCGGCAGGTCACGAGGTCGCCGAACCACTGGTGCGCGAGCTCGTGGGCGACCAGCGCGTCGACGTCGTAGTCGAGCGCGGCGCGCTCGTCGAGCAGCACGGTGTCGGTCAGCGTGGTCGCGCTGGTGTTCTCCATGCCGCCGAAGATGAAGTCGGCGACGAACACCTGCGCGTAGCGCGGGTAGGGATAGGCCACGCCGAACAGCCGCGAGAACAGCTCGAGCATCTCGGGGGTGCGCGCCAGCGTGCGCGCGGCGGCGGCTTCCCGGCCGCGCTCGACGTAGTAGACCACCGGGACGTCGCGCCACGCGGTCTCGATCGTCGCGAAGTCGCCGATCGCCAAGGTGATCAGGTAGCAGCTGTGCGGCACGTCGAGCCGCCAGTGCAGCGTGCGGCGATCGCCGACGGTGCGGTCCGAGATCAGCGCGCCGTTCGACACCGCGAACAGCCCGGCCGGCACCGTGACGGTGACCTCGCTCGTCGCCTTGGCGTTAGGGGCGTCGAAGCACGGGAACCAGTAGCGCGAGTCCTCGTCCTGGCCCTGCGACCAGACCTGGACCGGCTTGTCGGGATAGCCGTCGTCGGGCGCGATGAAGTAGAGGCCGCGCCGCGGCGCCCCGCGATACGCGATCGCGATCTCCAGCTCGGCGCCGGTGGCGGCCGGGCCGGCGAGCTCGACCCGCAGCTTCTTGCCATCATGGCGAAACCTGGCCGGGGCGCCGGCGATGGTGACCGTGTCGATCGTCAGCTCGACGGCGTCGAGCTCGATCACGCGGGTCGCGGCCGCGATCACGGCCACGCGCAGGGTCGCCGTGCCCGCCACGCGGCGGTGCTCCGGATCGACGTCGAGCGTGAGGGCCAGGTGCTGGATATCGACGACCCGGTCGGGCGCCCAGCGCGCGCGCGTCCCGGGAAATGCGAACTCGCGAGTCATGACGCCAAGGACGATACAGGATCGATCGGGTCCAACTCCCGGTCGGGTGTCGGTTCGCGGGGGAGGTGCCGCAAAACGAGTCGTGGATCGCGCGCGCCGCCGGGCCGTATGTTCGGTCGTGAATCCCCAAAGAACTGCCCTGCGTGTGGTCTTGCTGGTGATCGGGACGAGCGGCGGCGCACGGGGGGGCACGACCAAGCCCGCGCCGCCACCGCCGCCGCCGCCGCCGCTCCTCGACCCTCTCGAGCTCGATGACCTGCCGCCGCCCGCGGCCGAGATCGTCGCGCGATCGTCGGCCGTCGAGATGCCGGCGATCCCGGAGTTCCGGCTGCCCGCCGCCCCGCCCGGGCTTCATGGACCGCGCGAGCTGCAGGTCCGCGGCCAGGCGCTGCTCGGCAACGAGCTCGAGGTGAAGGGCTACGTAACGTGGATCTATGACTGCGCGGCCGCGCTCGCCGCCGCGAACCCCACGGCGACGCCAGGCGACCTCCGCCATGCGATCGAGGCGCACCCGGCGCTGTGCGAGTACCCCAAGCTGTACCTGGGCGACACCAAGCAGACGCCGCGCAGCGCGTCGATCTGGGTGGTCGACCTACCGCGCAGCCTGCCCCGGCTGGCGATCGGCGACGCCGTGGTGATCTCCGGCACCTGGGCCCAGCGCTCGAGCCACGCCGAGCACCACAGCGGCGGCCTCTTGGTCTACAAGTCGCTCTTGCCGGCGCCGGCGCCGGTGTCGGCCGCGGCGGCCGCGCCTGGCGACGACCCGGCCACGCCGTCGATCGAGATCGCGGTCGACGGTCCGGGGGCGGCGCCGCCGAAGCGCAGGCGCGTCGATCCCGACGTGCGGGACCGCTCGGTCGAGCAGCTCAACACCTGCAACCGCGCGCTCGCCGAGAAGCGCCACGACGATGCGCTCGCGGCGTGCGGCGCGGCGCTCAAGATCTGGGACGGCAACCACCTGGCCTGGTACGCGACCGCGACCGCGCACATGGCGCGCGCGGCGTGGCCCGAGGCCCGCGCCGCGATCGAGCGCGCGGTGGCGCTGCGGCCGGACCTCGCGATGTACCAGCTCGCCAGCGGCATGACGCTCTACGAGACCGCGCGGCAGGCGGCGCGCGACGAGGTGGCGCGGCTCGGGCGCAAGCGGCCCGACGAGGTCGCGCTCGACGCGCCCGCCGTCGTGGCGGCGCTGCGTGGCTCGGCCCGGCTCGCCGCCGCCCGCGACGCGCTGCTGCGCGCGGTCCGCGCCAACCACGAGCTGTGGCGCGCCCACTATTATCTCGGCCGGGTCTACCGCGATCTCGACGACGATCGCCGCGCCGCCTCGCAGTTCACCCAGGCGGTGCAGACCAACCCCGGCTTCCGGTTCTCCTACCTCGCGCTGGTCGAGCTGTACCGCCGCTGGGGCTACCTCGCGCAGTCGCTGGTCGTCGCGTCGATCGGCGTGACCCGGGTGGCCGCCGCCGACACCGCGGACCTGTGGCTCGAGGTCGGGCTGGCGTACGAAGCCCAGGCGCTCGACGACCAGGCGGCCGAGGACAAGGCGGCCGAGGACAAGGCGGCCGAGGACAAGGCGATCGTCGCGCTCGGCAACGCGATCGCGGTGCGCCCGGGCGACGCCAACGCCAAGCTCCAGCGCGGCCGGATCTACTTCCGGATCGGCGACACCGCGCACGCGCGGCGCGACCTCGAGGACGTCGCGCGCGCCACCGACCCTCGGCTCGACGCCGCGCGCGAGCTCGCGACGCAGCTGCTCGCCGAGCTGGCGGCGACCACGCCGGTCGACAAGGGATCGTGCGCGCTGTCCCACACGTGCAATATCCGGATCGCGCCCAGCTCGCGCTGGGGCGGGGTCGATCGAGTCGACCGGCGGTGACGGCCTCAGCTCCGGCGCGGGGCGCCGCGGCGCACGGCCCTGGCGACCGCGCGCGGCGCCGCGTCGGTGCGCAGGCCGTCGATGATCAGCGTCAGCAGGCGGCGGGCGGCGTCAGCGTCGTCGGTCTGCTCGGCGGCCCACGCGGCGGCGTGCGCGCCGAGCACGATGTCGTGGATCGTCGCGTCCTGCCGGAGCTCGCCGGATTGCTGCGCGCGGTCGAGCAGCATCTGGCCGGCCTCGGTCATCAGCTTGCACGGCGCGCACAGCTCGCTCTTGCCCGACTCGACCAGGCTGGCGGCGAGCGACTTGGCCAGGCCGTCGTAGGTCATGACGTAGCCCATCATCGCCTCGAGCCACGACACCAGCGCCGAGCTCGGCGGGGTCGTGGTGCGCAGCTCGTTGGCGCGCGCGACGATCGCGGCGGCGCCGGCGTCGAGCACCTTGGCGAGCAGCGCTTCGCGGGTCGGAAAATGCCGATACAGCGTGCCGATGCCCACCCCCGCACGGCGGGCGATGTCCTCGAGCGAGGCGTCGGCGCCGTGCTCGGTGAACGCCGCGTCGGCCGCCGCGACCAGCAGGTCGTAGTTGCGCCGCGCATCGGCGCGCAGCGGGCGCGTGGAACCGGTGGAAGGGGAGGTGCGAGGCTGCACGGCGAACGGCTCCTCTGGCTGTCGAGCCGCCAAGTGGAGGAGACCTCCGTTAAGTCTACCACACGCCTTGTGCGCGGCGAATCGGAATCAGGGGGCGTCCAGCGTGCCGGATCAGGTCAACGAACCCAGCGCCTTGGCGAGCCGATCGACGCCGACCTCGATGTCCTGCATCGAGCACGCGTAGGCCAGCCGCACGAAGCCGGCGGCGCCGAACCCCGAGCCGGGGACCACCGCGACCTTGCCGGCTTCGACCAGCCAGTCGCACAGCTGCACGTCATCGGCGAGCACGGTGCCCTGCGGCGTCGTCTTGCCGAGGTACACCGAGACGTCCGGGAACGCGTAGAACGCGCCCTGGGGCTCGACGCACGTGACGCCCGGGATGGCGCGCAGGAGGCGGACGATCGCGAGCCGGCGCTCGTCGAACGCCTTGCGCATCTCGGCGACGCACTGCTGTGGCCCGGTCAGCGCCGCGAGCGTCGCGATCTGCGAGATGTGCGACGGGTTCGACGTCGACTGGCCCTGGATCTTCGACATCGCCTTGATCAGCGCCACGGGACCGGCGGTGTAGCCGATGCGCCAGCCGGTCATCGCGTAGGTCTTCGACACGCCGTCGATCAGGACGGTGCGCGCCGCGACCTCCGGGCTGACCGCGGCGATCGAGTGGTAGGTCGCGTCGCCGTAGACCAGCTGGCGGTAGATATCGTCGGAGATGACCAGGATGTTGGTCTCGAGCACGACCTGGGCGAGCGCCTCGATCTGGGCGGCCGAGTACACCCCGCCGGTCGGGTTCGAGGGGTTATTGAGCACGATCGCCCGGGTGCGCGGCGTGACGGCGGCGCGGACCTGGTCCGCGGTGACCGCGAAGTTGTCCTGGGGGCGGGTCGGCAGGATCACCGGCTTGCCGCCGGCGAGCATCACCATGTCCGGGTAGCTCACCCAGTACGGCGCCGGGATCAGGACCTCGTCGCCCGGATCGAGCAGCGCCATGAACAGGTTGAACAGCGAGTGCTTCGCGCCGGTCGAGACCAGCACCTGGTCGGGATCGATCGTCGTCTTGTGGACGGCGCCGAGCTCCGCGGCGATCGCCTTGCGCAGCGGCAGGATGCCGGCGACGTCGGTGTACTTGCCGACGGTCTTGCCCTCGAGCGCGCCGCGCGCGGCCTGCTTGATGTGTTCGGGCGTATCGAAATCCGGCTCGCCGGCACCGAAGCTGATGACGTCGACGCCCGAGGCCTTGAGCTTGGCGGCCTTGGCGGTGACGGCGAGCGTGATCGAGGGCTTGATCGGATCGAGACGGGACGCGAGCTTGAGTTGGGCCATGGCTATTTCCTGTACTTGTCGCCGAGCGCGGCGACGACTGCCGCCGGCACCAGACCGGTGACATCGCCGCCCAGGCTCGCGACCTCCTTGACGAGCGACGAGCTGACGTAGTGATTGCGCTCATCGGTCATGAAGAACACGGTGTCGACGCCGGGTGCGAGCCGGCGGTTCATGTGGGAGAACTGGAACTCGTACTCGAAGTCGGCGAGCGCGCGCAGCCCGCGCACGATGACCGTGGCGCCGCGCCGCCGGCAGAACTCCACCAGCAAGCCCTCGAACACCTCGAACTCGAGGCGATCGGCGTGCTCCGGAAGCGCGTCGCGGATGAACCGCATCCGCTCGTCGGCCGAGAACAGCGGGTTCTTGCGGACGTTGGGCGCGATCGTGACGATCACGCGGTGAAAGATGCCCAGCGCGCGGCGCAGCACGTCGAGGTGGCCGTTCGTGATCGGGTCGAACGTCCCGGGATAGACGGCGATCGGTTGGGACTGCGTCATGCGTCAAACCCCAAAGAAGGAGATCAGCGTATCGCCGTACCGGCGTTGGTCTGTTCGTAGCAGAGATCCCAGCGCGTCGGGGGGCGCGTTGCGGCGATCGTGCTCGATGACGATCACGGCGCCGGGGGCGAGCGAGGCGGCCGGCAGCGCGAGCGCCGCGCGGGTCGCGAGATCCGAGCGGTACGGAGGGTCGACGAACACCAGGCGCCACGGGGCGTTGGGTGCGTGGCGCCCCGCGATCGCCACGGCATCGCCGGGCATCACGGTCGCGCGAGCCTCGAGGCCGAGCTCACGCAGGTTGCCGCGGACCGCCGCGATCGCGGGCTTGCCCGCGTCGACGAACGTGGCGTGGCGCGCGCCGCGCGACAAGGCCTCGATGCCGAGCGCACCGGAGCCCGCGAACAGATCGAGCACGTCATCGCCTTCGATCGAGCCGAGCATGTTGCCGAGGATGTTGAAGACCGCCTCACGGACTTTTTCGGAGGTCGGCCGGGTCTGTGCACCCGCGGGGGCGCGCAGCACTCTGCCGCCGAAGCTGCCGCCGACGATGCGCACCGCCGCGACACTACCTCAAGGCCGGCGCGGCGGCCGCGCCGGTGGCCAAGGCGGGGATCGCCCGGCGTTGCCGTGGCCCGTGGCTTGCCAAATTCACCTGGCGATCGGTTGCCCGATCCGCGCGGGAGTCCCTTACAATTCGAACGAATGTCTGAGGTTGGGAACCTGGCAGCGTGGTTGCTCGATGGGGCGCTCGAGCAGGGCAAAGGTCCACGGTGCGCGCTGCGCGAGGGCGATCGCGGGTGGACATTCGACGAGCTCGCGGTCCAGGTGGCGCGGCTCTCGGCGGCGCTGCGCACGCTGAACCTCGGTCGAGGCGAGCGCGTCCTGATCTTGATGCGCGACACGCTCGAGGCCGCGGTGGCGATCCTGGGCGTGATCCACGCCGGCGCGGTCGCCGTGCCGGTGTCCGAGCTGGCTACCCCCGACGACCTCCGCGACTACGTGGTGCACGCCGAGGCCGCGATCGCGATCGTCGACGATGCCCACGAGCAGGTCATCGACGAGATCCGCACCGCGACGCCGGATCTGCGCGACGTGGTCTGCGTCGGCGCCCGGCTGTCCGCCAGCCACGACTTCCAGAAGCTCGTCGCCGCGGCGCAGCCGCAGCCCGCGGTCGCGATGGCGCCGTCCGACATCTGCCTGATGATCTACTCGGCCGGCTCGGGGGCGGGGCCGGGCACGCTGCGGGCGGTCCCCCACAGCCAGCGGACGATCCAGGCCGCGCGCGATTCGTTCGCGCAAGACCTGCTCGAGCTGACCTGCGACGACCGCATCCTCTCCGTGGCGCGGTTCTCGACGGCGTTCGGCCTGGGCGCCGGCCTCTTGATGCCGCTCGCCGTCCAGGCCGAGTCGCTGCTGTTCCCCGCGCAGCCGCACTCGACCTCGCTGTTCAAGGCCGTCGCGAGCTACCGGCCGACCGTGCTGGTCGCGACCCCGTCGGTCTACGCCCAGCTGGCCCACGACGCCGAGGCCCAGCAGGTCGCCCAGCCCCTGGTCGGGCTGCGCCACGCGGTCGCCGGCGCCGAGGGCATGCCGGAGCGGCTGATCCCGCGGATCCGCGCCGTCCTGGGGACCGAGGTCACCGTCGGCTACGGCCTGACCGAGATCTTCCAGTTCGCGATCGCGGGCAAGAGCAGCGACCCGGGTGCCCGCCCGGGCGTCTGCGGCAAGCCGCTGCGAGGCGTGCAGGTCCGGCTCGTCGACGACGACGGCGATCCGGTCGGCGTCGACGAGATCGGCACGCTGGAGCTGTCGTGCGGCTCGCTGTTTCCGGGCTACTGGGGCGGCGGCGGGGGCACCGGCGAGCACAAGCTCCACGCCGACGGCTGGTTCACCACGCGCGACCGCTTCCTGCGCGACCCGAGCGGCTACTACCACCACTGCGGTCGGGTCGACGATCTGTTCAAGGTCGGCGGCAAGTGGGTCTCGCCGGTCGAAGTCGAGCGCGCGCTGACCGCGCACGAGGCGGTCTGGGAAGCTGCCGTGATCGGCGCGGATGACGACGAGGGCATGATCAAGCCGCTCGCGTTCGTCGTGACCAACGTCGGCCACCAGAGCGGCGCCAGTCTCGAGGCCGAGCTCAAGGAGTACGTCAAGCACGTGCTCGCGCCCTACAAGTACCCGCGCTGGATCGAGTTCGTCGACGCGCTGCCCCGCGGCCCGGGCGGCAAGATGCTGCGCTACAAGCTGCGTCCGGCACGACGGCGTCGCCGGGCCGAGACCGGCACGCTGCCGCCGAGCGGATGAACCCCGCGAACGATCTACGCATCGGTCGGAGGCAGGCGAGCGTCGCGGGGATGTGGTCGATGGCCACATCGTGCTCGATCGCACGAAGCCGTGCGGGGTACCTCGATCGACGCCCCTGCTGACACTGGCTGGACCTCGCTGACTTGGAACCTGCACCCCCAGCTCCGCTCCTCAGCGAGAAGTGCGCTCCACGACCCGGCATTGATCATGCCATGGAATCAATGTAATCCGCCCAACATTAGGTATGAGACTTCGTGGGGTTGCGCACTCCGATCCATTGAGCGACGTTACGCGCGCGGTGGCGCACGCCTTGCTGTCTCGTCCCTGACAAGTCATGAGACGGCGCCATTCGAGAATTACCAATCCCATGACTCCTATCGGACCGCTGCCGTTCGTCGGTCGTCAGAACGAGCTGGCCGAGCTCAAACAACATCTGTCGCTGGTATCGCTCGTGTCGCTGCACGGCGCGCTCGGCTCGGGCAAGACCCGGCTCGTCGGCGAGCTGGCGCCGGGGCTCGGCGCCCCGTGCACGTTGATCGAGTGCCATCCCGGGGATCGCGCCTCGGCGCTGCAGGCCCGCGCGGAGCGCGCGCTGCGCTGCGTGCCCGGCACGCTGGCCCACACCCTGGCGCAGCAGTCGCGCGTGCTCGTCATCGACGACATCCAGCACCTGCGGACCGACGAGGCCACCAGCCTCCTGGCGCCGCTGTTGCTCGGGCCCACCGCGCTCGGCCGCGTCGTCGTGGTCGGCCGCGATCCGCTCGCCGCGGCGGTCGGCAGCGCGATCGCCGAGCTCGAGCTGCACGGCCTCGATCCTGACGCCGGCGCCCAGCTGTGGGCGAACCTCGAGGACAGCTACGGCGAGGCCCAGGGCGTCGATGCCGCGCTGGCGCGGACGCGCGGCGTGCCGCTCGCGCTGCGCCGTGAATTCGCGCGCGCTCGGTTCGGCGCCGCGGCGTGGGAGCTCGCCACGCTCGACGCGCCGGCGCGCGCCGCGCTCGAGGCGCTCGCGATCCTGCGCGCGCCGGTCGCGCCCGCCGCGGTCGCCGCGCTCGCGCCCGGCGTCGATATCGAGGCCGCGCTGACCAGCCTGCTCGCCCGCCAGCTGGTCGATTCGATCGGCGATGGCCGGATCGTCGTCCACGAGGTCGTGCGGGTCGACGTGCTCGCCCACATGGCGATCGAGGACAAGCACCGGCTGTCGGGCGGCGCGGCCGAGCTGGTCGCGAGCACCGCCGCGGGGTCGACCGGCCCGCGGCTCGCCTGGCAAGCCGGCGACGACGGCGCGTTCGGCGCGATGGATCAGATCACGCGGGTCCGCGAGGTCGTGTGGCACTGGCTCGCCGCCGGCGACCGCGACCGCGCGGCCGATACCCTGCTCGCCGACCGCGAGCTCGCCGCGCGCACCGGTGGTGCCGGCGAGTTCGAGTCGCTGCTCGACGCGCTGGGCGAGCCGCCGCGCCGCCGCACGGACAGCCGGCCCGAGCAGCCCGCCGGGCTGCCGGAGCGCGCGGCGCTCGATCCGGAGCGCGCGCGCGCGCTGGCGGCGCTGCGCATCGAGATCGCGGTGCGCGGCGGGCGCTATACCGAGGCGTTCGAGCGCGCGAGCGCCGCGCCGGGCACGGTGTCGCCGCTGTTGCACGCCGAGCTGACGCTGGCCTCGGGAGATGCGGCCGCGGCGCGCCGGGCGCTGACCGCGCTCGTCGGCGACGGCGATCCGAGCGAGCGCGCGCGGGCGGCGGCGATGTTGACCGAGCTCGAGCTCCTGGCCGGCCGACCCGACGTGGCCGCCGCCCAGCTCGCGGCGATCGGCGAGCTGTCGGCCGCCGATCCGCTGGCGCGCGCGCGCGTCCACCTGGCGGCGGCGCGGCTCGACGAGTACGAGGGCCGGGTCGCGGCGATGCGCTCGGCGCTCGCGCGCGCCCACGGGGCCTGCAAGAGCGTGCCGGTGTGCCTCGAGGCGAGCGAGCTGTCGGCCGTGGTCGACGCGCGCCGCGCGATAGGTCTCGCGCGCGAGGGCCGGCTGGTCGAGGCCGCGACCGCGCTCGACGCCGCCGACGCGGCGGCCCGCGATCTCGACGCCGTCGCGGTGTCCGACGAGGTGCTCGCGGCGCGCGCCCTGGTGGCGCGGCGGCGCGGCGACAGCGCCACCGCGGCCGCGCTGCTCCAGGAGGTGGTGCGCGCCCGGCGCGAGCGCGGCGACGAGCTCGGGGCGCTTCGCGCCGAGCTCGATCTCGCCGAGCTCGAGATCCTGCGCGGCCAGCCGGCGATCGCCGCGGAGCTCGCCAGCGCCGCGCTGGCGTCGAGCGTGCGCCGCGAGCTCGGTCACCTCGCCGCGCGCGGCGGCGCGGTCGTCGCCGCGATCGACCTGATCGAGCTGCGGCTCGAGGCCGCGCTGCCGCGGCTCGAGGCGCTGCACGGCCTGCCGGCGCTCGACGCCGGGTCCGCGGCCCAGGTCGCCGTGCTGCTCGCGACCGCGCGGGCGCTCAGCGGCCAGCGCGCCGGCGCCGTGGAGCTCGCGCAGAACGCGGGCGCCGAGTCGCGCGACGAGCTCGATCGCCGGCTCGCCGCGGCCGAGGTCGCGCTCGCCGCCGGTGACGTCGGGCTCGCGCTCGAGCTGGCGCGCGACACCGCGGTGCTCGCCGAGCGCGCCCATCGCACGATCGAGCTCGCCTCGGCGCTCGCCATCGTCGCCAGGCTCGAGCTGGCGCGCGGCGATCGCGGCAACGCCCGCGCGGCCGCCAGCCGCGCCGCCCGCGAAGCCGCGGCCGCCGGCCTCATCCGCGTCCGCGTCCATGCGCTGCTGGCGCTGTGCGCGCTGGCGCGCGACGACGACGACGCCTCCTCGGCAGTGTCGTACGCGCGCGATGCCTCCGAGCTCGCGCTGGCGGCCGGCCTGCCGGTCGAGCGCCTGGTCGCCCACGCCGCGCTCGACGCGATCTCGGGCCAGGAAGCGGTCGCCGACCCGGCCGCGCCGAGCGCCGCGACGATGTCACCCAGCGCGATCGAGGGCGCGGCGCGCCTGCTCACCGACCTCGGGCTGACCGCGCAGCGGCCGTTCCGCGTGATCGACGCCGAGGGCGTGCCGAGCGACGTCGCCGACGCCAACCCCGAGGTGCTGCGGCTGTCGGGCCGGGCGCTCGCCGTCGATGGCGTCCGCGAGGTGATCTGGCGCCACGGCCAGGAGCTGGCCGACCTGCGCCGCCGCTCGCTGCTCAAGCGGCTGCTGTTTCTGTTTGCGTCCGCTCCCGGGAAGGTGTTCTCCAAGGAAGCGATCGTCCAGGCGGTCTGGAGCGTCGAGTACCATCCGCTGCGCCACGATGCGGCACTGTTCACCAACATCATGCGAATTCGTCGCCTGCTCGGCGAAGATGGCTCGGAGATCATCCGCGTGACCGAAGATGGCTATCGCTTCGTCCCGCCCCGTGATTTCCTCTTCGTCATCCCCCGGTGAAGACTCCAACTCGCAAGGCCAAGCCCGCCGCCGCCAAGCGGCGCAACTCGAAGTCGTCCGGTCCGCGGGCTGCGCCCGAGCCCGCTGCGAAGCCGGCAGCGCGCCGTCGCCCGGCCGCCAAGCCAACGGCCGGCTCGTCCGCGGCGCGCACGGCGAGGTCCACGGTGAAGCGCGCGGCGCGCACGGCCAGGTCCACGGTGGAGCGCACGTCGCCCTCGGCGGGGACGCGCGCGGCAGGCTCGGCGGGGAAGCGCGCGGCGCAGCCCGCCGTGACGGGCGCGGCGAAGCCCGCGGTGAAGAAACGCACCGCAAAGGCCACCGTGACGGGCGCGGCGAAGCCGGCGGTGAAACGCACCGCAAAGGCCACCGTGACGGGCGCGGCGAAGCCGGCGGTGAAACGCACCGCCAAGGCCACCGTGACGGGCGCGGCGAAGCCGGCGGTGAAACGCACCGCCAAGGCCACCGTGAAGCGCCGGCTGAAACCTTCGGCCAGACCGGCCGCGAAGCGCACCCCGGCGGCGCCGCGCGGTCGCGCCCCATCGAATCGCTGGCTCAGCTTCGTCGAGCAGCATGGCGTCGTGCTGGCATCGGCGCGTGGCCCGGTCCCGTGCGTCGCCGAGGCGGTCGCCGGTGAGCCGATCATCGGCAGCTGGTGGGCGCACGCCAAGGGCAAGGCGATCTTCGCCGCGCTCTCGGAGATCGACGACGCCGCCGACGTGCGGTGCTTCAAGCTGGTCGATGGCAAGGTGACCTTCGTGCACCGCCGGGTGTGGCCGGCGCTCGCGCGGCTCGCCTCCGGTGGTGAGATCGCGCTGCCCCGCGTCGCCGCGATCCGGCAAGAGCACATGGCGAGCGGCGAGCATCGCAACGTCGTCACCCCGTTCCCCGACTGGGTCCCCGACGACGTCGCGCTCGCGGCCACCGCGCTCTCGCTCGACGACGCCCGCGCCCAGCTCGGCGCCTGGGTGTAGCGAATGATGCCGCGAAACCGGATCGCGTAGTCGCCTCCGAGCGGCGCGAGGAGTGTCTGAATCGTGAACGCGCCGGCTCTGATGTCGCCTGATGTCGGCTGCACGCGACCCGAACTGGGCAGAGATCTCATCGCGTCAGGTCGAGCGTGATCCCGAGTCGGCGCTCGAGCTCCTCGGACAGAAGGATCCGAGCCCACCATACTCCTGCTCGGCCCTGCGCCCCACGGTGATCCGGACGCACGTCCCGCGCAAGCAACTGGCAAAGTCGCGTTGGCAGTAAGTATCGGCGCGGTGGATCGCACGGGCATGGCACGCAGATCCCGCGTCGCCGCGATGGCTCCTGCGCACTGGCGCCCGCCGGAATCACGCATGACATCACGCGATTTCCGGAACATGAAGACTCATCCGTCCACCGCGCCACCAACTTGTCACTTGTTCGAACAGGCAAGCGGCGTATCGATCAAGTCGCCGACCAAGCCGTACTACGAGTTCCCGGTGCTCAGCGCGACCGGCGGCGCTGCCGGTGTCGTGCGCGTGCCTCTCATCGTCGCCAAACCCGTCCGCGGTCGATGCCAACGCGGTGTACTGGGTCAACGCCGTGTCGGACGGCCAGGTGATGTCGGTACCGCTCGCCGGCGGTACCCCCCTGCGGCTCGCCGAGCATCAAAACGGGCCGGCCCGGATCGTCGTCGTCAATGACACGGTGTACTGGACCAACATCAACAACAGCGGCAGCCTCATGAAGGTCGCCGTGACCGGCGGACTCCCCACCGTGGTCGCGAACGCCCAGGCGACCCCGGGCGGCCTCACCGCCGATGCCACGACGCTGTACTGGTCCAGCGTGGGCGGCGCCGCGCTGCGCAGCATCACGCTCGAGGGCACCGGCAGCCCCGTCACGCTGGTCGAGGACCAGGACGACGTCCAGGCCTTGGCGGTCCAAGGCGGCACGCTGTACTGGACCACCGACCAGAACGCGGTGGTCGCCAAGACGCCGGTCACCGGCGGCACGCCGACGGTGCTGATCTCGACCACCGGTAACTCGAGCGGGATCGCGGTCGACGACCGCGACGTCTACTGGACCGATGACGCCGCCGGCACGGTGTCGCGGATCCCGGTCGGCGGGGGCTCCGCGACCCTGCTCGCTAGCAGCCAGGCGAATCCATCGCAGATCGTCAGTGACGACACGGCGATCTACTGGATCAACGCCGCTGCCATTACCGGCTCGGTGATGAAGCTGGTCAAGTAGCGACCCGCCGCACGGGGCCGGCGCCGGCGGTGACCTGTCCCGGCGGGATGAAGATCACCGTGCCCGAGCACCCGGCGCCGGCCGTGCCGGTGACCGCGACGCCCGACTGGAACGGCAGGCAGGGCTGCGCGATGCCGGTCGCGATGTGGAGCGGCGTGCAGCCGAAGTCCGAACACGCCTGGGTCTCGCTGGTGAACTGCACCGCGCGGCCCCGCACGCCTCGGCCGACGCGCCGCGGCGCGTGGTGTTGATGCTGAGCTCGGGAACCTCGGTCTTTGCGAGACCCTCCGAGTTCTCATCGGAACCGGGTGCAGCCCGGACGGCTCGATCAGATCCGGGCTGGTATTCAAGTTTCACGTTTCGGGTCGAGGAAGCAAATGCACCCGCGCGGGCAGTGCCGTGCACAGCTGCGGTGACCGAACAATTCCGATGATCGAGCGACGTGGGGTGTGCGCGATGCGCCGCCGAGCTTCCACTTTCAGCAGGACGTGTGTGACGATGTTACAGCTCATCAGACGCAAGCTGAGTCTCAGGGTCTCGCTCGCCCTCGCCCTGATCACGATCCCCGCGATGATCGCAGCGGCGTTCCTCATCACGGGGACCGAGGGTCGCCTCAGCGAACAGATGACGATCGAGAGCGCCAAGGTCGGCGCGGTGACGGCGGCGCGCAGCTACGGCATGGCGCTCGACGCAGGCGTCGACGCCGGGTTCTTCACCATCAAGGACCTGATCGAGCCGGCGTACGAGCCGATCAAGGGCTTCGACTGGGGTGACAATCAGCGATTTTCGACGAACTACGACGCGTACTGCGATCGCGTCATGACGGTCATCCAGGACAAGGTCCTCGAGTCATCGCCGGACTTCGTCTACGCGGTGGGCGGCGATGTCAACGGCTACACGCCGACCCATAACACGAGGTTCGAGAACGTGATCACCGGAGACCGCGTGAAGGACCTGGTCGCCTACCGGGCAAAGCGCAAGTTCACCACGGAGATGCACCAGGCCGCGCACCGCAGCCTCGAGCCCGTGCTGGTCCAGGCCTACGTGCGCGATACCGGTGACTCGATCTGGGACGTGTCCGCGCCGATCTTCGTGAAGGGGCAACACTTTGGCGCGTTCCGGGTCGGGGTGGCGCGCGACTCGATCGCCGCCCATCGGCGATCACTCATCATCGAGCTTGGCGTCGTGTTCGGCGTCCTCGCGCTGGTGACCGTGGGCTGCATCTTCCTGATCGTGCGCCGCGAGATCCGGCCGCTCGAGGTGCTGGTCGCGACGACCGACCGGCTCAGCACGGGCGAGGGCTACGACAAGCCGATCACCGTGGCCTCGGTCGACGAGATCGGACAGATGAGCAAGTCGGTGAATCGCCTGCGCGCCAGCATCGCGTCCGCGATGAAGCGACTCGGCGAATGACGCATACGCCTCGCTGATCGCGACGGTTTCAATGCGATCTCCCACTCTTTTGCAGGACGAGTGACACGATGTTCCAGCTCATCAAGCGCAAGCTCAGCGTCCGGGTCTCGGTCATCCTGGCGATCGTCACGATCCCTCCGATGATCGTGGCGGCGTTCGTGATCACGGGGAGCGAGGCTTCCCGGGTCGAGCAGACGACGCTAAACAACGCCAAGGTCGGCGCCATGACGGCTGCTCGGACCTACGGCGCGGCGCTCGAGGCCGGGATCGACGCCGGGTTCTTCACCGTCAAGGACTTGATGGAGCCGGCCTACGAGGAGATCAAGGGCTTCGAGTGGGGCGACAATCCGCGGTTCCATACGAACTACGACGTTTATTGCGATCGGACGCTGAAGATCGTCCAGGATCGGCTGCTCGACTCGTCTGCCGACTTCTTCTACGCGATCGGTAACGACGTCAATGGCTATTCACCGAGCGCGAACTCGCGGTTCGAGCAGGCGATCACCGGCGATCGCGTCAAGGACGCGATCATCTATCGGGCGAAGCGCAAGTTCACCCAGCCAGTCCCCGCCGCCGCGAACCGCAGCCTCGAGCCGGTGCTGGTCCAGCCCTACGTGCGCGACACCGGCGAACCGATCTGGGACGTCTCGGCGCCGGTGTTCGTCAAGGGCCAGCACTGGGGCGCGTTCCGGCTCGGGGTGTCGCGCGATTCGATCGCGGCCCACCGCCGGGCGCTCCTGATGGTGTTCGTCGGCATCTTCGGGTTCCTCGTGGTCGTCACCGTGGGTGGCAGCTTCTTGATGTTGCGCCGTGCGATGCGCCCGCTGTCGAGCCTGGCCACGGCGGTCAACGAGATCAGCACGGGCGAGAGCGTCGACCGGGCGATCC
>Ga0302256_10000019_pt1 | contig 27102 bp, 24 predicted proteins | sample I_Fen_E3_4_FD_194571 | JGI IMG/M metagenome (GOLD analysis project Ga0302256, IMG submission 194571) | Peat permafrost microbial communities from Stordalen Mire near Abisko, Sweden - I_Fen_E3_4 | ecosystem: Environmental > Terrestrial > Soil > Wetlands > Permafrost | place: Sweden: Abisko...
GCCTTCAGCGCAGGATCGGTGCTCGGCTTGGGCGGATCGACCGGCTTGCGCGCGGCCTGGGCGATGGCGGCCTGGGCGGTTTGCTCCGCGAGCCGCTTGGCGTTGCGCTCCATGAGGAACTGGCTGATGTAGGGGAACCCGACGTGGATGCCGTTGAGCTTGGGCGCGAGCGTGGACGACAACCCGAACATGATGACCGTGGCGCGCTCGACGTAGAACCAACCCTCGGGGTAGGAGACCGACTTCATGAGCTCGCGCAGATCCTCGCGCTTCATGCTCGGATCGGCGAGCTGCTGGGCGACCGCCGGATCGATCTTGCCGAAGTCGCGGATATTGATGCTGAGCAGCTTCTCGAAGTAGCGGCGCACCGTGCGCTCGAGCAGCGCGCGATCGCCGCCCGCGGCCATGAAGCCCATCGTATCCATGCCGCGGACCACCAGATCATCCTTGCGGGTCATGAGGCCCGAGAGGATGTCGAACATGCCGTCGGCGAGGTTGTCGCTCAGCTCGGTCGCCGAGCCGAGATCGAGCACGACGATGCGGACCTGGCCGCTTGGCCCGCGCTGGACGAAGAAGTTCCCCGGGTGCGGATCGGCGTGGAAGAACCGGTCGACGAACAGCTGCTTGTAGAAGATCTTGGTCAGCTTGGTCGCGACGTCGTAGGGGTCGAGCGCGAGCTCGGCCAGCGCGCCCTTGTTCGAGATCTTGACGCCGTCCATGAAGCTCATGGTCATCACGGTCGAGCTCGACCACTGCGGGTAGACCGTGGGGAACAGCACGTCGGGATCGCCGGCGAAGTTCTTGGCCATGCGCGTGATACAGCGCGCCTCGTTGGCGAGGTCGCTCTCGCGCGACAGCATGTCGGACAGCTGCTCGTGCACGCGCTCGATCTGCTGCAGCGGGACGAAGTTGCGGTAGATGCGGAGCGCCCAGCCGAGCACCCGGAGATCGACGTTGATGATCGTGACGACGTTCGGGTAGAGGATCTTGACCGCGAGCCGCTCACCGGCCGCGTTGCGCGCTTCGTGGACCTGGCCGAGCGACGCCGCGGCGATCGGCACCGGCTCGAACTTGGCGAACACCTCGTCGGGCCGCTTGCCGAACGACTTGACGAACGTCGTGCGGATCTTGCGGTACGACTGCGGCGGCACGTCGTCCTGCAGCGCCTCGAGCTCCTCGGTGTACTCGCGCGGCAGGAAGGTGCCCATCACCGAGAGGATCTGGCCGAGCTTGATGTAGACGCCGCGCAGCCGGACGAAGCCCTTGTACATCCGGCGCGCGTTGCGCCGGTTGATGCGCTTCCAGCGCGCGCTGGCGTCGTAGCGCGCCGGCCACAGGCGCGCCCAGGACACCTGCCACATGTAACTGAGGAAGATGACCACGAACACGCGCAGTGCGCGCAGAAGGCGAATGGCTGCCGACATCGTCCGAACTCGACCGCGTTTGTCGATGGTACCATGCGGCGGTGTCGGATCTTTTTGATCGCGCGGCCAAGTTCTTCTCAGAGCTCCAGACCGACATCTGTCGTGCCCTCGCAGAAGCCGATGGCGCGGCGGACTTCACGGCCGACGCCTGGCAGCGCCCGGGCGGCGGCGGCGGGGTCGCCCGCGTGCTCGAGGGCGGCGCGCTGTTCGAGAAGGCGGGGGTCAACTGGTCGAGCGTCGATGGCGAGCTACCGGCCGCGCTGGCAGATGAGATGCCCGGCGACGGCCGCACATTTCGCGCCTGCGGGGTCTCGCTGGTGCTGCACCCGCGCTCGCCGATGGTGCCGACGACCCATGCCAACTTCCGCTGCCTCACGCGCGGCCGCGCGCTGTGGTTTGGCGGTGGCGCCGACCTCACGCCCTGCTACTTATTCGCGGACGACGCCGTGCATTTCCACGGCAAGCTGGCCGAGGTGTGCGATCGCCACCGACCGGTCGGCGACTACGACCGGTTCAAGGCGTGGTGCGACGAGTACTTCTTTCTGCCGCACCGTGGAGAGACCCGCGGCGTCGGCGGGCTGTTCTTCGACTGCCTGGGCGCGGAGGGCGAGCACGGGCCCGAGCAGGTGTTCGACTTCGTCCAGGAGCTCGGACGATCGTTCACCGGCGCCTACCTGCCGATCGCCCAGCGCCGCCAGACCGAGCCGTACGGCGAGCTCGAGCGCGCCTGGCAGCTGCGGCGGCGCGGCCGCTACGTCGAGTTCAACCTCATCTACGATCGCGGTACCTTGTTTGGCCTCAAGACCAACGGCCGGAGCGAGTCGATCCTCATGTCCCTGCCACCGCTGGTGCGCTGGGACTACGACGTGATGGCGACGGCGGGCTCCCCGGAAGCCGAGTTGCTCGCACATCTGCGCCCGATCGACTGGCTCAAGCGCACGAGCTAGCCCACGCGGGCGAGGTCGCGGGCCGGGCGTGGTGCCGGGCGCTGGAAGATCGCGCGCGTGCTCGGCGACGGCCGCGTGACGACGCGCGGTCTGTCAGAGGTGGATGCTATGGGTCTGTGAACGGCAGGCGAACAGGGCTAGTAGGCACGCCTTGACGATACCCTACCCGTAGCGTTAGGATGGAACATGGCCAAGAAGCAGACTCGACGGAGCATTAGTGTGAGCCGGACGACCTACGAGCGGCTAAAAGCGTTCTGCGAGACCAACAGCATGTCGATGAGTCAGCTGGTCGAGACGCGGGTGAATGACTTTTTGGGCGCCAGCGGAACCTCGATCGGCGATAGCGCCCCGGCGACCCCGGCGCCAGTTCGGCCGATGGCACCGCGGGCAGCCTCGATGGCGCCGAGCATGGCGACCAGCCGGCCCGTCGAGCCGCGTCCCGTGGCGCCCGCTCCCTCCCTGACGTCGAACGCTTCGGGGGGCTCGAGCGCGGCCTCTGCATCGCCACCGTCAGCGGCGAGCCAGCCGCCGATGACCTCCGCCGCGGCGCGCTTCGCCGTCGAGCCGCCGCTGCCGATCATCAAGCCACGGCAAGATACGGCAGCGCCCAAGCCGGCCGAGAAGCGCCCCGAGCAGATCTTCACGTTCTGAGCGCTGCGAAACCGGGCGGGATCTGCCGATGGGGACGTGAGGCGGCTCCTCGGCCGCGTCGCGATTCGAGCCTGCGCCGCTGTGTTGGCCTCAGCGGGGTCGGTTTGCTCGCGCGCTTGCGGTCGTCAGGAACCGTCGCGGGTGCCGGAGCTAGAGTCGTTGGCCACCGAGGCCGCGTCGACCGGCGCGACGGCGCGCGACACGTCGTACGGGGTCTCGAGCCGGCGGTACAGCGAGCGGCGATCGATGCCGAGGACGCGCGCGGCGTGGGTCTTGTTGCCGCGCACCGCCTCGAGGACCTGGCGCACGTAGCGGCGCTCCATCTCCTCCATCGTGATCATCGCGTCGGGCGATCCGGTCGGCCCGGTCGGGATCACGATCCGCGTGGCGTGAAACTCCTGGACCTTGGTCGGCAGGTCGTCGACGGTGACCTCGTCGAGCCGGCACAGCGCGACGGCGCGTTCGATGCAGTTCTCGAGCTCGCGGACGTTGCCCGGCCAGTCGTAGTCGAGCAGCATGCGCGCCGCCGGGCCGGAGAACCCCTTGACGGGCTTGTGAATCCGCTGCGCGATCCGGCGCAGGAAGTGCTGCGCGAGCAGCAGGATGTCGCCGCTGCGCGCGCGGAGCGGCGGGACGTGCAACGTGACGACGTTGATCCGGTAGAACAGGTCCTCGCGGAACCTTCGCATCGCGACCTCGATCTCGAGGTTGCGGTTGGTGGCCGCGAGCACGCGCGCGTGAAACGGCTGGTCCTCGTCGCCGCCGACCGGCCGGACCTCGCGCTCCTGGAGCACGCGCAACAGCTTGACCTGCATCTCGAGCGGCATCTCGCCGATCTCGTCGAGGAAGATCGTGCCGGCGCCCGCCTGGACGAACAGGCCCGCGCGCGCGGTCTTGGCGTCGGTGAACGCGCCGCGCACGTGGCCGAACAGCTCGCTCTCGAGCAGCGGCGCCGGCATCGCGGCGCAGTTGACCGCGACGAATGGCTCGTCGCGGCGCGGCGAGCTGCGGTGGATCGCGCGGGCGACGAGCTCCTTGCCGGTGCCCGACTCACCGGTGATCAGCACCGTGGCCTCGCTGCCCGACACGCGTTCGATCATGCCGATCGTCTCGCGGATCGCCGGGCTCGTCCCGGCGATGCCATCGACCGGCGCGCCGTCGACGGCGTCGCGCAGCTGGCGCAGCTCGCGCAGCAGCAACAGGTGGGCGAGCGCGCGGCCGACCGCGACCGACAGGGTGTCGAGCTTGGTCGGCTTGAGGATGAAGTCGTAGGCCCCTGCGCGGATCGCGCCGATCGCGTTCTCGAGCGTGGTCTGGCCGGTGATCACGATCGACAGCACGTCCGAGTAGCGCTGTCGGATCTGCTCGCACAGCTCGAGCCCGGTCATGTCGCTCATGTAGATGTCGGTGACCACGACGTCGACCGCGTCGGCCTCCAGGCGGGCGAGGCACGCCTGCGCCGAGTGGACGCTGTTCACGCTGAGCCCGCGGCGCCGGAGGCCATCTCGCAGGAGCTGCGCGGTATCGACGTCGTCGTCGACCACGAGGACACTTCCATTCACGGCACCACCTCGCGTGAGGGGGGGCACCGCCAACACAGGATCCTGGGCACATGCTCGGGTTGCACTGCAAGCTCTGGCTACCATGCCGGTTCCGCAATAACTCGTAAAAAATTCAACTACATACCGCGAGCGCGGGCGCACATCGAGGTCGAGCGCCTGTGCCACAGAGCACAATTTCCGGCAACTGCGGCAAGGCCTGACCGAGGCCTGCGGAGGCCTGCGCGCCGAAAATAGAACGGGCCCGGTTGTCCGGGCCCGTTTGCTCATCAATACCCAGCTGACGCTCAGCTGAGGTTTAGCGGGAGGCTAGGAAGGCCCCTCCATAGAGCGGTGACTAGTACTTGGCATGTTGTTCGTCCTCCCCTGGCATAGGCCAGAGCCCGACACCTAGCGGCCCGCAAGCAGAATCGCAGCGGCTCCCGGGGTCGGGCCTTCATAGTGGGCACAACGGCCCGTTTCGAAGTCCACGATGCGTGATGGCCGGACGGTCATCGCGTGTGTGCTCGGCGACATGGTCGCAAGGCGATTGTAGAACATGCTCGACCCGGATGCCAGCACGTCGAGCAGCCCGGCCGCGTGAGCCGCGCGGCGATGTGCTATGCACCGCGCGTGACGCGGCCGACCAAGCAACTGGACACGTTCCCCAACCCCCGACCAGGGCGCGACTACCACATCGCCTTCGAATGTCCCGAGTTCACCTGCCTGTGCCCGTTGACCGGGCAGCCGGACTTCGCAACGATCTCGATCGATTACGTCCCGGGCGAGCTGTGCGTCGAGCTCAAGAGCCTCAAGCTGTACCTGTGGAGCTACCGCAACGAGGGCGCGTTCCACGAGGCGGTGACCAACCAGATCTACGACGACCTGGTAGCCGCGGTGGGCCCGCGCGCGGTCACGGTGACTGGAAAGTTCTGGGTTCGCGGCGGCATCACGACCACGGTCGTGGTCAGCCGCCCCGCCTGAGCAGCAGCTGGTGGTCGCCCAGCGTTCGCTCGGCGAACGCGGCCTCACTGAAGGCCAGGTACATCAGCCAGGTCCGGATGAACGGCTCGTCGAAGCCGAGCGCGGTCACGGCCGGCAGCGCGGCGAGGAACCGCTCGCGCCACAGCCGCAGGGTCGGTGCATAGTCGGGGCCGATGTCGTCGCAGCGGGCGATCCTGAAACCTGCGGGCGCGGCGGCGCACGCGATCGCGGCGAGCGAGGGGATCAACGAGCCGGGGAAGATGTAGGTCTGCATCCAGTCGACGCTGCGGCGGTACGCCTCGAACCGGGCGTCCGGCATCGTGATCGTCTGCACGGCCAGCCGGCCGCCGGGCGGCAGCAGCCGCGCCGCGGTCGCGAAGTAGCCGGGCAGGAAGTCGTAGCCGACGGCCTCGAGCATCTCGATCGAAACGATCTTGTCGTAGCGGCCGACCAGCTCCCGGTAGTCACGGAACTGGATGTCGACGCGGTGGGACAGCCCGGCCGCCGCCACCCGGGCCGCGGCCAGGGCGTGCTGCTCGCGCGACACGGTGACCGCGGTGACCCGGCAGCCGCGGGTGCGCGCCGCGTGGATCGCCATGCCGCCCCAGCCGCAGCCGATCTCGAGCAGGTGGTCGGTGGGCGAGACTGCGAGCAGGTCGCACAGCCGGTCGAGCTTGGCGCGCTGGGCCTCACCGAGCGTCGGCGCGGCGCCGGCGAGTCCAGCGGGTCGGGTCGCCCGGGCGCCGGAGAACCAAGCGCACGAGTACGACAGGGTCTCGGGGTCGAGGAACAGCTGATAGAACGCGTTGCCGAGGTCGTAGTGCGCGTGGATGTTGCGCGCGCTCCCGGTCACGGTGTTGGCGGCGCCGAGGTGGCGGAGCCGCGATGGCAGCTGGGCGAGCCGGGTCAGCGGCGACTCGATCCCGCGCGCGCCGATCGAGCGCAGCACGAGCCGCAGCACGCCGACCAGGTCGTCGCTCGACCATTCGCCGGCGACGAACGCCTCGCCGCCGCCCATCTCGCCGCGCAGCACCAGCCGCAGGAACGCGCGGTCGTCGTGGACCCGGATGCACGCGTCGGCCGGGCCGGGCGGGCCGATCCGGATGCGATCACCCGAGGGCATCACCAGGTCGAGGCGGCCGCAGGTCCAGCCGGCGCGCAGCCTGCCGAGCGCGAGCCAGCGCAGCGCGGCGGCGGCCACCGGCACGAGGCGCGGGAGCGGCGCGATGAGCGGATGCGCCACGGGCGGCAACGGACCCGCGGAACTACGAACGACGGCCGCCGGCACGGAGCGCACGTTACTGCATGCGGTGCCGCGAGTGTGCGCCGCGGCGGCAAACTATTCAGAACGAGCGCGGCCGCGGCCGCGGCCGGTGATCCCGACCGGGCCGGAGGTACGGCAGGCCGGCCAGCCGGAGCTTGACCGCCTCGAGGTGGATGAGCCCGATCACCTGGGCCGTCATCAGCGGGTAGCGCACCGCGGCCGCCAGCAGCGTGCGATCGCGCAGCGGGTGCCGGGTCCCGGCGAGCTCGGCCACGAAGATCCGCTCGCCCCCCGGCCGCCGCACGTGCATCGTGATCGCCAGGCGGTCGCCATCGAGCGGCGCGTCGAACCAGAAGTCGTAGCTCGCCGGCCCGTGCAAGAACGGCGAGACGAACAGCTCGCGGACGTGGCGAAATCCGACGCGAGCTCCGCGGCCGGTGATCCGCTGCGCGGGCCCCAGCACGTAGCGCCGCCGCCCCCCGTAGGTATTGTTGACCTCGGCGATCACCGAGCCGAGCGCGCCGGCGGCGTCGTAGTTGAGGAAGAAGCTCACCGGGTTGAACACGTAGCCGGCGACGCGGAGGTTGGTCACCAGGCGGGTGGTGTGCGGCGGCGCGATCCCGTTGCCGGCGAGCAGATCGGCGACCGCGGCGGGCAGGCCGTGCGCGGCGGACTCGTAGTCGCGATCGTCGAGCGCGAACAGGTTGCGGCCGCGGTACGAGAACAGCCGCAGCTCGCGATCGAGCGCGGCGAGCTCGGCGAGATCGATCGACGCGACGTACACCGGGTAGCGGAACGTGCGGCGCGCGAGCTCGTCGGTGCGGGCGTGCATGACGCTGCCGCGGTAGAGCGCGGAGCGGCGCTGCGGCATCCTCAGCCGGCCTCGGTCATCGCCCGCGGCAGCGCGCCGGCCCGGTGCTCGTCGGCGATGGCGGCGGCGGCCGCCGCGAGGCCGGCGCGCATGCCGTCCTCGTGGAAGCCGAACCGGAAGTACGCGCCGGCGTAGTGGGTGCGGTGGGCGCGTCCGAGCGCGGGCAGGGCGGCCTGGGCGGCGAGCGCCGCGCGATCGAACTGCGGGTGCGAGAACGCCACCTCGTGCAGCACGTTCGCGGGGCGGCGGCGCGGGTTGAGCGTCACCAGGTACGGCGCGTCGGGCAGCCCCTGCAGCCGCGTCATCGAATACGTGACCGCGACCTGGGACGTATCGCGATCGGCGACGTAGTTCCACGACGCGTGCGCCGCGGCCCGGCGCGGCAGGAAGCTCCGATCGGTGTGCAGCACCGTGCGGTTCTCGCTGTAGCGGAACGCGCCGAGCACGCGCTGCTCGGCGACGCTGGGCTGGGCGAGCAGGCCGAGCGCGGTATCGGCATGGGTCGCCACGATGACGCGGTCGTAGCGCTGCTCGCGGCCGGCGGCGACGACCGTGACCCCGGCGGCGTCGCGCGCGATCGCCTGGACCGGCGTTGCCAGGGCGAGCGCGAACCGCGGCGCGGCGCGCAGCTGGCCGAGCAGCGCGTCGACATAGCGCTGGCTGCCGCCGACGATCGTCCGCCACGCCAGCGGCCGCACCGGCTGCAGCATGCCGTGCTGGTCGAGAAACCCGAGGAACGTCTCGGCGGGAAACGCCCCGCAGCGATCGGGCGCGAGCGACCACAGCGCGGCGGCCAGCGGCACGACGAAGCGATCGCGCAGCTCGCGGGCGACCCGCCGGTGCGCCAGGTAGCCGTCGAGCGAGCGGCCGGCGGCGGCGCCGGTCGCGAGATCGGCGCGGGCTCGCCGCACGAACCCGAGCACGCGGCCGAGGAACCGCCAGTGCCTGGGATCGAGCAGGCGGCGGCGATCGGCGAACACGGCGCCCAGGCTCGCGCTGCCCCACTCGAGCGCGCCGGAGCCCTCGCCCGGGATCGCGACCGAGAACGCCATCGTCGTCGGCCGGGTCGCGACGCCGAGCTCGCCGAGCATCTGAAAGAACGCCGGATAGCGCTCGCGGTTGCACACGATGAACCCGAGATCGATGGCGTGCCCGTCGGCCTCGACCGTGTACACGTGCCCGCCGGGGCGCGCGGCGGCCTCGTACACCGTCACGGCGTGCCGCCCCGCGAGCGCGCGGGCGGCGGACAGCCCCGCGATGCCCGAGCCGATGATCGCGATCTGCATCACGGGCCCGCGTCGCCGGCGAGCGCCGACCGGCCAAGCGGGACCACCAACCGTCGGTGCATGGCGAGACGATAACAAATCGCGGCGCGGCTGGCGCCGCGCGGCCACGGCGATGCGCGGACGGCCGCCCATTGACAACCGGGGGCGATCTGCGGGCAATGAGACGTGGCAGCTCGCAGCACGGCGGCGCGGGAGCTCGCGATCGATCTCGCCGGCCATCCGGGCCTGGTGATCCGGCCTGTCGGGGCGCGGGCGCTGTACGTGGTGGCGCATGGCGCGGGCGCCGGGATGCGCCACGCGTTCATGGCCGAGGTGGCGGCCGCGCTCGCGTTGCACGGCGTGGCCACGGTGCGCTGGGAATTTCCCTTCATGGCGGCCGGCAAGTCGCGGCCGGATCGCGCCGAGATCGCGGAGGCGGCGGTCCGCGAGGTGTGGAGCGCGGCGCGGGTGCGGTTCGGCGAGCTGGCGATGTTCGCCGGCGGCAAGTCGTTCGGTGGGCGGATGACGTCGCGGGCCCATGCCGCGGCGCCGCTCGACGGCCTGCGCGGGATCGCGTTCCTGGGATTTCCGTTGCACCCGCCCGACAAGCCGGGGACCGAGCGGGCCGATCACCTCGCCCAGGCGGCGGGGCCGCTGCTGTTCGTGCAGGGCGATCGCGACGCGCTCGCCGAGCTCCCGCGGCTTTCGCCCGCCGTGCGCAAGCTCGGTGCGCGCGCCACGCTGCACGTCGTGAGGGCGGCCGATCACGGATTCGACGTGCTGGTGCGGTCGGGTCGCACCCGGGCGGACGTGCTCGAGGAGGTCGCCATCACGGTGGCGAATTGGATCACGCTCCATGCCGCTCGCGATTGAGCGACGCACGGGATCTGCTTACTGTGGCGTCATGTCCGAACGGCTCGCTGCCTGGGTCCGCGACAAGCTCGCGGAGCACGTACCTGAGGCCACGACCGATCCGGCGGCGGCGACCGAGCTCGTCCACGCGTGGGCCGCGCTGACCGGCCACGGCAACCAGATCTTCGGCATGGAGATGCCGGCCGAGCTGCCCGAGCGCCAGGCGCTGCACGAGGAGTGCCTCGCGCTGCTGAAGCGCTGGATCGCGGTGCTCGACAAGCCCGCGAAGGATCACCTGAAGCAGCTGATGACGGCGTACTCGGCGCAGCACGTCGACAAGTGAAACTGTTTTGTTCCGGTCCGGCCGGGTCGGCGCGTAGGATACGCGCGTGTGGACGAGCTACTCGGCACGGCACGCCGCCCAGCTGATCGGCCTGCCGGAATCGGCGATCCGCAGCTGCATCCGCGACGGGCTGGTCGGCACGCCCGGCACCGTGCCGGCGCAGCTGACGTTCCGCGATCTCTCGGCGCTGCGCATGGTCAAGGCGCTGGTCGACGCCGGCCTGCCGCTGCCCCGGGTGCGGCGCGAGCTCGCCCGGATCCAGCACGGCCTGCCCGGCGGCACCTCGATCGCCGAGCTGTCCGTGGAGGCGCGCGGCGGCCAGGTCCAGCTACGCGGCGCGCACGGCAGCGAGGAGCTGCGCGGCCAGCTGGCGCTGCCGTTCGAGGTGCCCGCCCCGCCGGTCGCGCCGGCCGGCGAGCTGCGCGAGCTGCCGCGGCCACCCGACGCGCCGGTGCCGGTCGCCGTGGCGCCCGCGACGGCCGATCAGTGGCTGTCGCGCGCGCTGCAGCTCGAGGACCGCGATCCGGTCGCCGCGATCGACGCCTACCGCCGATCGCTGCGGCTGCGGCCGGAGTGCACCGAGGCCTGGATCAACCTCGGCCGGATGTTCGCCGAGAGCGGCGATCCGGAGGCCGCGCGCGACGCGTTTGGCCGCGCGCTCGAGATCGATCCGGAGGACGCCACGGCGCACTACAACCTCGGCGTGATCGCCCAGGACGGCGGCAAGGAGGCCGACGCGATCGGCTGCTACCGCCGCGCGCTCGAGCTCGATCCGCGGCTCGCCGAGGCGCACTACAACCTCGCCACGCTGTTCGATCAGTCCGGCGACTCGCGCGCCGCGATCCGCCACATCAACGAGTACCGAAAGCTCACCCGGTGAGGTGCGCCTGGGCCGCGCCGGTCAGCCCCAGCCGAGCAGCCGGCCGCCCTGGTAGACGACGAAGCTGACGACCCACGCGAGCGTCGTCATGTAGCCGAACAGAAACACCGGCCAGCGCAGGCTCGCGGTCTCGCGGCGCACCACGGCCAGCGTGCTCATGCACTGGCAGGCCAGCGCGAAGAAGATCATCAGCGATAGCCCGACCAGCGGCGTGTACGCGCGCTTGCCGCTGGCGTCCTTGGCGTCGCGCAGCGCCGCGCGCAGCGGCTCGGACTTGGCGTCGACGTCGTCGCCGACCGCGTAGACGATGCCGAGCGTCGAGACGAACACCTCGCGCGCGGCGAACGCGCCGACGATGCCGATGCCGATCTTCCAGTCGAACCCGAGCGGCCGGATCGCCGGCTCGATCGCGTGGCCGAGCCGGCCGCCGTAGCTGTGCTCGAGCTGGAGCGCCTGCTTCTCGGCGAGCAGCGCGGTCCGCGCGTCCTCGGTCGGCGCCTGCTCGGCCAGGGCGCCGTAGTCGGGCGCGCCGGCGGGCAGGTGGCGCGGGAAGTAGAGCAGCGCCCACAGCGCGATCGAGCAGGCGAGGATCACCGTGCCGGCCTCGCGCAGGAACATCGACGACTTGTTCCACATCATGCGGAGCACGCCGCCGAGCCGCGGGAACCGGTACGGCGGCAGCTCGATCACGAACGGCAGCCGCTTGGCCTTCAGCGGCTTGACCGTCTTGGACATGATCCACGCCGCGGCCAGCGCGGTGATCACGCTGAACAGGTACATGCCCACCATGAGCAGGCCCTGGGTCCACCGCGAGCCCGGGATCAGCGCGCCGATCACGAGGGTGTAGACCGGCAGGCGCGCCGAGCACGTCATCAGTGGCACGACCATCATCGTCAGGATGCGGTCGCGGCGGCGCTCCATCGTGCGGGTCGCCATCACCGCCGGCACCGCGCACGCGAAGCCCGACAGCATCGGCACGAACGCGCGGCCGTGCAGGTTCATCGACCGCATGATGCGATCCATGAGATAGGCGACGCGCGCCAGGTAGCCGCAGTCCTCGAGGAAGCCGAGGAACAGGAACAGCAGCAGGATCTGCGGCAGGAACACCATCACCGCGCCCACACCGCCGATCACGCCCTCGACCAGGAAGTCGGTGAACACGCTGTCGCCGAGCACCTGGTGGAGCTGATCGCCGGTCCACTTGAACAGCTGATCGATCGCGTCCATCACCGGCGCGGCCCACCAGAACAGCGACATGAACAACACGCTCATGACCCCGATGAACGAGGCGAACCCGACGACGCGGTGGAGCAGGACCCGATCGATGCGCTCGGTGCGGCTGCGATCGGGCGCGCGGTGGATCAGGCGCGGGATCTCGCGGTCGAGCCAGGCCCACCGGCCGAGCACGGCCTCGTCGTCGCGCGGCGCGGGCTGGGCGAGCACCGCGGCACGCAAGCCCTCGGGTACGTGGAGCTCGTCGTCGTCGTGGCCGCCGGTGCGCGGCTCGATGCAGGTCAGCGCCCACAGCGCGAGCGCGGCGTCGGCCTCGGGCAGCGCGGCGCCGTAGCGCTCGTCGGACCGCCAGGGCTCGGGCAGCGCGGCACGGATCGCGTCGAGCCGGGCGCGCAGCTCGCTGCCCGGCTGCCAGCGCCACACCGCGCGGCGCTCGGTGCGCAGCACGCGGTCGACCGCGGCGCGCAGCTCGTCGAGCCCGGCGCGGGTGCGCGCGATGACCGGCACGACCTCGCAGCCGAGCACCTCGGCGAGCTCGCGCGGGTTGGGCGCCGCGGCGCCGGCCTCGTCGAACATGGTCAGCGCGACCACGCAGCGCGCGCCGAGCTCCTGGCACTGCAGCAGCAAGTAACCGGCGCGTGCCACCTGGGTGGCATCGAGGCAAACAATCACGGCGTCGGGCGCCGAGGTCCCGCCCAGGCCGACCACGGCGTCGAGCGCGATCTGCTCTTCGGCGCTGCGCGCGTTGGTCGAGTACGTGCCGGGGAGATCGTGGAGATCGGCGAGCCGGCCGCCGGGTAGCGCGAGCTCGCCGCGCGCCGAATCGACCGTGATACCGGGGTAGTTCGAGACCTTCGCCGACGACCCGGTCAGCGCGTTGAACAGCGTGGTCTTGCCGACGTTCGGGTTGCCGGCGAGCACGATGTGGGGCCGGCTCGGCACCGAGCGCAGCGCCGCGCCGCCAGGGCTGGGCGCCGGCGACGGACCGTGGCACGCCGCCGCGGTCATGTCGCGTCGATCCGGATCTGCGCGGCCTCGGCGCGCCGGATCGACCATTGCCCGCCGCGGACCTCGATGCGCAGCGGATCGCCGAGCGGGGCGACCGTCACCACACGCACCGCGGTGCCAGGCACCAGGCCCATCTCGAGCAAGCGACGACGAAACGCGCGGGCACCCTCGACGGCCGCCACCCGGACGACGCGCCCCAGGGGGGTCTCTGCCAGTGAAGTCACCGGGGAGTGTTACCATTTATGAAAATCGTTTTCAATCTGACCGAACCGCCAGGCCCGGCCGGGGGCCCGAGGCAGCCCGCGGGGTGCCCCGGCGTGTGGCGGAGATCTCATCCCCGGGAGGTCCCCCCGCGGCCAACCCGATGCTACATTCGCGTCAGGGTTTCTCGATGAACAGCGCGCAAACCTTGCTGCTCAATCAGGGATTCGAGCCGATCAAGGTGATCTCGTGGCAGCGGGCCATCAGCCTGCTGTTCCTCGGGAAGGTCGAAGTGCTCTCGGAGTACGACCGAGATATCCGGTCGGTCAACCTGATCATCAAAGTCCCGGCCGTCGTGCGCTTGCTCCGCGCCTTCCGCCGCCATGCCCGGCCGGTGAAGTTCTCGCGCGTCAACATCTACGCGCGCGACAACTACCGGTGCCAGTACTGCGGCAAGAAGGCGTCGATCAGCGAGCTCACCTACGACCACGTCGTGCCACGTTCGCAGGGCGGGCTGACCGAATGGACCAACATCGTGACCTGCTGCTATCTGTGCAACCGCAAGAAGGGCGGCCGGACGCCGCGCGAGGCGGGCATGGCGCTGCTGGGGCAGCCGAGCCAGCCCAACTGGGTGCCGGCGGTCGCGATCCGGATCTCGCTGCGATCGATTCCAGATGCCTGGCGCGACTACCTCTACTGGACCGGCGAGCTCGACGCCGATCCACCGGACTGACCGGACTGAATTGACGGAATTGACTGACGAGCGGGCGCGGCTCGACTCAGCGCCGGACCTTCTCGATGGTGTACGTCGTGGCCGGCGTCGTCGGTGTACCGAAGCGCGCGTTCACGGTGTAGAGCACGCCGAGGAAGCTGTCGACCGCGGTCGGGACATCGAACCGCGCGTCGGTCACGACCTCGACGACCCTGCCGTGGGTCGCGCGTGGATCGAGCTCGATCCGCGCTATCTGGTTCAGCCGATTCTGCACGACGAACAGGTCGTCGCCGCGGCGGAGCACGCCGTCGCCTGCGGTGAGCGTGACGCCGTCGAGATCGATCGCGCGAGCCACGCCGGTCCTGGGATCGACGCGGAACAGCGTGCCGAGCGCGCTGCTGATGACGATCAGCGACCGCCCATCGGGCGTGGTCACGATGCCGTTGCCGTTGAACGCGCCCGGGACCTCGGTGAAGTCGCCGCCGAGCGCGATCTCGGTGACCTTGGCGGACGGCGACGGGCGCCCGTCGCGGCCCAGCGGCACCCGGTAGATCACCTGGCGCTGCGAGTCGGTGAAGAACACCGCGTCGTCCAGGAGGATCTGATCGTTGATGAACGTCGTCGCCGCGGTCGTGAGCTGGAACGCCGCGACGCTTCCGCCGGTGCGCGCGTCGTAGACGAACGCTGCCCCCGTGGCGCCACCCGCGACGTACAGCAGATCGGTCCGCGGATCGAACTCGAGGCCGATCGCGGCGCGCCCTGCTGTGGGCGGCACGAGCACGGCGCCCTCGCCGGTGATGAGGCTCGCCTTGAAGATCGCGCCGGTGGCGATCGAGCCGGTGAAGATCGTCGCGCCGCGCCCGACGGCGATGCCCTCGGGGCCGAACCCATCGGGCAGCGCGATCGTATCGGGGAACACGGCGCGGTGATCGTCGGCGGCGGCGGGACGCGGCGCGGCGAGCAGCGCGAGCGAGATCGCGGCGGCGAGCGACGCCGGGACACAAGGCAGACCTGTGCACTTCATCATGAGATCCTCCAGCTGGTGAAAGCGGTGGCGCCGCGCCGAGGCCGGGCGGCGCGCGGAGAATGCGATATCGCCGGCGAGAAATCGAGAGCTGCGTCGAGTGTGAGACCGGGTACCAAACCTGCGCGCGGCGCTCGAACTTCGGGGAGCAATCCGGCCAGCGACGCCGCGATCGGCAGAACTGTCTCATGCAGGTTCGTCGAGGCGGAGTAGACATCTGGATATCTGGCCTCGCAGATCGCCAGTCGGCCGGTGACCGGGGGCGATCCGGTCGGTCTCGTGCGACGCGTTCCGGCGCGCATTGCCGGCCCCCGGGGTGGTGCATCGCGTCCCCTCGCGATACACGAAGGCGCATGGCCGGCGACCGACGCGCGATCGAGGTGGCCGCCCGCGATCTCACCGAGCGGGCGGTCGCGGCGGCGCGCGTGCTGACGCGGGCCGGCCAGGCGATCGAAGACCAGCTCGTGCGCGCCGCGGCCCCGCTGGCCGCGGCGGCCACGCTGTTCGCGTGCGACGTGGCGGTCCGATCGCGGTTGACGGGAGCCGCCGATGGATGACGCCCACGTGCGCTGCGAGCGCTGCCTGCTGCAGCGCCGCGTCTGCCTGTGCGCCGCGATCCCGACGGTCGTCACCCAGACCCGCGTCGTGATCGTGCGGCACCACCTCGAGCGCTGGCGGTCGTCCAACTCCGGCCGCCTGGCCCACCTGGCGCTCCCCAACAGCGAGATCATCGACCACGGCGGCGCGGGCGGCTTCGCCATCCTGCCGCCGCTCGACGGCGCCTGGCTGGTGTTCCCCGAGGGCGCGCCGATCTACGACGCGCCGGTCCCGCCGCCGCGCCAGCTGGTCTTCCTCGACGCGACCTGGTCCCAGGCGCGCCGGATGTTTCGCAAGCTTTCGGGCCTGCGCGGCCTCCCCCTCCTGCGGCTGCCCGACGCGCCGATGCCGGCCGCCCGCCTGCGCGAATCGCCGATGCCGGGCCACGTCTCGACGATCGAGGCGATCGCCCGCGCCCTGCGCCTGGTCGAAGGCGAAGCCGCCGCCGCGCCGCTCGAGGCGCTGTTCGCCGTGGCGGTGGCGCGCGCCGCGGCGACCGGCCGCAATGTCGTTCAGTTGACCGGGCCGGCGATGCCGAGCGCGAAGGTCAGATAGTCCACCTGAAGCGACCCGTCGATGCCGCCCTGCGATGCCGAGGTGAACCGGTACTGATATCCCAGCTCGCCGGTGATGGCGAGCTTGGGCGCGACGCGGACCTGGAGGCCGCCGCCAAAGCCGATCATGAAGCCGGAGGGGGTCGGAACCTCGCCGCCGCTATTGCTGCTCGGCAGCATCAGGAAGGCGTAGCCGGGCGACGCGAACCCATAGATCCGCATGCTGGGAGCGACGAGTCCACCGATCGCCAGCCGGACCGGCAGATCGATCACCGTGGCCGAATCTGTGCCCGTGGTGCCTTTGACGTTGAACAGCACCCCAGGCGCAAAGCCGAGCGACACGGCCGGTGAGAGGTGAAAGTCGATGAGCGCGTTCACCTGGTACGCGGTCGCGGTATCTGCCGTGAGCTCGACCCCCTGGCTCGAGGCCTTCATCGAACCGACCGGCGATACGCCGACGCTGCCGCCGAGCCAGACGGTCTCGGATGCGGCGCCTTCCACGTCCGCCGAGGCCCGCCCGGGTGCCCAGGCTGCCAGTCCCACCATCGTCGAAACCATCCATCCGATCCGCATGAAGCTTCTCCTCATTTGCGCGGAACGCTGGCATGGGCGCTGGTTGCGTCGCCAAGGATCGTATTGGCATTCGCAGGCAATGTTCGCTGCGGACCGGTGTCGCGAGCGGTGGCGGGCACGGGATCGTGGAGGCGGCGCTCGGCGTACGGCTTCGATGCGGTGGTGCAGCCACGCGGGGCCCGCGACCTGACCCGCGCGGCGTTCGCACCGGCGTGACCCGCGCCCGGCCAGCTGGCAAACGCGGGGGCGCTGCCGTATGTTCGCCCCGCCATGCGTGGTTCCAGCGTCTTTGTTGTGTCGGTCGGACTCTCGGTCGGATTGCTCGCGTGCAAGCAGTCTGGTACCGACAAGCAGTCGCCCGCGGCGGGCTCCCAGGCCAAGGGGAGCGGGTCCGGATCTGCGGCCGCGATCCCTCCGCGCCCGCGCGTCGCGCAGATCGCGCCGCCGCTGCCGGTCGAGCAGCCCCCCGGCGATGCGATCAAGACGCCGTCGGGGCTGGTCTACAAGATCGTCACCGCGAACCCGTCCGGAGCCCAGCCGCTGCGCAACGACGCCGTGCTGATCAACTACACCGGCTGGAAGCAGGCCACCGGCGAGACGTTCTTCAGCAACAAGGGCCGCGGCCAGCCGCTCCGGCTGAACCTCACGCAGTCCGCGCCGGGCTTCGTCGAGGCGCTGCAGCTCTTGCACAAGGGCGAGACCGCGATGCTGTGGATGCCGCCGTCGATCGGCTACAAGACGCCGCCGCCCAAGCCCGAGGCGCTGGTCTATCAGGTCGAGCTAGTCAACGTGGTGCCGGCGCCGCCGATCCCGCCCGATGTCGCCAAGCCGCCCCCGGCCGCCAAGCCGCTGCCATCGGGCACCCGGTTCGTCGTGCTCACGCCCGGCACCGGCAAGGACAAGCCGCGCCAGTTCGACAACGTCACGTTCCACTACACGGTGTGGGACGCGACCGGCAAGATGCTCGACACGACGGCGACGCGCGATCACGCGACCACGGCCGCGCCGTACAAGGAGTCGCCGGCGCTCTACGAGATGCTGACGTCGATGGAGGTCGGCGAGCGCGCCCGGTTCTGGGTCGACGCCGCGCGCACCGCCGCCGACGGCCGCACCGTGCCCGGCGCCCAGGGCCAGGTGTGCTACGAGGTCGAGATCCAGGGCGTCGCCAAGGCTTTGCACGAGCCGCCGCCGGTGCCGCCCGATGTCGCCAAGCCGCCGGCCAGCGCCAAGAAGTCGCCCAAGGGCGTGTTCTATCGCGTGCTCAAGGCCGGCGATGGCAAGGACGGGCGCCATCCGGTCGCGACCGATACCGTCAAGGTCCACTACACGGGCTGGCACACCGACGGTCAGATGTTCGACTCCTCGGTGCTGCGCGGCGACAAGGCCACGTTCAACCTGAAGAGCGTGGTCGCCGGCTGGACCGAAGGCATCCCGCTGATGACGATCGGCGATGCGTTCCGGTTCTGGATCCCCGAGGAGCTTGCGTACAAGGGGCAGCCGGGCAAGCCCAAGGGCATGCTGGTGTTCGACGTCGAGCTGTTCGAGATCACCGCGCCGACGTCGCACTGATGGTGCCCGAGGCCGTGCTCGCGGCGTGGGGATGGCACGCCGCCGAGCTCGCCGTGCTGCCGGGGGGCCTCATCAACGCGACCTTCACGGTGCGCGTGGCCGGCGCGCCGATCGCCGTGCTGCAGCGCGTGCATCCGGTGTTCGGCGCCAAGGTGAACCTCGACATCGACGCGGTCACCACGCACCTCGCGGCGCGCGGGCTGGTCACGCCGCGGCTGGTGCGAACGCTGGACGGGCGCGCCTGGCACGATCACGACGGCCGGGTGTGGCGCGCGCTCAGCTGGGTCGACGGCATCACGGTGCACGCGGTGCCCGATCCGGCGTGGGCCGAGGCCGCCGGCGCGCTGGTCGGCCAGTTCCACGCCGCGGTCGCCGACCTCACCTATCGGTATGCGTTCGCGCGCGCCGGCGTGCACGACACCGCGGCGCACCTCGCGCGGCTCACGGCACACGTCGTGGCTGGCGGGGATCCCGAGGCGGTGGCGCTGGGCCAGGACATCCTCGACGCGTCGGCAGGCCTGCCGGCGATGCCCGACGTGCCGCGCCGCCATTGCCACGGCGACCTCAAGATCTCCAACGTGCTGTTCGCGGTGGCGCCGCCTGCCGTCCGCGGCGTCTGCCTGCTCGATCTCGACACGCTCGGCAGCTCGACCCTCGCGTTCGAGCTCGGCGACGCGCTGCGCTCGTGGTGCAACCCGTACCCCGAGGACGCCGGCCAGGCGGCGTTCGACCTGGCGACGTTCGCCGCCGCGATCCGCGGGTTTGGCTCGGCCGCCCACGCGCTGTGCACGGCCGACGAGAAGATCTCGATCGTGATCGGGCTCGAGACCGTGTGCCTCGAGCTCGCGGCGCGGTTCGCCGTCGACGTGTTCCGCGACGAGTACTTCGGCTGGGATCCGGCGCGGTTCGCCTCGCGGCGCGCCCACAACCTGATCCGCGCCCACGGTCAGCTCGCCCTGGCGCTCGCGGTACGCGCGGTGCGCCGCGATGCGCTCGACCTCGTCCGCGCTGCGTGAATCTCGTCACGCTGGCGACGCGCAGCGGGGTTCCGCGCGATCGATCTGCGAGCGAGGCTTGGATCGACGAGTCGATCGGCGGTCGCGCGGATCTCGCTTCGCGCCGGACGGCAGATGCGGTTTACTACCGGCGATGCGAGCTCGCGGCTTGGCCGTGCTGGTTACCGCGGCGGTGGCCGCCGCCGCGCCCGCTGGGGCGGTCGTCCCCGTCGCCGATCGCCGTGTCGCCGCCGACAGCTTGACCGCGATGGCCGGCGCGGCGCTCGCCAAGCCGCTGCGCGTGGAGCGCCAGCTCCGGTGGGGCGCGCCGGCGACGCCGGACTGGCAGAAGCTCGCAGCCACCGGCCGCTGGCTCGGCGCGTTCGACCGCGCCACCGGGGTGCCGAGCCGGATCTGGGGCTCGGGCATCCCGGCGCCCGGCGCGACCGCCTCGCCGGACATCGCGGCCAGCTTCGCGCGCGCCCAGCTCGCCGAGCACCTGGGCCTGCTGGCGCCGGGCGCCTCGCCGACCGACTTCGAGCTGGTGTCGAACCAGCTCGACGGCGATCTCCGCTCGGTGGGGTTTGTCCAGAAGTACGGCGGCCGGATCGTCGTCGGCGGCCAGATCAGCTTCCGGTTCAAGCACGACCGGATGTTCGTGATCGGCTCGGAGGCGCTCCCCCACATCTCGCTGCCCGCCCAGCCGCGGACCCGGCTCGCGCGCGCGGCGCTGGTCGAGGTCGCTGCCGCGGCGCTGCGCCGCGACCTCGCGCTGCCCGACGCGCCGGTCAGCGAGCCGGGCGCCGAGGTCGTGCTGCCTCTGGTCGGCGACGACGCCGTGCTCGGCTACCGGGTCGCTGTGCCGGTCACGATCGATGGCGGCGCCGCCGGCCGCTACCTGGCCTACACCGATGCAGCGACGGGCGAGACGATCGCCGTTCGCCAGATGAACCTGTTCGCGTTCGGGACGGTGGCCTACCGCGCCGTGGATCGCTATCCCGCGCGGCCGCGCACCGATCGGCCGGTCCCGCTGGCCCACATCACGCTCAACGGCGCGCCGCAGACCACCTCGGTGACAGGTCAGGTGTCGTGGAGCGACGACCAGGCGCAGGTCGTCGCGACCTCGGTGGTCGGCGATCTGGTCGCGGTCGTCAACAAGGCGGCCAGCGGCGCGCTCGCGACCGCGCAGCTCGCGCTCAGCGCCGATGGCGAGGTCGTGTGGGATCCATCGTCCAGCCCCGAGGACGATGCCCAGGTCCAGACCTATCTCAACACCAACCTCGCCAAGGCGTTCGCGCGCGAGCTCGATCCCCGGATGGCGACGCTCGATCAGCAGATCACCGCGAACGTCAATATCGCGCAGGATTGCAACGCGTTCTTCGACGGCAAGGCGATCAACTTCTTCCACGCTTCGGCGGATTGTCAGAACACCGGCCTGATCCAGGATGTCGTGTTCCACGAGTACGGCCACGCGGTGCACACCGCCGAGATCATCCCCGGCGTCGGCGCGTTCGACGGCGCGATGAGCGAGGGCGCCGCCGATTTCCTCGCCGTCCAGATCACCGGCGACCACGGCATGGGCCGCGGCTTCTTCTACAGCGACGCGCCGCTGCGCGAGCTCGATCCCGAGAGCTCCGAGGCGCGCTGGCCCGACGACATCGGCGAGATCCACCGTACCGGGCTCATCTTCGGCGGCACGTTCTGGGATCTGCGCAAGGTGCTGATCGCCGCGCTCGGCGACGCCCCCGGGATCGCGCTCACCAAGAAGCTCTACCTGGGAGCCCTGCGCCGCGCGATCAACATCCCGACCAGCCTCATCGAGGTGCTCGCCGAGGACGACGACGACGGCGATCTGGCCAACGGCACGCCGCACGAGTGCGCGATCCGCGACGCGTTCGCGCGCCACGGCCTGCGCACCGCGAGCGGCACGGTCGGCGCCCCCGCGCGGCTCGAGCAGCCGACCCTGGCGACCACGGTCCACATCGCGCTGTCCGGCCTGGCCGACGTGTGCGCCAGCGACAAGCTCGATCACACCGAGCTCGACTGGAAGCCGTCCGGCGACGGCGGGCCGCCCCCGGGCAGCGCGCTGGCGGTCCAGAGCGACGCGCAGACCTACTACGCCCAGCTGCCGATCACCGCCGACGGCAAGATCCTCTATCAGGTGAAGATCGTGTTCGCCGACGGCTCGGCGATCACGCTGCCCGACAACCGCGCCGATCCGTTCTACGAGCTCTACGCCGGCCGCACCGTGCCGCTGTACTGCACGAACTTCGAGTCCGGCGATCCCCTGCAGGCCGGCTGGACCACCGGCACGCGCGACGATCGGGCGTCGCCGTGGGTCTGGGGGGTGCCGTCGAGCGGCAGCACCGATCCGCACGCGGCGTTCAGCAGCTCGCACGTGCTGAGCCAGGTGCTCGACGGCGACTACGATCCGCAGTCGTCGTCGTACGTCCAGATGCCGTCGATCGATATCGGCCCGTGGTCCGACGTCCACCTGCAGTATCGCCGGTGGCTCGCCGTGGAGGACAGCCACTACGATCAGGCGCGGGTCACCGTCGGCGGCGTCCCGGCGTGGATCAACTACACCGAGGACCGGGGCACCGCGAGCGCCGCGCAGCACCTCGATCGCGAGTGGCGGTTCCAGGACATCGTGGTCTCGGGCTTCCAGCCCGGCCACACGCTCGACATCCGGTGGGACCTCACGTCCGACGAGGGGCTGCAGTTCGGCGGCTGGGCGATCGATGACGTCTGCGTGGTCGCCAACGTGAACGGCGTGTGCGGCGACGGCGTGGTCACCGCGCACGAGACCTGCGATCTCGGCGCCGGCAACGCCGACCGCCCCAACCTGTGCCGCACGTGGTGCCAGCTGCCGGCCTGCGGCGATCGGATCATCGACGACGGCGAGACCTGCGACGACGGGCCGACCGGCAGCGCGACCTGCACCGACCAGTGCACGGCGATCGAGGCGCCCGAGCTCGGTGGCTGCTGCTCGGTCGGCCAAGGCGCGAGCGGGTCGTGCGTGCTGGCCGCCGCGGTGCTCGGCCTGGTGCTGCGCCGGCGCCGCCGGTAGCGCACGCGGGGGATCGACCGGCCCGCTCAGCCCGAGACCGTGATCCGCGGCCGGCGGCGGCGCGGCGGCGCGGCCATCACCGCGCGCACCCGCTCGAGCACCGCGGTGCCGAGCTGGGGATCGTCGGGCAGGCACGGCACGAGCGCGTCGTCCAGCAGCGCGCGGTCGCCGTCCGTGATCTCGCCGATCAGCACCAGCTGGGTGTGGTGCTCGCTCGGCAGCCCGCGCGCGTACATGCACAGCTCGAACGCGTTCATCACGCCGCGCAGCGCGGAGCGCACCAGCACCAGATCGGGCACGTCGCGATTCAGCTTCTGGGCGGCGTCGGTGCCGTCGCTGGCGATCTCGACCTGCGCGGCGGGATGCGCGCGGCGGGCCACGCTCCACAGCCAGCGGCCGCGCGCCGGATCGTCGTCGACCACCAGCACGCGCAGCGACCGGGGCACCGCGCCGAGTCGGCCGATGATCGCGTCGAGCTGCGCCAGCACATCGAACGCCGAGCGCGGCCGGGCCGCCGGTCGCTTCTCGACCAGCCACTCGACGAGATCCGACAGCTCCTCCGGCAGATCGGGCCGCAGCTCCACGATCCGCGGCGCCGGCCGGTACGCGTGGCCCTGGAGCTCGACGGCCGGATCGGTGTGCGCGAACGGCCGCTTGCCGCACGCGAGCTCGATCGCCAGGCAGCCGAGCCCGTACAGATCGATCGCCTCGGCGGCCGCGGGATCCGACGCCTCGACCTCGCCGCGCACCACCTCGGGCGCCGGCAGCTCGCCGAGCGGCCCGAGCGACGGCACCTGCGAGAGCGACAGCCGGCCGAGCACCATGCGGCCGGTGCCATCGACCAGCACGGTCGCCCCCGAGACCTCGCCGACGGCGATCCAGCCCTCGTGCGCGCGGACCACCGCCGCCACCAGCGTGCGGAGCCTCGCCAGGTAATCGGGCGCGGGCAGCGGCGCGGTGAGCCGTTCGCCGAGCGGCCGCCCGACGATGCGCTCGCCGACCACGTACTCGACCCCCTGGTGGTTGCCCATGCCGTGAATGGCCACCGCGCACGGGTCGCGCACCGCGGCGCACCGCCGCGCCTCGACCAGCAGCGACGGCTGCCCGGCATCGCGCCACGCGAGCTTCAACGCCACCAGCCGATCCAGCATCATATCGCGCGCTTCGAACACGATTCCGGTCTCGGTTCGCGCGATCTCCTCGCGGATCGAGTACGTCGACCCGACGACCTCGCCAGGCTTCAGCGGGGACGTCGAGCTATCGCGGAATCCGGAAGGCGCCTGGAAATTTACAGGCCGGCGCATGAGACGAGACTATCGCTCACGCTTCGAGCAATCTCCACATGTACCAGGCCGCAATGCTGCGATACGGCCGCCACGGTGCGGCCAGCTTGGTCATCCGGTCCGGTTCCGGCAGCTTGCGCAGGCCGAAATGTAGTTGCATCCCTTTGCGCACACCGAGGTCGCCGACCGGCAGGACATCGGGCCTCGCCAGCGCGAACATCAGGAACATGTGGACCGACCACGGCCCGATGCCGCGGACCGGCAGCAACATGGCCGAGATCTCTTCATCGGTCGCCGCCGGCATCCGCCGGGGCACCAGCTTCTTTTCGACCACATGTCGCGCCAGGTCCTTGATCGCCGCCGCTTTGGCCCCGGACAGCCCCACGGCGCGCAGCGCGGTGTCGGCGGTCGAAAGGATCGCCTCGGGCCGCGGAAACTTCGACCCGGGATACAGCGCCACGAACCGCCCCCAGATCGTGTCCGCGGCCTTGGTCGACAGCTGCTGCGACACGATCGATCGCGCCAGCGCCTGGACCGCGTTCGGCGCGGGCGCCAGCGTCGGGTGGCCGTGCCGCTCGATCACGGGTCCGAACTTGTCGTCGACGGTCTGCAGGTGCAGCAGCGCAGGTGCCCAATCGATCGCGGTGACCATCGCGCGTGATGTTGCCATGGCCCCGCGCGCCGGGCTTGCACGCGCTTGCTACCAGGCCATCACCGCGGCTCCGAGGGCGACCAGCGCCGCCCCGGCCAGCTCGCGCCGCGACGGCCGCTCGCCGATCCACCACGAAAGCCCCAGGGCGAACAGCACCGACGTGTTGCGCAAGGTCAGCACGAACCCGGACCCGCCGACCGCCAGCGCCTCCATCAGCAGCAGGAACGACCCCGCGCAGATCGCCCCTATCACGACGAGCCGCGGCCACCGCTGGCCGACCAGCGCGCGCATCGCGCCGAGCTCGCCGGCCCGCATCGCCATCCGCGCGACGTTGATCGCCGCCGCGACGCCGAGCGCCACCGCGAAGCACGCCGACGGTTGGATCCCCTCGCGCAGCGCGGCCTTGTAGCCGAGGTGGTAGCCGGCGATCGCCAGCGCACACGCCAGCGCCCACCGCACGGCACCCGGCTGGTCGTGCCGGCCGCCGCCGCGGCGCGCGAGCCCGGTCAGCACCAGCCCGATCAGCACCAGGCCGGTCCCCAGCGACGCCCCGAGCGTCGCGACCTCGGCGAACAGCGCGATCGACAGCGGCCACACCAAGACGACCGCGCCGCCGCGCGAGACCGTGTACACCGTGCCCAGCGTGCCGCGCGCCATCGCCGCGGCCAGCGCCGCGAAATACGTCGCCTCGAACACCCCGGCCGCCACCGCGAACCCCACGCCCGCCCACGACGAGAACGGCGGCTCGCCCAGCCCCCATCGCACCCCCGCAACCGCGAACGCAAACAGCGCGGCGACCACCGTGGCGATCACCATCGACCGGTCCTTGTCGGCCTCGAGGCGCAGCAGCCCGTTCCACGTCGCGTGGAGCAGCGCCGACAGCACGACCAGCGCGGTGATCATGAACGTTGGCATCGAGCCTACGCAACGCGCGGCGTTTCTCAGGTATTCGCGCGGGGCCGCGCGGCCTCGCGCCGCGCGGTGGCGCCTGGAATTTGTCAATCGCTGCAGGCACATGGAAGATTGCTGGCGATTTCACAACAACCTCGACCCGCGCCGACCGAAAACACCTGCAATGGAGCTCATGAAGTTCTCGAAGATCGTCGTGGCTGCGCTGGCCGCGGTGACCGCGGCGAGCAGCGGCGCCCGCGCGCAGTCGTCGACCGCTCAGGCAGAGACCCTGTTCCGCGAGGGCAAGGACCTCATCGCCAAGGGCAAGATCGCCGAGGCCTGCGCGGCGTTCGACGCGAGCCAGAAGCTCGATCCGACGATCGCGACCCTGCTCAACCAGGCGAGCTGCCGCGAGAAGAACGGCCAGCTCGCCACCGCCTGGGGGCTGTTCCTCGACGCCGAGCGCCAGTCGCGCGCGGCCACCGATACGACGACGCGCCAGTTCCACCAGGTCGCCACCGATCATGCCGCCAAGCTCGAGCCGCGGCTCTCGACGCTGACCATCACCATCGCGGCCGAGAGCCGGGTCGGCGGGCTCGAGATCCTGCGCGGCGCCGAGCCGGTCGACGCCGGCGCCTGGAACAAGGCGCTGCCGGTCGACGGCGGCACCTACACGATCACGGCGCGCGCGCCCGGCAACGCCGAGTGGTCCAGCACCGTCACGGTCGGCGTGCAGCACGACGCGAAGACGATCGAGATCCCCAAGCTCAAGGCCGCGGCGCTGCAGCCCTCGCGCGACGCCAAGCCGGCGACCGCCGCCGACGCGACCACCGCGGGCGCCGGTCGGCCTCGGTCCCTGGTGCTGCCGATCGTCGTGGGGGGCGTGGCGGTCGGCCTGTTCGGCGGCGCGCTGGGCTTCGAGCTCTCGGCGCGCTCGACCTACGACAAGATCGGCAAGTCCACGGACAACAAGGAGCGCAACTCGCTGTTCGACTCGGCGGTCAACAAGCGCCACGTGTCCGAGGGCCTCGGCATCGCAGGCGTCGCGGCCGCGGGCGTCTCGGTCTGGCTGTTCCTGCGCAGCACCGGCAGCGACGAGATCACCTCGACCTCGACCCAGGCGAACCGGCTGCTCATCCAGCCGGTGTTCGGCAGCGACCATGCCGGCCTGGTGGTCGGCGGCCGCTACTGAGCGGCGCGAGCCGCGCTCGACGGCTTCGCGGCTCGCGGGCCTACAGCTGCACTGACCGAGGTTGAAGCGTGATAAACTCTCCGGCCGTGAACGAGGACGACCACTCCAACAGCTTTACCGCCCTGATTCCTACCTTGGTGGGTGATAACGGCGTCAACTATCGTGCATTTCGCAAGACGCTGCGGCCCCGGTTCCTCGTGGTTTGGCTGCAGCTGGGCTTCATCTTCGCGGCGCTCGGCGCGACGCTGTTCGTGCTCTGGCACATACCCAACCAGGTGTTTGTGTCGCTCGCAAGCGGCATCGCCGGCGCATTCGTGATCGGCGTCACCATGATGGTGCTGTCGAACTTCGCGCACGAAGCAGCACACTACAACCTGGCGCCGAGCCGATTCTGGAACGATCTGCTGGCCAATGCACTCATCGGCGCCATCACCGGTACGGCGATGGACGCCTACCGCCCGGTCCACATGGATCACCATCGCTATCTCGGCACCGTGCGGGATCCCGAGAACAACTACTGGCGTCCGCT